>ERZ773170.1553-NODE-1553-length-16709-cov-2.997718_pt1 | contig 16709 bp, 10 predicted proteins | sample MGYA00581002_ERZ773170 | MGnify/ENA primary metagenome ERZ773170 (study PRJEB29015, sample SAMEA2737811) | human gut metagenome | biome: human gut; feature: human-associated habitat; material: faeces | place: China | collected 2012 ... | reverse complement strand
CAGCATGCCGACCAGAATTTTCACGACGATACTCTCGACCATAAGCGAACGGTTTTACGACACGGACTCCGCCGTAAAAATCGTACCGGAATCGCGGCCAAGCCCGCAAAGACGGAAAATCCACTGTCCGCACAGAATAAGAGACAGGGAACGAGCGGCCGGAGAGAGCGACAAAATCGTATAAAAAGGCCCCGAAAGATTCTCTCTCTCCCGGAGCCGTATCGGACAAGCCGATACATTTATTTCTGTCGTACAAGCCGCCCGCCCGGCATCTCGCATAGCTACCGGGTTCGCGGGAAATTCCGTGTTCCAAGCACATCCCCTCCAAAACGGCCTCTCCATACCGCCGCTGCCGGACTGCCGGTCCCGACCGACAAACGCGAGCTTCCGGCGACAAGACCCGTCATTTCGGCAGAACGGAAACTTCTTCGGCCGGCCGCTCTTTCCCGTACGCTCTACCGGTGAATTACTCCGGACCCGATCAGTTCCTCTCCGTCGTACCATGCCGCGAACTGCCCGGCCGTCACGCCGCGCTGCGGCTCGTCGAATACGACGAATCCTCCTTCCGCAGTCCGGTACAGCACGGCTCCCTGCAACGGCTGGCGGTACCGGATACGGACCAGATAGCGGCGGTTTTCGCCGGTCTTCAGCGCCAGATCGGGGCGCACCCAGTGTATCTCGTCCGGCAGCATGTACAGCGCCCGGCGATACAGCCCCGGATGCCGCTGCCCCTGTCCCACGTACAGGATATTTCGCTCCACGTCCGTTCCGATCACGAACAGGGGCTCGGGTTTTCCCCCGACATTCAGGCCCTTGCGCTGTCCGATCGTGAAGAAGTGAGCGCCCCGGTGACATCCCACGCGCGCACCGTCCGAAGGTTCGTAGCGGAAAGGCTCGGCCAACCGCCCGAGCGGAGCGTCCGCAGGCAGCGAACGATAACCCGGCCATCCGGACGGGATCTCGACGATGTCGCCGTCCTTGGCTGCGAGCTGCTGCTGCAGGAAAACGGGCAGATCGACCTTGCCCACGAAACAGATGCCCTGAGAGTCCTTGCGGGCAGCCGTAGCCAGATGCTGTTCCGTAGCGATGCGCCGGACCTCGGGCTTGAGCAGATGTCCGATCGGAAAGAGAGCGCGCGAAAGCTGCCGCTGCGAAAGCTGGCAGAGGAAATAGCTCTGGTCCTTGTTCGGATCGCTACCCGCAAGCAGGCGATAAATCGTCCGGCCTTCGGCCCCGATCTCCTCGCGGCGGCAATAGTGGCCTGTCGCTACGAAATCGGCGCCCAGCTCGAGGGCCGCATTCAGAAAGGCGTCGAACTTGATCTCCCGATTGCACAGCACGTCCGGATTGGGCGTGCGGCCCCTCGCGTACTCGGCGAACATGTAGTCGACGACCCGCCGCCGATACTCGTCGCTCAGGTCGATCATATGAAACGGGATGTCGAGCCGCTTGGCCACCAGTTCGGCGAACAGGTGGTCATCGTACCACGGGCAGTCGCCCTCCAGCGTGCCGGTCGTATCCTTCCAGTTCCGCATGAACAGGCCCACCACGTCATAGCCTTGCTCCTTGAGCAGATAGGCGGCCACGCTCGAATCGACGCCTCCGGAGAGGCCCACCACGACTCTTTTCACGGTAGAATCACAGGTTCGGGTTATTACAACGGACAATCCGGGGCCGCGGGCAGGGCGAAAAGCCGCTTCTCCGCGTTCCCCGGATTTTCAGAAAAAACTCAACGGTCCGACAACGCCAAACGAAGCACGTCGTCGTTGGTCCGCACGTAATCGAACGTCAGACCCTCGAGATACTCGGGCTTGATCTCCGAAATGTCCTTGCGATTGTCCTCGCTCAGGATAATCTCGTTGATACCGGCCCGCTTGGCTGCCAGTATCTTCTCCTTGATCCCGCCTACGGGCATCACGCGTCCGCGCAGCGTCGTCTCGCCGGTCATCGCCACGCGGTCCCGCACCGGACGCCCCGTAAACGTCGACACGAGCGAGGTCACCATCGTGATGCCGGCGCTCGGCCCGTCCTTCGGAATGGCTCCTTCGGGCACATGGATATTCACGTCGAACTTCTCGAACTTCTCGCGGTCGATGCCCAGCTCTTCGCCGTGCGCCTTGACCCACTCGAGCGCGATCGTCGCCGACTCCTTCATCACGTCGCCCAGATTGCCCGTCATCGTCAGGCCGCCCTTGCCGGGCGTCAGGATGGACTCGATATAGAGAATGTCGCCGCCGACCTCCGTCCATGCCAGCCCCGTCACGACGCCGACCATCCCGGCGATCTCGTACGACTCGTTCTGGTAGCGGGGCACGCCGAGAATTTTCTCAACGTCCTCGGCCGTCACTTCGGGCCGGAATTCTTCGTCGAAGCCGATATTCTTGGCTCGCGTGCGGACGATCTTCGCGATCTGCTTGTCGAGCGTCCGCACGCCCGACTCACGCGTATACTCGGCGATGATCTTCTCGATGGTCTTCGGCGCGATCCTCAACTGCTTGGCCGAAACGCCGTGCGCCTCGAGCTGCTTCGGGATCAGATGCTTGCGGGCGATCTGCACCTTGTCTTCGAGAATGTATCCCGGTATGTTGATCATCTCCATACGGTCCCTCAAGGCCGGATTGATATTGGCGATGTTGTTGGCCGTAGCGATGAACAGCACCTTCGACAGGTCGTACTCGGTATCAAGGTAATTGTCGTGGAAGGTCGTGTTCTGCTCCGGATCGAGCACTTCGAGCAGGGCCGACGACGGGTCGCCATGGTTGCTGACGGTGATCTTGTCGATCTCGTCCAATATCACGACCGGATTCGACGAGCCGCAGCGCTTGATCGTCTGGATGATCCGGCCCGGCATCGCGCCGATGTAGGTCTTGCGGTGTCCGCGAATCTCGGCCTCGTCGTGCAGACCGCCCAGCGCGATGCGTCCGAACTTACGTTTGAGCGCCCCGGCCACCGATTTGCCGAGCGACGTCTTGCCGACGCCCGGAGGACCGTACAGGCACAGGATAGGCGACTTCAGATCGCCCTTGAGCTTGATGACGGCCAGATGCTCCAGGATGCGGTCCTTCACCTCGTCCAGCCCGAAGTGGTCGTTGTCGAGCCGCTTCTTGGCATGGTTCAGGTCCAGATTGTCTTTCGTGTAGCTTTCCCACGGCAGGTCGAGCATCAGCTGCAGGTAGTTGAGCTGCACGGAATACTCGGCTACGGCCGGATTCATCCGCTCCAGCTTCGAGAGCTCCTTGAAGAACAGCTCCTTCGTCTCGGCTTTCCAGCGCTTTTTGGCAGCCCGCTTGTGCAGCTCGTCGATGTCCTTGTCGGCCGGATCGCCGCCCAGCTCGTCCTGAATCGTGCGTATCTGCTGCTGCAGGAAATACTCGCGCTGCTGCTGGTCGATGTCCTGCTTGACCTTGCTCTGTATCTCGTTCTTCAGCTCGGCCAGTTGCTGCTCGCGGACCAAAATCTCGAGCAGACGTCGCGCGCGGGCCAGCAGGCCCGGAGCCTCCAGCAGGCGCTGGCGGTCGCTGTCGGGCAGATCGAGATTCGAGCAGATGAAATTGATGATGCCGCGCTTGTTGTCGATGTTCTTGATCGCGAACGTGGCTTCCTTGGGCATCTGCGGCGACACGTTGATGATATTCAGCGCGACGTCCTTGATCGAATCGACGAGCGCCTCGAACTCGATGTTGTTCTGATCGGGCGCCGAATCCTTCAGCGTCGCTACTGACGCTTTGAAATAGGGTTCCGACACGACGAACTCGCTGATCTCGACCTTTTCGAGCCCGTGCAGGATGACCGTCAGGTTGCCGTTCGGCATTTCGAGCACTTTCAGAATACGGGCGGCCGTGCCGATACGATACAGGTCGTCCGGCCCGGGCTGCTCGACCTCCGGCTCCTTCTGCAGCACGGCGCCGAGGATTCCCCCGACGCCCTCGACCTCGCGCACGAGCTTCATCGACTTCTCGCGCCCGACCGTAATCGGCGTGATCGAGCCCGGGAAAAGCACCGAGCTGCGAAGCGTCAGAATGGGCAGTATCTGGGGTATATCCACTTTCTCGGCAGCTTCCTCGTCGTCGTTGGACATGATCGGAATCACATGGTGACGGCCTTCGAGCATATCCGATATGCCCGAAAACTCCTCTTCTTTCTTGCTATATTTTTTATTCATCTTCCACTTTCTGTTTAATCGGCAAATATAGTGCAATTTACCGGAATTAAAAAACAAGCCGCCCGACATCCGGCGAAGCACGGCAGGAGATCGGGCCGAATCCGCCGGCCGCTCCGGCGGAAGTTCCGAAAATACAAACGGAGCCGGAACCGCTATTATTGCAAATGACTATCTTTACGTTTTCCTAAATTCACGCCATGACCATGACCCGACGTTTCCTGTTGCTCCTGCTCCTTTTGCCGGGAGCTTTCCGCCTATCCGCAAAACCCCTGCCGAAGGAGTACGTGCGCGACAGTCTGCCCGTGCTCGCCGAGCGATGCCGGCAACTGCTCGAGACGGCCTACATGGCCGACAGCCTGGTCGGCGAGACCGACTCGCTGCCAGGCTGGGAAGGACTGCCCGTCAGGCTGTACGAATACCGTACGGGACCCGACATCCGGACCGGGCAGCCGAAAAAAGGGAAGGTCTATCTGCTGAATCCGTCGCCCGAAAGGCTGGCCCGCTGGATCGCCACCGCCTGCTGGAAGGCGCGCGGCAGCCTCGAGTACCGCTACACCGACAAACTGCTGCGATGGATCCGCAGCCAGTCGGGCGGCCAGTTTCCCGTGCGGGGCGTCGTCTACGAGGCCATGTACGAGCCGGGACGCTACGATCCCTATGTGTTCAAGGACGGCGTGACGGTTTACGTGGCCGATCCGAACCGGATGCCTGCCGACGGACACTGCACGGACGAGCAGCTCGAATTCTACCTGAGGCTGACCGATGCGGACCTGAAACCCTACACCGGCCGCTACGCCCGGATCGCCAGCACGACGCGCGAGCAGTATCGCGCCGCCGGCGGCACGGAACGGGTGGGCGACAGCGACAGGGATCGCCGCATCGAGTGGCTCAACGTCGTCCGGCGACTATACCGGCAGGCATGGGAATCGGATGAAAACCGGCTGATCACGGCATGGGCCGAGGCGAACCTGTAAATGTCCGATAAATTTGCTATTTTTGCGAGGATAAACGCTAAACATTTCTGACAAGCCATGAAAATCGACGACAAATACGCTCCGCAGCAGATCGAGCCGAAATGGTACGACTACTGGATGCGGCACGACATGTTCCACTCGGAGCCCGACGAGCGGGAGCCCTATACGGTGGTCATTCCGCCGCCGAACGTGACCGGCATGCTGCACATGGGGCACATGCTCAACGAGACGATTCAGGACGTGCTCGTGCGCCGCGCCCGGATGCAGGGCAAGAACGCCTGCTGGGTGCCGGGAACCGACCATGCGTCGATCGCCACGGAGGCCAAGGTCGTCCAAAAGCTCAAGGCCGAGGGCATCGACAAGAGCTCGCTCACGCGCGAAGAGTTCCTCCGCCATGCGTGGGAGTGGAAGGAAAAGCACGGAGGCATCATCCTGAGCCAGTTGCGTAAACTCGGGGCCTCGTGCGACTGGGCCCGCACGAAATTCACGATGGACCCGGAGATGAGCCGCAGCGTGATCAAAGTGTTCGTCGACCTCTATAACAAGGGAAAGATATACCGCGGCGTCCGGATGGTCAACTGGGACCCGGCCGCGCAGACGGCGCTGTCGGACGAAGAAGTGGTCTACCGCGAGTCTCAGGGCAAGCTCTACTACCTGCGCTACCGGCTCGAGGGGACGGACCGCTATCTGATCGTCGCGACGACACGCCCCGAAACCATTTTGGGAGACACGGCGCTATGCGTCAACCCCGACGACGAGCGGTACAAAGACCTGCCGCAGGACGCCCGCGTCGTCGTGCCGCTGGTCGGCCGCTCGATTCCGGTCATCCGCGACAGCTACGTCGACATCGAGTTCGGAACCGGCGCGCTGAAGGTGACCCCGGCCCACGACGTGAACGACTACATGCTGGGCGAGAAGTACAATCTGGAAACGATCGACATCTTCAACGACGACGGCACGCTGAACGAGCACGGCGGCCGCTACGCGGGCATGGACCGTTTCGCCGTGCGCGAGCAGATCGAGCGCGATCTGGCTTCGGCCGGCCTGCTCGAGAAGGTCGAGGCCTATACGAACAACGTGGGCTACTCCGAGCGGACCAGCGTCGCCATCGAGCCGAAGCTGTCGATGCAGTGGTTTCTGAAGATGGACGAGCTGTCCAAACCCGCATTGCAAGCCGTTATGGACGACACGGTGCGTCTGGTTCCCTCGAAGTTCAAGAACGTCTACCGGCACTGGATGGAGAACGTGCGCGACTGGTGCATCTCGCGCCAGCTGTGGTGGGGTCAGCAGATTCCGGCCTACTATCTCCCGACGGGAGGCTACGTCGTGGCCGAAACGCCCGAGCAGGCGCTGGAGCTGGCCCGTGCGAAAAGCGGCAATCCGGACCTGAGCCTGCACGAGCTGCGGCAGGACCCGGACGTACTCGACACGTGGTTCTCGTCGTGGCTGTGGCCGATCTCGGTATTCGACGGCATCAACCGCCCCGATAACGAGGAAATCAGGTACTACTATCCGACCAACGACCTGGTCACGGCTCCCGACATCCTGTTCTTCTGGGTGGCGCGGATGATCATCGCCGGGTACGAGTAACGGGGAGAGCGCCCGTTCCGCAACGTCTACCTGACGGGAATCGTCCGCGACAAGCTGCGCCGCAAGATGAGCAAATCGCTCGGCAACTCGCCCGACCCGCTCGACCTGATCGCGCAGTACGGGGCCGACGGCGTACGCATGGCCATGTTGCTGTGCTCGGCCGCAGGCAACGACCTGCTGTTCGACGATTCGCTCTGCGAGCAGGGCCGCAACTTCGGCAACAAAATATGGAACGCTTACCGTCTGGTAAGCGGCTGGCCGGTCGACGAAAGCCTCGCGCAGAGCGAATGCAACGCCGCGGCAGTCCGCTGGTTCGACTCGATGCTCGAGAAGACGCTGCGTCAGGTCGAGGAGCATTTCGCCGAATACCGCATTTCCGAAGCGCTGATGCTGATATACAAGCTGTTCTGGGACGAATTTTCGGGCTGGTATCTCGAGATGGTCAAGCCGGCCTACGGACAGCCTATCGACCGGCCGACGCTCGACGCCACGATCGGATTTTTCGACAAACTGATGCGGATGCTGCATCCGTTCATGCCTTTCGTCACGGAGGAAATCTGGCAGGACATCGCGCCGCGGCGCGACGGCGAGAGCGTCTCGCTCGCACCGATGCCCGAACCCGCCCCCTGTGACGAAACGCTGCTCGAACAGGTCGAACTGCTCAAGGAGACCGTCACGGCCGTGCGCAACGTTCGCAAGCAGCGCAACCTGCCCGCCAAGGAGCCGCTGGAGCTCCGAGTGATTGCCGACGAGAACTATCATCCGGAACTCGGCGCGCTGCTGCGCAAGACGGCAAACCTGACGGACGTCGAGACCGTCGCGGAAAAGCCGGCCAACGCCGCCTCGTTCATCGTCAAGACGACGCAATATTTCGTACCGCTGGACGGAAAGATCGATGTCGAGGAAGAGCTCAAAAAGCTGCAGCACGACCTCGCCTACTACGAAGGTTTTCTGGCTTCCGTACGGAAAAAGCTCGGCAACGAGCGCTTCGTGCAGAACGCCCCGGCACAAGTGGTAGAGAACGAACGAGCCAAACAGAACGACGCCGAGGCCAAGATCAAAGCGCTGAAAGAGCGTATCGCAACGCTCGGGCGATAAGACTTCCGCATAACGAACAAAACCGCGATTCCCCGAGCCGTTGCGGCTCGGGGAATCCGTTTTTACCGGCCGAAGGCGAGGCTTATCTCGCCGTTCGTCGCCGGTTCTGAATATCGGCGTACAGACAGCAACGCCGTTACGAAGCTGAACGACCCGCCGGAAGACACAGGGGCGGGAGCGCCCGACTCGTTATTTGTCAGACCGCACACAGACACGATTCCCGCCGCTTTCCGACCGGTAGCAGCAGAATCCGGACCGTGCGAACCATTGAGAGCCCGGTCTTCTCGGAGCATCGAAACTCCATTTCCGACCGACGCGCCGCACCCCGCCGTCCCCTTCGGAATGCCTTGTACACGAAAGTTCCTTATGAAAAAGAGAAACGCGCTCCCGACACCGATCCGCCCGCTTCCCGTCCCGGCAATCTCTCTCAACAGTCGCAAGACGTCACCGGATTTTCCGCATTTATTACTAACTTAGCCATGTCGAATCCCCCTCCCCTTTCCCAGCCGGAGGAGTGGTTCCAACGCCTAAACCCACAACGATTCCATGCTGCCTGCCACCGACTCGACCGCCTTTCTGATCGGACAAACGATCGGCTTCCTGTTCGTTTTCTTCCTGCTGGTGATTTTTCCCATGCTGGCGATTCTGCGCATGGCCCGCCATGTCGGAATCAGCGGGTCCGACCGGGTCCTCTGGGTCGTCGTCATCTATTGTATGCCCCTGTTCGGTCCCGTCACCTATTTCATATGGGAGCTGACCAAAGGGCGGAAACTACGCCGCACGGTTCCGGAAGCGGTCAGGCCGAACTCGGGGACGCCGGTCGCCCCGGAAAGAAAAGCGAACCGTATCCCGTCCGGTCCCGGTCTCCGAACCGGCTCCGGCCGCTTCTCAAGAACCTACCCGAAAGGGAAAGGACCGGCCCGGTACGGCCTGCCGCCACGCCGTTAGCCGGCACCGGACGAGGATACGCCGGAGAATGAAACGGCAGGGCCGCTCCCGTTGCCGGAAGCGGCCCTTCGCCGGTATATTCGGAACTCCGATCAGCGGAGAATGATCTCGTTGGACCCGATCAGGTTTCCGTCCGTATAGATTTTGACGCGGTACTTTCCGCTGGTAATGCCCGATCCGTTATAAAACAGACTCACGCTCAAATCGTTGTTCTGATAGTCGACCTGACGGGCGGCCGAGAAGGTGATCTTATCGCCCTCGAAGTCGAACAACGCGTTGCTCGCGTTGGCCAGCACATAGCCGTCCGGACCGATGATCTGCACGTACACCGTCCGCTCGCCGGGCTCGGCCAGTTCGTTGCCGACCAGCACCAGATCGACTCTCAGGCGTTCCGCGCGGCTCGCGCGCGACACTTCGCGGTCGGACTTGCTCAGCGCCAGCAGACGGATATCGCGCGCCCGTATCACGGCGCCCTGACGCACCTTCGTCGAGAGTTCCTGCGACTTTTCCTCGGCCGTCTCGGCCCGCAGCTTGTAGGTGGTGATCATTTTGCGGATCGTCGTATTCTCGTTGACGAGCTTCTTGTTGATCCGGTCGAGCGAGTCGATCTGACGGATGTATCCTTCCATCACGGTACGCATGTAGCTCATCTGTTTCTCGTAGTTGCGAATCTTGGAATAGCTCAGCCGCCGCTCCTTCTGCAGCTTGTCGAGCAGCGAGTCGGCCTGATGCTTGACGCCCTCGTAGTGGACGGCCAGCGTATCGTTCATCGTTTTGAGCGTATCGTAGTCGTTCATCAGCGAAGTAAGCTGGCGGGTCAGCGTATCGCGCTCGATCGCGAAATCGTCCTTCATCTGCTTGACTTGCAGGAAGTAGATCGCCGACAAGGCCGCCAGAATCAGCGCCATGATGACGATCATGATCTTCAGACCCTTCACCGACTTGTTGGGACCTCCCTCGCCGTACGGATCGTTGCCGTAGGAACCATAGTCGTAGTTCGGACCGTAGCTTTGGGGATTGTACTTCGGGTCGTAGCCGGAATGGCCGTTCTGATTGCTGTAGTCTTCCATAAGCCGTAAGGTTACACAGGACAAATATAGAAATTTTATTTGATTTTGCTATCCAGCGGATACTTCAGGTTTTTCCAGCTTATCAGTCGCGCGCGGATCGACCCGACGCGGATCGGCGACTCGACGTAGAGCGGAATCCGGTTCCGGTCGTCCGATATCCATATCGTGAACTCGCTGCCATCCTCGAACGATTCGCCGGTAGAGGTAGCCAGTTCGCAACGGAACTTCAGCGTGCGGAACTTGCCCGTTCCGCGTATGTTCTTGACCTCCCGGCCGAGAAAGCGGTAGCGGATCGGGCGGATCGTGTCCTCCAGCACCAGATTCATCAGCGACGATCCGGAGCGCTCGATACCGGTCAGGTCGGCGCAACGCAGATTGAAAAACGAGGCCAGCGCGTCGTAGCTGCCGTCCGACAGATCGAGCCTCTTGTGATTGCTGTCCGGATTCTTATGGTTGCGGAACGTGTTATTGACCACGCGGCTGTCCCAGTCGTAGACGAAGCGCGTCGAATAGCGGTACTTGCCTTCGCGGATTTCGCTGCGCAACTCCAGCGGCCGCAGCGTGGCGGAATCGAGCGTACTGACATACTGGTCGTTCAGATCGAAGAACCACCTGTAGAACGGATACACCACGCCGTGCGCATCGACCGTATAGGCCCGGCGGCCGCCGTAGTCGCCTAGCGTCGTTCGGAACGTCACGCCGGCCACGTCGGTATTGACGAAGCTCACTTTGTAGCTTACGGCATACTCGAGCTCCTCGCCATGCGCGAAAGCGTGTTCCACGGGAACCGTACCGCCAATCTGTGCCGCCGAGGAACAAACCGCCATCGCCGATAGCACCGTAAGAATCGATCGTGTCATAGAAAGCTTTTTTATGCGACACCCGCCCCTTGCGGCGGGAAGCCGCATCCTCCCTCGTCAATATAACGGGGGAAACGGCGTAAAGTTATGAAATCATGCTGAAATCAGCGTTTTCAGCCGAATTATATTTATCGGACAACTCCTTCAGCATGGTATTCCGTTCCAGGTGCGGGTCCTGCTCCAGAATCCGCTCGGCCGCGCTCCGGGCGAGCGAGAGAATCTGTCCGTCGCGGCCGAGACTGGCTATCTTCAAATCAAAGGCCAAACCGCTTTGAAGCGTTCCGCTCAGGTCGCCCGGACCGCGAAGCTGAAGGTCCATCTCGGCAAGCCGGAAACCGTCGGTCGTCTGCACCATCGCACCCAAACGCTTGCGAGACTCAGCCGAGAGCTTGTCGCCGCTCATCAGGATGCAGTACGACTGCTCGGCCCCGCGCCCCACGCGGCCCCGAAGCTGGTGAAGTTGCGAGAGTCCGAAGCGCTCGGCGCTCTCGATTACGATGATCGACGCGTTCGGCACGTCGACGCCGACCTCGATCACGGACGTGGCGACCATGATGTGCGCGACGCCGCGTTTGAACAGGTCCATGCCGTACTCCTTGTCGGCGGCCTTCATCTTGCCATGCACGACGACGGTCACGTACTCCGGCGGCGGAAATGCTTGTACGATACCGGCATAGCCGTCCTCCAGGTCCTTATAGTCCATTTTTTCGGACTCCTTGATCAGCGGGTAGACGACGTAGACCTGCCGTCCCCGCTTGATCTCGTCGCGGATGAATCCGAATACCCGGAGCCGGTGCGAATCGCGGTAATGAACGGTTTTCACCGGCTTGCGGCCCGGCGGCAGCTCGTCGATCACCGACACGTCCAGATCGCCGTAGAGCGTCATCGCCAGCGTTCGCGGAATCGGCGTGGCGGTCATCACGAGCACATGGGGAGCCGCCTGCAGATTCTTGCTCCACAGCCGTGCCCGCTGCTCGACGCCGAAACGGTGTTGCTCGTCGATCACGACGAAGCCGAGATTACAGAAACGGACTCCGTTCTCGATCAGCGCATGCGTTCCGATCAGTATGTCGATCTCGCCCGAGAGCAGGCCTTCGGAGAGTTCCGCGCGCTCCTTCTTCTTCGTCGAGCCGGTCAGCAAGCCGACGCGCAGGCCGATCCCCTCGGTCATCCGCACGATCGACGCATAATGCTGCGACGCGAGAATCTCCGTCGGAGCCATCAGGCAGGCCTGAAAGCCGTTGTCGCAAGCCAGCAACATGCTCATCAATGCGACGAGCGTCTTACCGCTGCCCACGTCGCCCTGCAGCAAGCGGTTCATCTGATGCCCGGTCACGGTGTCCTGACGGATTTCGCGGATCACGCGCTTCTGCGCCCCGGTCAGAGGAAACGGCAGTCGCTCGTTATAAAACGTATTGAAAAGCCTGCCCACGGTCGGGAACAGGAATCCGTCCTCCCGCGAGGTGCGGGCATGTCGCTGTTGCAGAATATTGAGCTGGATGCCGAGCAGCTCGTCGAACTTGAGACGCAGCTCGGCGTCGCGCAGCGCCTGCTGCGAAGTCGGAAAATGGATATTATAGAGCGCGTCGCGCAGCGGAACGAGACCGTACTCGCGGATCACCTCATCGGGCAAGGTCTCGCGCAGCCGTCCGTCGACCTGCGGCCACAGATTGCACATCAGCGTATGAATCGCCTTCGTACCCAACTGCGCGTTGCTCAGCTTTTCGGTCGTGCTGTACACGCCCTGCACGGACGAGTGGAATCGGTTTTTCTGGTCGAGTACCGACTCGACCTCGGGATGCACCAGGCTGAGCACCCCGCCGAAAAAGGCCGGACGTCCGAACACGACGTACTCGCGTCCCTGCTCGAGCCGCTTCTCGATCCAGCCGATCCCCTTGAACCAGACCAGTTCGGCCGTACCCGTCGCATCGGCGACCGTCGCGACGAAACGCTTCTTGGCGCCCGCTCCGACATGCCGGAAGCCCGTGATGCGGACCTGTAGCTGTACGTAGGTCAGCGAATCGTCCCGCAGCTCGCCGATCCGCCAGATACGGCTGCGGTCGATGTAACGGAACGGGAAATGGTAGAGCAGATCGCCCAGCGTCCGGATGCCGAGCTCCGAGCGCAGCAACCGCGCCCGGCGCTCTCCGACGCCGCTGAGAAACTGAATGTCATTGTCGAGAATGTAACCCACCGTGCTTCCGCAATTTGACGCAAATATACCGAATCTTCCGCCAACGTTTCGTAACTTTGCAGCAAATACGAACGTTTATGAACAAGTTTTGCGACTCGCTGACCCGTTTTTCGCGCCGTCCGACGGACGAGGTCCGGATCGGGACGGTCGGCGTCGGGGGCGACAACCCGATCCGGCTCCAGTCGATGACCAACACGGATACGAACGACACGGAGGCTTCCGCCGCTCAGGTCGAGCGCATCGCGGCTGCCGGAGGCGAAATCGTCCGGCTGACGGCTCAGGGGCGTCGCGAAGCCGCCAATCTGGGCCGTATCCGCGCGCTGCTCGACAGCCGAGGATGCCGCGTGCCGCTGGTGGCCGACATCCATTTTCTGCCCTCCGCCGCCCTCGTGGCGGCCGAACAGGTCGAGAAAGTGCGGATCAATCCCGGCAACTGGAACGAGCGGGGCGGCGAGTTCGACGAGCTGTTGTCGGCATGCCGCCGGCGCGGAGTCGCGCTGCGCATAGGCGTCAACCACGGTTCGCTGTCGCCGTCGATCATGGAACGCTACGGCGACACGGTCGAAGGCATGGTCGCCTCGGCGATGGAGTATCTGCGCCGCTGCCGCGAGGCATCGTTCGGACAAGTCGTCGTCTCGATCAAGTCGAGCAACGTGCGCGTGATGGTGCAGGCATACCGGATGCTGGTCGCCGCGATGCGCCGCGAGGGAATGCGCTACCCGCTGCATCTGGGCGTCACCGAGGCGGGCGACGACCGCGAGGGACGCGTCAAGTCGGCCGTCGGCATCGGAGCGCTGCTCTGCGACGGCATCGGAGACACGATCCGCGTCTCGCTCACCGAGGCTCCCGAGCGGGAAATTCCGGTCGCCCGGACGCTGGCCGGCTACTTCGCCGGCCGCGAGAACCACGCGCCGATCCCCGATGTGGACGAGTCGCTGTACAGCCCTTACGAGTACCGCCGCCGCATGTCGGCCGAGACGGACGGCATCGGAGGCAACCTTCCGCCCGTCATTGCGAGCGAGATACCCGGGGTGGTCCGCTCCCGGCTATTCGAGGCCCGCGTCGCCGATATCGACTCTATTCCCGACGGACGGGTCGTGCTGCTCTCGACCGACAACCTCAACGGCGTGGCCGAGCAGCGGGCGTTCTTTCTGAAAATGATCGAAAAAGGCAAGACGAATCCCGTCGTGATCCGCCGCACGTACGACGAGCGCGATGCCGAAGCGCTACAAGTCAAGGCCGCCGCAGACTTGGGACCGCTGCTGCTCGACGGCTTCGGCGACGGCATCTGGATCGAAAACCGCAACGGAGCCGTCGCGCAGGACGAGATCGACGCGACGAGCCTCGCGATCCTGCAAGCCGCCCGCGTGAGAGTGTCGAAAGCCGAGTACATCGCCTGTCCGAGCTGCGGGCGCACGCTCTACGACATCGAGCGGACCCTCTCGGCGATCAAGGCCCGCACGTTCCACCTGCGAGGCATCCGGATCGGCGTGATGGGCTGCATCGTCAACGGACCCGGCGAAATGGCCGACGCCGACTACGGCTATGTCGGATCGGGCCCCGGTCGCATCACGCTGTACAAGGGCAGGGAAATCATGGAACGCAATATTCCGCAGGAACGGGCGCTCGACGCGCTGGTAGAACTGATCCGCCGCTGCGGCGACTGGCGGGAGCCCGATACGGTCTGAATTACGCAGGACACGCGGAGTGCCGGCAAACGGGATTATGGCGGAACGGACGGAAACGGCAGCCGTTCGTCTCCGTCATTCGGACATAGTACCGGTTAGCCCAACAGTTTCCGTACAAGCGATCGCAGAGATTCCAGACGGTAACCATACATTTCCATGCGCCGGCGGATCGCGAAAAATGCCCGCACCTGATTTTTTACATTCGACGGCCGACACAGAGAAAAGCACCGGGCGGGAAAACGAAGCGCCGGACCGCCGGTTCGTCCCCCGGCTACAACAGCCCGGCTCCGGAACGAGACGCCGCAAAACCGAATCGCTCCGACAATCCGTCCGAAACACGGCTCCGAACGAGGCCCGAAACCGCAAAAAACAGTACGTAAAACTCTTTCGGATACGACAATAGACAACGGACTCGACAAAACGCCGCACTCCTCTCCCCGGGAACCGAGCCGCTCATACTTCCCGAAACCGGCACTCGGGTACTCCGGCGCGGCGAAAGCTATTCCTCGACCTGCTGCATTTCGATCAGGCGAGCATAGATGCCGTGACGCGCCATCAGTTCCTGATGCGTTCCCTGCTCGGCAATCCGGCCCTGATCGATTACGATGATCCGATCGGCGTTGTGAATCGTGCTGAGCCGGTGGGCGATCACGAGCGACGTGCGTCCCTTGAGCAGCGAGTTGAGCGCCTCCTGAACGAGCATTTCCGACTCGGTATCGAGCGCCGAGGTCGCCTCGTCGAGAATCAGTATCTCCGGATTCTTGAGCACGGCCCGCGCGATGCTCAGCCGCTGCCGCTGTCCGCCGGAAAGCTTCATTCCCCGGTCGCCGATATTGGTCCGGTAACCGTTTTCCGTCTCCATGATGAAGTCGTGCGCATTGGCCACCTTGGCCGCCGTGCGAATCTCCTCCTCGGTCGCCTCCTGCTTGCCCAGACGCAGATTGTTCTCGATCGTATCGTTGAACAGGATCGTATCCTGCGACACGACGCCCATATGGGCGCGCAGGCTGTCGATCCGGTATCGGCGCAGATCGACCCCGTCGATCAGTATCTCGCCGCCCTGCACGTCGTAGAACCGGGGAATCAGGTCCGAAAGCGTCGACTTGCCGCCGCCCGAAGGGCCCACCAGCGCGACAGTCTCGCCCTTGCGGATCGTGAAGCTGACACCCCGGATCACCTCCTTGTTCTCGTACGAGAAGCGCACGTCGCGGAACTCGATCCGGTCTCTCAGTCCGGTCATCTCGACCGCGCCGGGCGCATCGGCGATCTCGCTGCGCTCGTCCAGAAGCGCCAGCACCCGCTCGCCGGCCGCAATGCCCTGATTGATATTCGCGAAAGCGTCCGTGAACGAGCGCAGCGGACGCGTAATCTGCGTGAACATCGCCAAATAGGCGATAAACCCGCTGGCGTCGAGCTGGCCGCTCAGCACGAGGCTGCCGCCGTAAACCAGAAGCACGGCCGCCGCCGAAATGCCGAGGAACTCGCTGGCCGGCGAGGCCAGTTGTTGCCGGCGCGCCATGCCGAGCGATATGCGCGAGAACAAACCGTTCAGCCGATGGAACTTATCGGTGGTATAGCCCGTCGCATTGTAGCTTTTCAATATCTTGATGCCCGAGAGCGACTCGTCGAGCGTCGAGACCATCTCGCCCATGCGCTGCTGGTTGGTGCGGGCCGGGTGGCGGAGTTTCTTCACGATGCTGCCGATCAGCAGGGCCACCACCGGGAGGAACAGCACCGAGAAGATGGCCAGCTCCCACGAAATGGCCACCATCATCACGATGTAGCCGATGATCAGAAACGGTTCGCGGAACGACACCTGGAGGGTGTTGGTGATGCAGAACTGCACCACGCCCACGTCGGAGGTGATTTTCGAAATGATGTCGCCCTTGCGCTGGTCCGAGAAATAGCCCACGTTCATGTCCATCACGCGCGAGAACATTTCGTTGCGCATGCGTTGCAGGGTCCGCGTGCGCATGTTCTCCATGGTCCATGCGCCGAGGTAGCGGAACAGGTTGCTCATCAGGCTGATGCAGATGGCTACAATGGCCAGCAGCATCAGTACGTTCTGGCGGTCGTATTGTTCGAAGATGTGCGAATAGGCGAAGTTGAAAAGTGTTGCGAGGTA
>ERZ773170.1546-NODE-1546-length-16773-cov-11.083084_pt1 | contig 16773 bp, 19 predicted proteins | sample MGYA00581002_ERZ773170 | MGnify/ENA primary metagenome ERZ773170 (study PRJEB29015, sample SAMEA2737811) | human gut metagenome | biome: human gut; feature: human-associated habitat; material: faeces | place: China | collected 2012 ... | reverse complement strand
CCGACACGCGGGATGCGTGCCGGGTCAACTGCGGGAGGTCGCGGGCTAGACTGGCATGTCCGATGTGAAATAAAGGATACTCGCGCTGTTGTCATTGATAGTCGATTTGAGCATGTCGTTGTTAACTAAAATGCTTCCGTTACTGTACTCGGCTGTAGTCGATCGTGTCGGTCGGAAACCTTCCGGGAGAGTTTCAGTAAGCTGTTCGCTCGAGCCTATGACCTGAAGGAATACTAGATTGTAAGGCAGTTTGACTGCAAAATATTTGTTGGGCTTATACACAAAGGAAGCACCGTCTGCGGACGCGGCAGTTATTACTTTGGTAACTGAGGGCAGATTATAGCCGTCACATTCGACGTTGGAAAACGCGTACTGTCCCGAGCCTAGGATCAGGTTGCTATTGGTAACGTTGGTTGCGTTGAAATATGAGTCCTTCACGCTAAGTTTAGCATTTGCCTCAACTCCGATGCCCCAGGTACCCGACGTTGCGAAGCCCGTACAAGATTTCATTTGCACGTTTGATGGCGCTGCTGCCACGACGAAAGGCGCTTTTCCGTTGAGTGTGTCGTTGGACAAGACGGCTCTACACCTTAGCGTTATCTGGCCGTCGATTACTACTGTGTCGCTTACCACGAGAATATTATTTTCGAGCGTGTATAAAGTAGCGATGTTAGCTCGTTCGTTGCTTTCAAAATAGCACCCTGAAATCAATCCGATTTTCGAATATTGAGTTGACACTCCTTCGTACTTGTTGTTGCGAGCTGTGCATCCGATACACGCAAAATCGTTATCAGTCTCCTGGTTATGACCGAAATCGAAGCCGCTGTATTTGTTTCCGTTTGAGGTGCAGTTGATGGTACGGAGTCCGTTTCCATTCATCGAGATACCCGTGTACCCGTTGCTGTACGCTGCGAAATCGGTAACGATGACGTTATCGGATAGTCCACCGCTGATAGCGCTACCGAGATTATTGGAACCGGAGCCACCGTTCACGTTCACGTTTTTGCATTTGTAGTAGAAGAAGCCGGTTCGGTCGTTTGAATCGAACTTGCAGTCGTTCAGCACGATACCTGTCACCCCATTTGCAAAAAACGCGCCGTGCGTTCCGGTGTCCTGAATTTCCGCGTTTACGCAGTTGATCACAGTTAGTTTGTTTACGGTGATATTAGATACGTTCGTAGCGTTCACACCGTCGAACTGTTCGTTTACGTTTACGGCCGACAGCCCGTCCGCAACTCTGTTACCGTCGATTGTTCCGTTTTCGATATGTACGTTATCTCCCACGATGTTAACGACGTTGTGCACAGTCGCGGTACGTTTCAAGACGCATTCGTTAAGGTCGATATAGCAGTTTGCCGGTATGGTGATTGCGTCTGTCAGGTTATATGTTTTCTTGTTCGAGAATCGAATGATCTTATCGGTGTTGGAAAGGATTTCCAGATTGATTTCGCTCGCGCTCTCCCCCTTAATGTAATAGGCCTCACGGTTCACATTGGATTCAACGCCTAGAATCGAGGCTGCGTTTTCCGTGATGCGCTCGTTAAAGGTCTTTACCAGTTCGCTCAGATCCGCGAACTGACTGTTCGGATCGGCCCAAAGGAACCAATACCCCTCGTCGGTAAGCTCGGTGCCAGCGGGCACCTCCGGCTTGATAGCGACGTACGACGCGCCAGCAGCATCGTGTACCGCGTCGAAAAAGTGATACGTGGTGAGCGCGGACCAAAGCGATGGTTTGACGAAATGCGGGGTCACGCGCGGGCCAACGGACATAAGCCCTTGCGGGGGAATGTCGGGAATGACCATAGCGCGGTCCGTGACGGTGCCTTGCACTACCGAGTTATCGGTCTGCGCGCCGAAGGATGAAACGTTAGGCATAGGTGCTCCTTAATCTAATAGTTGATGCGGACGTGGTAGGTGTTGTCGCGCTCGTCGAAAATCCAGTCGAATACGAGATGTTCCCAGCCCTGCGGGACGACTAGCGCGTACCTCCAGCACCCGGTATCGGGCTCCTGATAGAAGGTCGGGAATACGAACTTTGATTGACGTGCGACGAGTTGCTGCAAATTAGCGTCAATCCATTTCGCGAGGCCGTCGATGTACCGGTCGTAATACCGGCCGTTCTCGATGGACTCGATAACCTTCTCGATCTTCTCGATTGTCTCTGCGTTCTTATTCGACAGCTCGATCGTGTCGTTGAGGGGGTCTTTAATCGCGTCGATGATGCAATAGAGATTCGCAATCAGCTGTTCGGGGCTCTTGACTTCCCAATACAGCTTGGGGAGTGTCGGGTTCGTCAGCATCCAGGGGTTGAAAAACGGAAGCGGTGTGAACATTCGCTTCACCTCCTTACCAAAGCGGGACGGTCGGTGTGAGTATCGAGGTAAAGAGCACACGCTCGAGCTCATCGAGAATCATAGCATCCACGTCGACGTACTCGTGCGCGAATTGCACGGCCTTTTCGACGGCGCCGCCCTCGTGCATCGTGTCGGCCTCGCGGTCGTTTCCGGTGCTCGCGTAGTCGGAGTTACCGGAAAGCATCGTCTCGGGGAAGTCCGAGAAGATGTCGCGCGATTTTTCGCGGTCTCGAGACTCCTGGAGGGGGTTCAATCCCTGCTCGACGCGAGCATAGAGCAGTTTGTACTTGGGCATGATCTCGTTGAGCTTACGCAGGTATGCGCGTTTCCACCTGCTCGGCACCGTGATTGAGACCTCGCGGTCATAGAAGCGGTTGAGGAACTTGGTGCAAAGCCGCGTGTACTGCTCGTCGCTGTAGGCGTCGAAACGCCACGAATCATCCTCGAGCGGCTTATAGAATCCCAGCTCGTACCACTCGCCGAGTGTGATCGTCATGTAGTCGTAGCGTTCGTCTGCGTTCACTTCGGGAAAATCGAACATATGTTTACCCCCTCTCGAGCATAGTGTCGTAACGGTGCGATATGTCGTAGTTGCTGGAAAGGTTGTCGCGGGCCCATACGACGGTGATCGGCGCGCCCAGGCGGTTTCCGAAACGTGCGTTGAGCTTGTCGCATGCGTCGCGGCGCGTGTTGAGCGGGGACATGCGCGCGAGCTCGGTCGGCTGCATGGTCGAGTTGACCTCGTCCTCGATCATGCGCTCCTCCTTGAACGGCATGGAGTCGATACCGAGCTCGCGATAGATCGCGTCCCATGTGTTGGCCCATTCCTCTTGGAGCTTGTCCCCGATGTACTCGCGCGCGCGCTGAGGCATGGTCGCGGTCGTCTGGATGTCTTGGAAGCTGTCATATCCGAGCACGAAAGGCTCGCCGTTCGCGACTGCCTTGTAGAAGTTCTGTACGTCGTAGGTTCTATCTTGAGGCCCGGTAATGGCTAAAGGCATGCGCATATGGAATCTATTGATCTGCTTCGTGCGAATGATGTCGGTCAGCTCGCGCGCCCAGATGTTTATCTTCACGAGCAGGGGGTAGCGCGTGCGGTTCTCCCAGATCCAAACGCCTTTGTCCCAATTGCACATGAAGTTCGTCTTTCCGGTGATGCCCATCGCGCGCCATGCGCGCGGCTCGTTGTACATGTTCGGGGCGCCCTGTTGGACAGCCCGTAGCGATAGAAGCGTATCGCTCGAGTTGGGAAACGCGAGCGTGGCCGCGCCTTCGGTGAGCAGCGTCCACTCCAGAAAGCATTCGTTGCAGGTCTCTGGCAGGTTGATCCAACGGAACCGAGACAGCGCGAGCTCGATCAGGTCGTTTTGGAACATGTTGAAAAGCTGTTGATTATAGGCCTCGGTCTGCCAGTACGTCGGCTGCGCGCCGGGCCTGTACTTGCGGCGCTGCTTGTAACCCCTGCGTCCCTTGCTCATTCGCACACCTCCTTGTAGACCGTCGGCGCGCCGAGTGCCGCCTGGAAAGCGGCGTGAACCTTCGCGCTGGATTCGGCCTGCGCGCTCATGAGCTCTTTCATGATCGCCTGGTGCGCCTCCATGTCCTTGCTGATGGTCGCGTGGGTCTTGGCGCGCTCGACCTTGCAGTCGATGATCGCGTCGATCTCCTCGTCGGTCATGCCCTGATAGGTCTCGGCCTTGAGAAGTGCGTTAAGGTCGATGTCTGCCATGGTGCCTCCTTTACAGGTTGTCGTAGATACTCACGCGACCGATTTCCTCCGGTTTGCTCCAGACGGTCACGCCCCTGATAAGTATATCCTTGATCGCGCCCTGAGCGGACTCGAGCGCGTTGCCGTTGCCGCTGCACCATACCTCGGCGCACTTCCAATACGTGAAATGGCGCATCACCTGCATCTGCTCCATACTGAACTCGCGCATGAGCGAGTAACCGTAGCGGGCGAAAGCCGAGGCCGCGTTCATGATGTCGCACTCGCGCTGCGTGACGATCTGGGCGAACAGGGCGCGCGGCGCGGTGGCGCTCGACTGCCCGTTCGCGTTTGCCCCGAATTGCGCGGGGGCCGCGACGCCCGCCTGGTTGAGGCCCGCTGAGATCGCGTCAATCGCGGTCGCGTATGCGCGGTTCGCGTTTGCGTCCCCGGTTGCCTTGGTGTTGCCCGCGTTGGTTCGCATGACGGCCGCGTTGTTGTTCGCTACCTTGGTGCTCGCCTCGTTGCGGAGCGTGGTCGCAGATGTGCTCGCGTTGTTCTGGACACCCCAGACTGCGGCGGTGTAGTTCGCTGCGTTCAACGTCTTCTGGAGCGCGTTGGTCTGCGCGACGGACACGGCTGCGGAGTTGCTGGATTGTGAGATCGCCGCGGCCGCGTTCGCTGAGGGGATCGCGACGGCAAGATCGGCCACACCTCCGATTGCGGCGTTCCCGGCGGCTGCGGCCCCGCCGGTCAGGCCTCCCGTGATGACGGCACCGGCAGTGCTCGCGATCGCGGCCGCGTTGTTGTTTGCCGTGGTGATCGCGACGACATCGTTCTGCAAACCCTTCATCGAAGTAGATGCCGCATTATCGGCATTGCAGTCGGCGCTGAGTTTTCTGTTCGACGCGCTCGCTCCGGTCAACGCCCAGTCGTTCGCGTTCTTCGTGACTGCGGTGTTCGCCGCAGTGTTGACCGCGTTGTTGTCGGTGACGTTCTTCGCGGAGTTGTTCGCATTCATGTTCGCGGTCGCGTTGGAAGCGAGCGACGACGCGAGCGCGTTGTCGGCCGCGAGCTTAGCGTGCGCGCGGCCGTATACGGTCGTGTAGGCCGCGCGGCTCGCGGCGCTCTGGGAAACCTGCATCACGGGAAGGTTCCAGCTCTTTAGGTATTCTCCCCACGCTCCGCCGTAGCTGTACGTACGGCCCTCGATTGTCTGAAACGCGAGCGAATCCGTAGCTCCGGCGATACCGAGCAGGCGCGCGTCGATTGAAATATACGGCATGACGAGGTTCACGGCGCTCGCGAGCTGGATGCCGTTCGCGCCGAGGTCTTCGATTCTCACCGTCGAGGTCTGCCCGCGCTCGTCACCTATTCGGATCGCGGCGTAAGGATATGTATAGAGCTTGGCGAAACCCGCGGCCTGCGCGGGGTAGCCGAAATCGGCCACGCCGGGCCGCATGAACGTCTCGATTTTCTGGACGGCGCCGAGCACGGTAATTGAAATGTCCCAAAGCGTGAACGGAGCGGACTGCGTGAGCAGGTCGGACGGAGCGAAGAACACGCCGAGCACGGTCGATTTCATCCAGGGCGCGTTGGACTCGATCTTGCGCAGGAACGGCTGGAGGTCGCCCACGGCTACGGAGTACACGCGCGGCGCGAGTACGCCGGATACGTCCGGCTCTGAAATCGCGGGCACTTTCGGGGCGGCGGCGGTACCGAAATCGCCCTGGAGATCCGCATAGGTTGCAATGCACGCGCGCTGCGTCTCGGCGCTGTAGTTCTTGTACGCGCGCGCGGTCTCGACATACGGCTCGCCCCCGGTGTTCACGTCATCCGATAGCAGGTAGACGCTGTTATCGCGGGGGTTCGCGAGGTAGTCGGCCACGCTCGACGCTGCCACCGGCGCGTGGCCGCGCTCGAGTAGCACGTAGTCGAATCGCATCTCGTTGATGTACGTCGTCCACACGTCGAGCGTGAGGATCAGGCGCGTCGAGTTGGGGGAGAGCTGCTGCGCGTCCTGGATGAAATAGTAGTATCGGCGCTTGCGGTCGCCTGCGGCGTACGCGAGCGGCTGCGCATCGCTCGTCATGCGCGGCAGGTCGACGACGAGGTAGTTGTATCCCTGGGCAGATGTCACCGGAACCGGCACCTTGGACGCGCCGTCGGGCTTGACGTTGAACATTGTATCGAGGTTGACTACCTCCCCCTCGAGCGTATCGAACCAGGCGTCGCGCGCGGCGTCGTCGTCGAACTTCACCACGTTGTCATAGTCGCCGCACCACGGCACGTTGCACATCTTGAGCCGGGCGGTCGGCTTGAATCGGGAATAGTCGAGCGTGTTGTCGTATTTGTACACGTTCACGTTGTCTAGGCTCGGGAAGTCGCTCATTTTACCTCCTAAAGAAATGCGCCCCCGCTCACGCATGAGCAGGGGCGCGCCTTGCACTATAGATTATAGGCTAGGCAATCGTGATGTCCACGGTCTTCGTATGGAGCGCGGTCGAGCCGGAGGGGTTGACGTACGAGGTCGTGCCGGTCACGTGGAGGACGTTGCCGGCCTCCAGGTCGGACTTCTGGACGTGGAGCACGCCCAGGCGGTCAACGCGCGTCGCGGTGTTGAGCGCGATCGGCTCGCCGTCGGCCGCAGCGGTCTCGGCGCTCACGCTCCAGGTGACGGCGTTCGGCTCGACGTCGATACCGAGGTCGTTGTCCGTGATGGTGCCGACGAGCTTAACAGTCATCTGCGTAGTCTCGCCCGGCTTGAGCTGCGTGGAGGCCGCGGTGATGTTGACATCGGTCACGGTCTGGGTGAGCGCGGGGATGTCGGTCGCGGTGTCCGTGGTGAACAGGATAGCGGGCACGAACGGGGAGCAGGAGACCACTTCCCAGTGGTGCAGGTAGTAATTAGTGGAGAGTGTCGAGGGATTGTAGAAGCTCTCGTTTGTGTATACGAAATCCTCGCACACGAAGAAGGCGTCGGTGGTGAGTAGCGCGAATGCGTCGGGTACGGGGATGTCGGGCACGATGACGGTACGGTACTTGATCTCGGCCTTGTCGAGATTGAAGATTCCCGCGAGCGTGTCGACGTCGACAGATGCCATGGCGTCGGCGGTGATGAACAGCACGAGCTCCTCGGGGGCGGCGAACACGGGGATGCCGTACTCCGCCGACACGGGGGAGTAGAGCGCAGTCGGGAACTTGAGCTTGCTCGCATAGGCGCGCACTGCCTTGAGGAACTCCTTACCGGTCGCCTCGTCGGTCGGCTCGCCGCTCACGTGGTGTTTGAAGAAACCCCAGTTCTGCTCGTAATAGGACATTTGCGCCATCATGCACAGATACTCGTCGTAGTTGTCGGAGTTGCGCGGTACGGTGAGCACGGCGTCGATGAGGCGGTTGAGTCCGTACTCGTCGAGAAATGCCTGGCGCAGATCGGGATATTCGAGCGTGATGTCGTAACGGTCCTCGCGGTTGACGGTGTGATACCACACAGCGGCCTCGGGGCGGTTGATCTTCTCAAGCGTCGAATCCTCGATATTGTACGTATGCGCCTTGATCCACTTGAGCGCGGATTCCTGGATAGACGAACCGTAGCGCATCGCCGCGCCCTTGAAGACGCGTAGGGGGTTCTCCCATTCCTTGTTGTGGACGATCTGGTCGCCGATGCGGTTGATGTACGCGTCGATGAACTCGTTCAGATAGCGGCCGTTGTTGGGCTTGAATAGGAACTTGCTCGTCGCGTCGATGCCCGCGATGGTCGGGTCGGGCACGCGCTGCTGGAAATCGTTGGTCGCGGACAGGTACACGCGGCCCGCGATCGTGGTGTTGTTAGTTGCCATCTATTAACCTCCTTACAGGTCGAGATCCATGTCGTCGTAGTCGGGAATGATGTCGGCCTCGCCGTCGTCGGTCACGACATCGGCGTCTCCGTCGCCGTCGACATCCACCACGTCGGCGCCGTTGTCGATGTCGATCGCGGCAGCGGTCGTGCGCATCGCCTCGAGCGTCGAGGTGATGTTGCCGAGCATGTCCTCGATGCGCTCCAGGCGGTCGCGCAGGTCGTCGAACTCGCCGATGCGGTGCGCCTCCTCGCCGGACGTGTCGGTATCGTCCTCGATCTCCTGCTCTTCCGGGGTCAGGTCGTCGGCCTCGGTCTCGGGCTTCTCGTCCTCGTCCATGTCAGCTCCTTTCTATAGCTACAAATAAGGGCGCGACGCGAACAGGCTTTCGCCCGCGCATCGCGCCCATTATATAACGCCTTTGCGAAACTTTGGCGCGTGCGGCTGAAACACGCCGCCGAGCGTGCGGGGTTCGGGTATCGACCGAACGATATAGCTGTCCCGAATCGTCCCTACTCGCCGCTTGCCGCGCGAGTCGTCGCGGGCGTCGCGGTCATTTTACGCCATAGAGCGACATCGCGTCCAGGAAGCCCTCGCGCACCTTCACCGAGTCGAAGAGCACGCTCCCCTCGTAGTACATCTGGACGATGACGCGCAGGGTCTTGACGGCGCGCTGCGCGGCGATGCGGTTCGGCGTGTTGTCGCGCCTCGTGAGCGCGAAGACCGGTTCGGCATTCTTGGGAATCTTCCCGGTGACGTAGTAGTATCCCTCGCTCACGTCAATCCAGATTCCGTACTCGTCGCCCATATGAACACACCCCATGACGTACTTGGCGCGCGCTGGTTTCTTCGATATGTAGCGGTTGTCCTCGGCGAAGTCGTTAGCGTAGGTGGCTTTCGTGTATCCGGTTGCCTGTCCCATGCGGCCCGCGAGCGTGTTGTCCATGCGGTAACGGTCGTGCTCGTCCGGCTCGACGTAATGGAGCAGTACCATTTTGTTCAGGTACCATGTATAGCCGAACCTCGGCACGCCCTTTACGCCGATCGCCGCGAAATAGGGGTTCAGCAGGTCGACGGCGTTGCCCAGCAGAAAGACGTGCGGCTTGATTCGGCGCCCGTCGTAAGGGTCCTCGCGCACGCACGAGTCGGTGATTCGCGCCAGCATGTTCCACTCGTTGCGCTTGTAGGTGTGAGTCGCGTCGATGTTCTCGATAATGGCCTCGTCGAAGATGATGTTCTTTACGTTGGTGAAAGTCCTCTTCTTCGTACCCTGCATCTCGGCGTAGCCGACGACGTATCCGCATACCTTCCAAGGCGTGCCCTTCTCGGCGCCGGCGGGTCGATACTTGAACTCGTTGTTCTCACACTTGAAGTCGTACTTACCGAACTCCTCGTCGGTCGCGGCCAGTTTGTCGAAGTATCCCTTCTTCACGGCGTCGCGCTCGTCGAGCGTGCGGCAGACCTCGACGAAACGCTCGTCGCGCCTGATCGCGGCGTTGAGCGCGTAGGCGCGAAGACCGTACGTCTTGCCCTTGTTCGGCGCGCCGACGACCATGGTTATATCCGCGTTGTAGCTTAGGGTCTTCTCCCAGTTGTAGTGAATGCCGTCGTTCAGGTTTACCATTCCATCTCGTTCCCTTCACCGTCCAGATAAGTGTAGCTCGCGCGCTCGCCGTCGTAGTCGATGACGCGCTCGGTCGTGTCCACGGCGCGCCCGTACCGCTCGCGCATGTACGCGACCGTGCGGGCGTTGCCGCCCTTCTCCGAATCGCCGAGCACGCGGTCGGAGGGGTAGAGCGCCATCGACTCGTGCGAGCTCACGTGCGCGGTCTCGCCAAGGTAGTCGGTCACGTCCATGTCCAGCACGTCGGCGGATGCGGGCCGGTAGTGCTCGAGCGCATGGCACACGGTCTGAGACACGCGCACGCCCCACCCCAGCACGCGCGGGGCGACCTCGGCGAAACCGTGGTCGGCGCTCATGTCGTCGATCCAGTTCTCGATATGGTACATACCCGTCGGGCGCGACAGGCCCGCGCACGTGATGTGCGCATGTTCGCCGTCCCAGCTCACGCGCGCCTTGTTCCATGCGTCCATGTGGAGCGGATACGCCTCGCCCTCGACCTCGAACGTCCCGACGCCCGCGAGCGTCGAGGCGTAGCCGGGGAAGTTGGCGCGGATGCGGCCCATGCACGAGTCGATCGAGGCCGTTACGGCCTCATGGAACGGCGCGAGCGCGTCCATGAGGTCGTCCGCAGTGACGTCCGCATCGCACGAGATCTTGAGCGAGTCGGTGTCGCCGCCCAGCACGCGCACGCGCTCGCCGAGCGCGCGGTATATGAGCTCGATTGCCGCGACGATAGCCATACGGGACCCGCCCACGATACGCAGTCCGTAGGGATAGAGCACGAGCTTGTTTTTCGCGTCCTCGTAATGCGCCTCATAGGTCTCGCGCGACACGACGGTCGAGCGGTCGACCGAGATTTCGCCGTCCTCGACCTTATAGCCGGGCTTGAAGACGTCTTGCGCCTCCATGCCGTAGATCGAGTTAAACATTCCCTTGACGGTCGAGTTGTAGTACGCCTCGAGGTCGGCGCGCTCCATCTCGCCCGAGCGGATGCGCGCGGCGATGCCCTCGGGAATCGTCTCGGGGATGTCCGGCGCGTACGGCGTGCCGGTCTCATAGGTTTTCAAGATCTGCTTGCACGCGTTCTTTCTAGCGTAGAACAGATTGGAGAGCAGCGTCACGTAATCGGGCGGCTTGACGAACGACATGGTACCCTCCCCCAAAATTACCTCCATCGAATCCCAGGCATACACCCGGCTCATGCACCACAGCTCCAGCTCGGACACGTTGACGATCGCGGAGTCTGCCGATACCAGCTTTCCGAATGCGAAGCGCCCGTTGTATGCGGTGTCGACGTATCCGGCGCTGCGCACTGCGGTCACGCCGTCGCGGTCGGCCTGCCCTCCCCAGTCGCCCAGCTGGCCCTTGGCTTTGAATTTCGCCTCGGACAGCAACGCGATGTCCCACCACTCGAAAGCGCTCCCCTCGCGCAAACGCATGTTCGTAAATCGTATCTGGGCGTGGAAGGCGCACCCGAACGGCTCCTCCCAGTGGCGCATCGCCGCGTCGAGGTCGGTCGAGCACACGTTCTCGGCCATGGACTGTAGGACGGGGGGCAGCAGGCCGCGAAAGCGCACCGGGCACATATGCCCGTTGATGTATGCGTGGTGCGCGGACGTCTCGTCGATCGAGTAGACATTAGATTGCACGATGCCGGAATAGCGCGCACTCGTGAGCGTGAAACCGCCTCGGAAACAGGCCTTGCGTAGCGCGTACTGCGCATATGTCGGCGCGAGCTCCTCGGCGCACATGCGCTCGAAAGCGGCCTGCACCGAGATCGGCCCGCCCTTGGCCCTGGGGATGCGAAGGCGCCCCGTCTCCATCTTACCCGCCTGGCGTACAAGCGACGTCTTCGTCAGCACGCGCACGCCGAGCCATTCGGGGCGCAACCACTCGTTGGACTCGAGCAGGTAGCGAAGATATGCGGGGATGACCTCGGTGTCGCGTCCGGCGTAAAAGTATTCATCATCGGTGAGCGGTGTCTCGGGCGTGCGGATCTTGGAATAGTCCCAATCGCCCTCGGCCTTGGGGAGTCCAGCGGCCTCGCCCATCTTCGCGAGGCCGCGCATCTCCAGATAGAAGGTGTCCCAGAAACGGAGCTTGACCGCGCCGTCGCGCACGATGTCCACGGTATAGGCGCTCGTCGCGCTCTGGGCGGATACCTCCATATCCCAGCGCTCGTTGAGGTCGTGCATGAGGGGTTGGAGGTCGAACATGAGGTTGTACGCGCAGATGATCGGGATGAAATGCTCGCGCTCGCCCCAGGCGATATACCCGTCGATACAATCTTGCATCTCGCCCTCGTGGCGATAGAAGCCGATATGGCCCGCACCGGGCTCATATGTCCGCAGGTCGCACCCGCGCAAATCGTTGACGATGAACAGCACGGGATAGGCGCGCCACGTGTTCCCGGCGCGGTCGGTGCATATGTTGCACGTCTCGGTATCGTAGCTCGCCGCTACCCGAAACTCCGGCCTTTTAGACTTGAATCCCATCCCCGCACCTTTTTTTCCTACCCGAACATTACGATCTTTGAGGCCCATACCGCTGAGCCGGCCAGCTCCGCGTCGAAATCCACCTCGCCGTAGAAGGCCTCGTTCTCTGAGGTCAACCCCTCGACGAGCGACGTCTGCGCGCCCGCCGATACCAGGCTGTCGAGCGCCTTCCGGTTTGCCCCGATAACGCGTTCGTAGGCCTCGGATAGCGACGTCACGCCCAGCCCCTCCATGATCAGCCTGTTGCGCTCCTTGGGATCCCTCCCGCGCCAGAAACGGCGCGTCGCGGCGTAGAAGACCGACACGGCTTCCTTGCCGCGATCGCCGAGCGTGCTCGGCGCGCCCGATCGCGCAAGGTTGATCTGGCGCTGGAATATGAGGTTCGACCTCGCGGCGCGCGACCTCGCCTTGCGCGGCGCGGTCGTCATGCGGTCGAGGCGTTCTGCGGCCCTCTTGGCTCGCGTCTGCGCCTCGGCCGCCTGATGCACCTGTCTCGTCCCCTGGTACGATTGCGTAATCTGCTCGCGCACGCTCGCGATATAGTCGGCACGCGCACGCTTCTGCAACGTGCTCATGCCGCTCACGTCCTCGCGCTCCAGGCGCGCCAGCAGTCGCTTGGCGCGGCGTCGCGCGTTGTATACCTCGTCCGATGTCCTTTTCGCACGTGCCATAGGGCTCGACCTCCAAAATAAAAGCGGTGCGGCCTTGACCGCACCGCCTGATATTAAAGCAACGGGAGCTGAGGGTTAAGTCTTGACTAGACGAGCACGAGCGTCTTTCGGGTGTTGCCGTTGGGGAGCTTGCTGGAGACGAGTTTCATCGGGACGATCTCGCCCTCCTCGAACAGGCCCGCGGCCATGAAATTATCGGCTGCGTTGCGGACGCCCTCGGACTGGGAGAAATAGGCGGTACCGTCCTCGCAGACGAGCGTGGTGTTGGTGCAGGGCACATCGACGCCGTTCTTGTCGCGGGAGCGGCGGATGCCGGGCTTGGTGAACACGCCGATGACGTTGAGGGTCTTACCCTCATATTCGGCCAGGGACTCGGCGTTGTTCATCGCGTTAACGACGAGCTTCTTGGTCTCGGTGTCGGTCGCCTGGATGCTGGAGTAGCTTGCGGGGGTGTAGAGGTCGGTGCAGTTGTCCATAGGTGCGAGCTGGGTGGTTTCGTTAGTCATAATGAGGTTCCTTTCCGATTTCGTAGTTCATAGCGACTTTGAGGAAAAGTCTTATCGGGATTGAGTAGTAGTCCGATTCGGTCTCGACTCTTGTGATCGAGATGAACGAATCACCTAGACGTTGGCGGAGCGTGTTCGTCGCCTTCATCGGGTCCGAATAATCACCGTAGAGATCATATTCGAAATCAATCAACTTGCCCTGGACGACCGTCTTGCCGATGCAATGGCAAATCTGGATTCGGCGTCCGATTCGACCGCGCTCCTTCTTTGCGTTTGTCATGAAAAGCACCCCCTTCCCGTTGCTGTCATCAGCATTATAGAAAAGGAGCGCTTTACGTGTCAAGGGTTATTGCAATAATTTTCGCTTATCTGCGCGTGCCGTCGGATACGTAGCATTGCAGACGATCGAGTGCATAGCCGTACATGCCTGCGTAGTCGTCCCCACCATAGGTGGAGCCGTCATCACACACCTCGTCCCAGTATCCGGCGTGCGCGACGTCCTGGGAGCGATAGTATACCTGCTTGTAGTCACCGTCGGGCGTGATGTAGTACATCTGCGCGCCGTCGACGGTCTGTCCCCAGATGCCCGCCATGCCGTTAACGGAATCGCCGTAGTCGGCAGACTGCACCCATTCGAGCCACCCGCTTTCCTCAGTATGGACGCGGTAGCGCAGCGTGCCGCTATCAACCCATGCAATGAGCATGTCGTGAGTGCCGTATGGCACGCCTGCAAAGCCCTCGGAGTCGCTATCGTTGAAGTTAGTGACGGCCTCATTCCATGTGCCATATCGGTTATGGAGCGCGTAATGGATGTTCACGCTCTTACCGGTGGACTTGGGGAAGGTCGCGCGAGTCGCGGATGCGGAGGGCTGATACGTTCCCCCGTTTCCATCGGTGGGCGCGATAGGCGCCACATAACCGGAACCGAGATATGCGGAAACGGCCTGCTTGAACTCGAACCACGTCTTGCCGTATGCGCGGAAATAACCGATCGGGTCGGTATGGTCGGAGCCGCCCCAGCGCCGAGCGGCCTCGTAGTGAGACAGCAGGCGCGACGTGTCCCAACCGTGGGCGCGCAGCTCGTCACCAGCCCACTTGACGGCCTCGCCCCACTGTTTCGCGAAGTCGGCCGCGTTCGTGGCGTGCGCGAGCTCGATGCCGATCGTGTACCCGTTACCGTTGCCGACATGCCAACAAAGGCGGTTCTCCGCAACTGTGTTGTACACGGTCGAACCGTCGAGCTCCATAACGTGATGGACGGCGTACGTGTCGTCACCGCGCCAATACAGCACATGGTTCCACGCGGACGCGCCGGGGTTCGCCGTCTCATGGACGACGAGGTACTGTGCGTTGAGGTAGCCGTGACCGTTGCTCACATAGGAATTTCGGCTCTGATACGCTTCCGCGCCGGTAGGTACCGAAAAGGCGACGACGAGCGCGAAGAAAAATGCGGCAAGCGCCGCGCCTTTCTTCCGCTCGATGCGGTTTGCTTTCATGCTGCTAGACCTCCTTGTCGTTGAAATTGTCGAGCTTCTCAGCGAGCTTAGCCATGATCAGGCTGTTCTCCTCGACGGTCTTGCGAAGCTCCTCGATAGTCTTCGTGTTGCTGTAGTACATCATCACGAAAGCCGCGATAGGGAATGCCACGTTGCTCACCAGATCCATAACCGTATTGACGTCCATTTTTTCATTGCCTCCTTTCCGACAGAAAAAAGGGACTCGGCCCTTTGCCGAGTCCCGCAAGCCTAACGGTATTTTAGCTAAAATCTGCCGGGGCGCCTCATGCGGAAACGAGTTAGCCTGATACTTCGCCCCTTCGTATGCGCTCGCGCCGGATGCGACGGAAGACCTGATTGCATTGACGCATCTCGCGCGTATAGCGATCCGCGCGTCACTGTCCGCCGCGCAAAAGAGTGTACGCGTGAATGAGATTCTCTTTATAAGTATCCTCGTCGTTGCGAGCAAATGCTAGAAGCGCGCTCTCATACAGATCCTCAATCGGAGTTTCATGCCATTTCATTATTTCCGCCCATTCCCTTCACCTTGGATGACGGTCGTGGTAACGATCGGGTCCTTGGGAGTGTTCGTTTTGCTCACTACAACCAGGGGCGCGTATTCGCGACGAACCCCGCTATAGAACTTCACCGTCGAGCCGAGCGCACGATGCGGGCGCAGCGCGAGCATGAGCCTTGCGGGATCGTAGTCGGAAATCAAGTTAGCGAACTCGCGATTGTCCGGACGATATTCGAGAAGGCCGTCCAGGACGTCGGTGCGATCGAGATACGCTAGCTCGTTAGCGTGTAGAGCGCGAAAGATCATACCGGATTGAAAAAGACCCTCGACACGGTGCAGAACATAACTGTTCGTCGCGTAGACGACTCGATTGTGCACGCACACGCTGTCGTATGGTGCATGCGTGCCGGGCTTGCACGTGGTCGCGCACAATGCCCTCCACAGGCTCTCGATTTCGGACTTGTTCATGACGATCCTTTCCCTCGTCTGTTGGAACTTGGTTATTATTTTAACAGCTGTTGTTATAATTGCAAGTTGTTTTTTGTAACAGTTAGTGTTATTATATAACTTGTAAGGCAGGGAGACGGAAATGGAGTTTGTTATGTCTCACATGTTGTATGGAGTTTCTAGCAGAGAGACCGTCTTTAATGGTGAACATGAATTCGAGGACATGCGCAAAGACGCGTTCTACTGGTGCGAGAGTGACGACCGCGAAGAGTCGCTAAAGAGCGCACGCAAATACTCGGATGCCGACACGATTCATGTATGGAGATCCGGAATCATGCGCAACGTGTACCAGTGGAGCGCGCTCGAGATTGAAGATGACGAGGTTATCAGCTGTGAGGTTAAGATCTTCGACCCGCTCGACAGATTCAAGAAGATTAAAATATTTGCGGAAAGCGCGCATACTTGCAAATGCGATTTAATCTCATATCTCGTCGGAACGCGCGAGCAGATCGGGGAGTTTATGCGCGGAAATCACGTTTGTTACCTTTACAGGTACGAGGGCACTGTGTTCGGAGATTTCACAGCATACGAGGAAAACGGAAACCTTTGGCTCCCTGAAAACTTTTGCGACTATGGCATCATGAATCCGGAAGAACTTATGCTAGCAGTGTGTGAGGGTGTCGACTTCTGGAACGATTTGGAAGTTGAAGACCCTGAAATGAAACTTATGTACAGAGTCTTCAATGGCAATTAAGGAGTATTTCATATGACCGATTTCAAGCAATTCAACGTCTGTTATTACGACTTCACTTACAACGACAGGCGCGTGAAGACTTGCACCAGGATTGAAGACGCGATCGCATTCGCGCGCATGCTCGTACGCGATCGCGAGAAACTGCACGTTAGATTTTTGAGCTTGGAGAGTGTATACTGATTCTCGTGTACTCCCTGACCACAGTGCACTCCCATATAGTCACGGTCTGCTTGCCTATGCGATACTAGACGACTCGGACAGATCGCGACCTCCCGCAGTTGACCCGGCACGCATCCCGCGTGTCGGGTCTTCTTATGCGCGGGTTTAAGTTAAGGGGGGCTAACAAAGTTTTTTATAGGCAATAT
>ERZ773170.1534-NODE-1534-length-16841-cov-6.055999_pt1 | contig 16841 bp, 14 predicted proteins | sample MGYA00581002_ERZ773170 | MGnify/ENA primary metagenome ERZ773170 (study PRJEB29015, sample SAMEA2737811) | human gut metagenome | biome: human gut; feature: human-associated habitat; material: faeces | place: China | collected 2012 ... | reverse complement strand
ACGAAAAATTTGACGACGCATCTGTCGCACAATCTTTGTGCGGTATTGCCCTGAATAAAGCGGAACACCGGCTGTAAAAGCTGATGTTCCGCTTTGTTTTGCAATATTTTCTGTTTACGCACGGATTTTCGAGTACAGGCTCTCTTATACAAACTGATTGCGTTCCGGCTTGTATACGAAGCCAACTGCTTCCAGCTTTGCGGTGATCTCTGCCTGTTCCAGACACATAGACTTGCACAGTTCCTCCAGAGAGGCATAGTTGTCCCGCAGCTGGGTATTCAGATAACTCATCAGCATGATCGGATCGTTAGGAATGTTCGGCATTACCGTTCACCTCCCTCTGGTGACAATTCCAGCATATGCTGTACATGTGCCACATAGAGTGCCTGCACCGCCGGATATGCTCCCAGCCCCTGCATTTGCAGTGTGACAGTATAGCCGTGTCTGGTCAATACAGACTTCCACGAATCTTCTTCGTCCCCTGCCATATCGTTCTGGGCGTGGTCGCCTGCCACCAGCATCATGGGCACCAGCACCACTTCCTGATACTGCCGTTCTTTCAACTGTTCCAAAATGGTATCCAGCGTGGGATAGCCCTCTACCGTTCCCACAAAGACATTGTCGAACCCGCACCGTTTCAGCCAGTAGTCAAATGCCGGATACGCCTGATTGATGATGTGCGGCGTGCCGTGTCCCATTAACAGATATGCCTTGGTCGATGCCTTTTCTATTACGCCGTCCTGCTCCATTGCCTGAATCAGTGCCGGATAGTCTTCCGTTTCTGTCAGCAGCGGTCTGCCGATGCGGAACACCGCAAAGGCTCCTGCATACGATGCCGCATCTGCACAAAGGCGGTCGTACTCCTCGCCGGGAATGACATGAGTCGGCTGAATATACACATGGGTATACCCTTTCTGTTTCAGCTTCTCCAGTGCCTCCCGCACCGTGTCTACCGCAGTGCCCTGCCGCCGCATCTTCCGAATGATCATGCCGCTGGTAAATGCCCGAAAAACGTCCATTTCCGGAAACGCCTGCTTTACAGCAGATTCCACTGCACCAATGGTCTGCTCTCTGGTGTCCGCATAGCTGGTGCCAAAGCTGACCATGAGCAGTGCGTTCCGGCATGCCGGCAGCTGTTCTTCTGTCAGGCTGGAAGCATATGCCAGGTATGCCCCTTTTCCCTTTTCCCGAAACAGCTCCAACGCTTTCGGCTCCGTCAGAATTCGCAGCAGCTGCATGCGGCGAATTTCGTCCGGCATGGTTTCTTTCCATGCCCGCCGCAGGATTCCCAGACAGGTGCAAAGTTCGCTGTACTCTGCCAGCTTCGGTTCCAGTTCCCGACAGATCGCCCCCGCCAGTGACGGAGCATCGCCCTCGGTTGTCACTGCCATGGTAATGTCGCCGTGTTTCCGATGTGCCGGAACAGCAAAGTCCGGCGTGCAGTCCGGCGATACAGTCGCCGACGATGCCAGCTTTCCGGCAGCCTGAGCTTCCCGTACAATGCGGGCATTTTCTGCACTGTCATCAGTTGCAGCAAACACCAGCAGGTTTTCCCCTAGCAGTTCCGGTGCATAGGGCTGCTGCAAATAAGTCAGCTTTGCGTTTTTCCAGCACGCCGGCATAGGCTCCGGTGCTGCCACGGTGACTTCCGCACCAGATTCCAGCAAGCCCCAGACACGCCGCTGTGCCACTTTTCCCGCACCGAACACGATGCACTTTTTCCCCTGTAAATGCAATGCGATAGGATACATATTCTACACCTCGTTTTCTTTCCGAATGCATGCAATCATGCCGGCTATATCCGACTGTACCGCGGTTTCCGCCACAGAAAGTCCTGCCGTTTCCGCTGCCTTTGTGGTAGCGTTTCCGATAGAGATCAGCTTCGCCGCAGTTTCTGTTCCCGCTGTCATTTCTGCAAAGGCACGTGCAGCGGAGGCACTGGCAAGAAAAACATAGTCCGTATCTGCCAGCTCCTGCAACAGCAGTTCCCGTTTCCGCAGGTCGGTCTGCACCCGATACAGCGGCACTGTATCGACGGCTTTCCCCGCCTGTTCCAGCAGCTGCGGCAGAATGACAGAGCCGTTTTCCGCTCGCAGCAAAAGCACACGGTCTTGCATGGTCAGCTGCGGGATCAGTGCCTCTGCCAGACTGCGGCTGTCGAAGTGCTCCGGCACACAGTCCACAAAAATGCCGTATTCCGCCAGTGCCTGTGCCGTGCCGTTTCCAATGGCAGCAAACCGCAAATGCAGCAGCCGCCGGAGGTCTACATGGGATTGCTTCAGCGATGCAAACAGTTGTTCCACGCCGTTGGCACTGGTGAGCACTGCCCACGTATACGACTGCCAGGGCAACGTCTTCAGCACGTCCGGCGAAGAAGCCTTCGGGTAGATCAGGCTGACTTCCACCGGCTCTGCTCCGCAGGAACGAAGCTGTTCTGCCGCCTTGCGGGTATACGCCGGTGTACCGGTCAGCAGTACCTTTTTGCCGGACAGTTCGCCCATTCCAAACCACGACAGCTGTTGCCGCAGAGAAACCACGTCACCGATCACAGTCATTGCCGGCGTGTGGATTCCCTGCCGCTGTACTTCTGCCGCGATCTCAGAAAGCGGAGCCGTCACCACACGCTGCCGTGCGGTTGTTCCCTGCTGGATCACTGCCGCCGGTGTATCCGGAGATTTCCCCTGCTGTATCAGCGAAGCGGCAATTGTCGGCAGGTTGCTCAGGCTCATCAGGAACACCAGAGTGCCGTCCAGTTTTGCCAGCGTGGCATAGTCCAGTTCGGTATGCTGTTCCGTTTTGCGGTGTCCCGTGATAACATGAAATGCAGGAGCGTATTCCCGATGTGTCACAGGGATTCCGGCATAAGCCGGCACACTATAGCAGGAGGAAACGCCGGATACGATCTGAAAAGGGATTCCCAGCGACTGCAGCACCTGTGCTTCTTCTCCCCCGCGTCCAAAGACAAAGGGGTCACCGCCCTTGAGCCGTACCACCCGTTTTCCCTGCTGTGCCAACTCCGCCAGCAGTTGATTGGTTTCACTCTGCTTTTTGTGGTGATTTCCCGCCGTCTTTCCCGCGAAGATCAGTTCGCAGTCCGGTCGTGTCAGGTTCAGCACTGACGAACACGCCAGTGCATCATAGACCACCACGTCCGCCTGTTCCAGACAAGTCTTTCCCTGTTCTGTCAGCAGTGCCGAATCTCCCGGACCTGCTCCCACCAGAAATACCGTTCCTGTTTTCATGGGTATTCCTCCTCACTCCGCCGCATGCCGCAGCAATTCTTTTCTTGCACCGGAAATGGTAGAAACCGAAGCATCTACGTCCCAGTGATCCTCCTTATGCAAAATTTCCAGCAAATGCGAAATTCGCGGCAGACGCAGATGATGCTCCCGCAGCAGTTCCGGCTGGGCGAAAATTTCCGCCGGCGTACCATGTGCCACCATGTGCCCCTTGTCCATAACGTCGATCACATCGGCGTAAATGGGCACCACATCAATATCATGGGTAGATAAAATAATGGTGGTGTGCTGCTGCCGGCAGACATCCTGGAGCAGGTGCATCAGTTCACTGATGCCCACAGGGTCCAGTCCTGCCGTGGGCTCGTCCAGAATAATGACTTCCGGCTGCATGACCATAATGCCGGCAAATGCCACCCGCTTTTTCTGTCCGAAGCTCAGGGCGTGAGTGGGACGGTCTTTCAGGTATGTGATCCCCACCTGTTCCATGACCGTTTCCACACGGCGGTGCACCTCCTCCGCGGGCAAGCCCATGTTGACTGCTCCGAAAGAAATGTCCTGATATACCGAAGCCGAAAACAGCTGGTCGTCCGGATTCTGAAAGACGATACCCACCTTGGAACGCAGTTGCCGCAAGCCTGCTTTTTTGTAAGAAATCGGCTGCCCGCGAAAGCGAACCTCTCCCTGCTCCGGCTGCAAAATGCCGTTGAGATGCAGAAACAGCGTAGACTTTCCGGCACCGTTTGCTCCCAGAATCGCGGTAGTCTTGCCTTCTTCAAATGCAATGGACAAATCCTCAATGGCGTGACTGCTTTCGTCATAGCCATAGGTAAGATGACTTGCCTCTAAAATAATCCCCATACACTGCCTCCTATTCTGCAAAAGAGCACGGCTCCGGTCAGGAGCACACTGTATCCGACGGCGAGCCCTTTCTGCCAGCCTGTTGTTTCATATGTCAATCCCAGTGTCCGCACTTCATCGGTGTACCCTCTGGACTCCATTGCCGTATAGGTACGGTCTGCCTGCCGGTATGCCCGCAGGAACAGATTGGAGATCAGCTGTCCCATGGAGTAAAAGCTGGTCTTTAACGAGCCATACCCCAGGCGGCATTCCTGTGCGTTCCGAATCTGCGAAGCCGACTCCATCAGCACAAAGATATACCGATAGACCAGTTCCATCATCTCCACCAGAAACGCCGGCAGATGCAGACGGCGTAGTGCCGTAAACAGTTCTGTCATCGGCGTAGTGGCAGAGAGAAAATACAGACAGCTGACTGCCGCCAGACACTGTAAAAACACCTGTCCGAACTGATGCAGGCTTTCTCCGGTGATGCCGAAGTACCAGCTTCCCAGATGCAGCGATACCAGCATGGATTCGCCATGATGTGAGATCTGCAGCAGGATCATGATGCACCCCAGCACGACAAATGCCAGCGGGATCTGCATTAAGTGGATAACATGATGCCACCGGGTTTTCCCGATGGCAGTCATCGCGGTCAGCATGCAGCATAAGATCAGCACGCTCACCGCCCATGTATGTGAGATCAGGCACAGAAGCAGACTATACAGGGACACAAAAATTTTCCAGAACGGAGAAACACGCCGCAATGCAGATGCATAGGCGATCTCATCAATGAGGATTCGTTCTCCGTGACTATGGGAATGTGTATGTCGTTTCATCTGTTGCCTCCTGCGGTCAGGAAGCAGAAGTTTGCTTCTGGTCTGTCAATGCAGCATCGTCCTCTGATGCAGATGCTTTCGGTTTCCGGCTGATGCGTCCCAGCACAAAGCCGCAGATGCCTGCACCGATCGCCGACTGTACACAGAACAGCAGAGATTCGACCTCTCCCGAAGGCGGTTCCCAGAAGGACTCAAACCACGGGGTGTAGCCGCCGTTGATTTCTTCTACTACAGTAGAACCGGCATCATCAGAACCGCCGAATTCACTGTTGCCCAGCAGCATCAGCGGAATGGTGACCAGTAAAACAACACCCAGTGCCAGCACCAGATTTCTTGCCCACAATTTGCCGCGGTTGTGGTTGGAAACTGTAATGCCGGACAGTTCCTTCAACTCCTTGACGCAGTTCTTCTGAATGACATTATAGACAATGACAGTCAGAATGCCTTCTGCAATGGCAATGGGGACTTGAGTCGGTGCAAAAACGGCAATGAACTTGCCGAACGATGCCCAGAAGTTATCTCCGGGATAAGCAGCTGCAAGCTGTACCGAAGTCAGGCAGTAAGTTGCCATATCTCCGATCGTTGCCGACAGAAATACTGCCAGTCCCATCGGTGCCTTGCACTTTTTCAGCAGCTGGAACAGTCCGTAGGAAACGAACGGTCCGAAAATCGCCATGGAAAATGTGTTGGCACCCAGTGTGGTCAGACCGCCGTGTGCCAGCAGGATCGCCTGAAACAGCAGCACGATGATGCCCAGCACGGACATAATCGACGGTCCGAACAGAATCGCACCCAGTCCGGTACCGGTCGCATGAGAACAGCTTCCGGTAACCGACGGGATCTTCAGGGAAGAAATGATAAAGACGAAGGCTGCACAAAGTGCGATCAGCAGCTTCACTTTTCCCTGATACGCGATTTTCCGCTTCAGGCTGACTGCACCAGCCACCAGAAACGGAATGCAAAGTGCACCCCATGCAATACACCAGCCAGCGGGCAGATAGCCCTCCATGATGTGCATCGCAGATGCACCGAATTTGCCGCTTGCTGCCATATCGGACAGCAGCAGACAAACTGCCAGAGCAGACACCAGCACACGACATCCCGTCATGCCTCTGGTGCTGCGGTTCTGCAAAACAGAGCCATTGTGTTTGTTCATATGAAAACCTCTCCTCTCGGAACCCCTCTCCGTTGGCTCCCGGCTGAGAACAGAAAGAGGTTCTCAGTTTCCGCTGTGTGCAGAGAAAAATGCATCTGCATCACCCAGCGTTTTATCTATCTCACGCAGCGTGTGTGCGTTCGATACAAAAATTGCTTCAAACTGGCTGGGACCGAAATAGTTGCCCCGATCCAGCATGAAATGAAAATATTCCCGAAATCTTGCGGTATCCGCCTTTTTGGCATCAGTATAGTTCCGCACCGGTTCCGGTGTAAAATACAGGCAGGACAGCGAACCGATACCGTTGACGGTACAGTTGCCGTGGTGCCGGCGAATAATGTCTTCCAGACCGCTGCGAAGCCGGTGGGACAGGAAGCCTATCTGATGATAAACTTCCGGATGTGCCTGCAAATACCGCAGCTGTGTCAGACCGGCACGCATTGCCACCGGATTGCCGCTGAGCGTACCCGCCTGATAGACAGAGCCCAGCGGAGCCACCAGCTGCATGATCTCCCGTCTGCCGCCGTATGCACCGACCGGCATGCCGCCGCCGATGATCTTGCCATAGGTCACCAGATCCGGCGTGACACCAAAGTGTCCGACAGCACCGTCCAGCTGCAGGCGAAATCCGGTAATGACTTCGTCCAGAATCAGCAGAGCACCGTACTGGTCACAGATCTGACGGATTCCCTGCAGGAATCCCTTTTCCGGAACCACAACGCCCATATTGGCAGCCACCGGTTCCACGATCACGCAGGCGATTTCCTCCGGATACTGCTGAAACAGCTGTTCCACGCTGTCCAGATCATTATAGACTGCGGACAGAGTATCCGCGGTACAGCCTTTCGGCACACCGCTGGAATCCGGAATGCCGGCAGTCATCACGCCAGAGCCGGCTTTCACCAGCATGGCATCTGCATGCCCGTGATAGCAGCCCTCAAACTTGACGATCTTGTCCCGTCCGGTAAATCCTCTTGCGGCACGGACAGCACTCATCACTGCCTCTGTGCCGGAGTTTACCATACGCATCATTTCTACGCAAGGAACGATCTGATGAATCAGTTCTGCCATTTCCACTTCCAGTGCCGTGGCAGCACCGTAACTCAAGCCGTTTTCCAACTGATTCCGGACAGCTTCCAGCACAATGTCCGGATTGTGTCCCAGAATCATCGGTCCCCAGGAGCCGATATAATCGATATAGACGTTGCCGTCCTCATCGTAGAGATACTGGTCTTTGGCACGCTGAATAAACCGCGGCGTACCGCCCACAGACTGAAACGCCCGCACCGGCGAATTGACACCGCCGGGCATCAGTTCCTTGGCACGGTCGTACAACGCCTCGGAATGAGCAATGTGCATCTGTTCCATTATCCGATCCTCCCCTCGCGAATGTACTTCGCCAGTTCCATTGCAAAGTATGTGATCAAAAGATCTGCACCGGCACGGTACATGCAGACCGCTGATTCGCAAATGACAGCTTCCCGATCAATATAGCCTGCCGCAGCCGCTACCTGAATCATGGCATATTCGCCACTGACGCTGTACAGTGCCACCGGCTGGCGGAATTGTTCTTTCAGCGATTTCAGCACGTCCAGATACGCCATACCCGGCTTTACCATGAGAATGTCCGCACCTTCCTGCACGTCCAATTCCGCTTCCAGCAAAGCTTCTCTGGCATTGTGGGGATCCATCTGATAGCTTTTCCGGTCGCCGAACGCCGGTGCAGAACCGGCTGCGTCCCGAAACGGGCCGTAGAACGCCGAAGCATACTTTACGGAGTACGCCATGATCGGCGTGTTGACAAAGCCATTTTCGTCCAGCACCTGCCGGATACGTCCCACTCTGCCGTCCATCATATCCGAGGGGGCAACCATATCCGCACCTGCCTGCACATGGGACAGTGCTGTTTTTGCCAGCACTTCCAGTGTCTTGTCGTTGTCCACGTCATGCCCGCAGAGAATGCCGCAGTGTCCGTGCGACGTATACTCACACATGCAGACATCGGTGATGACATACAGCTGCGGGAACCGGCTCTTGATATGCCGCACCGCCTGCTGGACAATGCCGTCCGGCTGCCATGCACTGCTGCCGATCTCATCTTTTTGAGCAGGGATCCCGAAAAGCAGCACGCTTTTCACACCGGAATCCACGACCTGCTGCAAGAGTTCATCTACGCAGTCCAGACTCCAGCGATACTGTCCGGGCATGGAGGGGATCTCTTCCCGAATATGCTCCCCCTCCTGCACGAACATGGGATAGATCAGTGTATCCGCAGAAATACGGGTTTCCCGCACCATGCTGCGAAGCAGAGCACCGTTTCGCAGGCGACGCGGCCGATTGGTCAGATTCATATTGATACCTTCTTACTTATTCCGTAATGGTCAGTTTTGATGCCAGCTGCTGTACCAGCAAGTCCGCATCATTTCGGTTTCCCTGCACGCTGCCGCACCGCGGCACCCCGCCGATACCGGAAAACCCATAAAGGGTCATGTCCGTTCCATGCAGCTGTGCATGACAGCCCACCGGTGCCGAGCAGTCCCCGCCCAGCAGCGATGCCAGCTGCCGTTCTGTTTTCGCACAAAGTGCCCCGTCAGGGGAATTCAACCGGGCAAGCAGGTCGGCATATTCGCCGGCACGAGTCTGTATCGCCAGAATCCCCTGCCCTGCCGCCGGCACCAGTTCCTCCGGTGAAAAGCGGTAGGCGATCCGGTCAGACAGCCCCAACCGTTTCAGCCCTGCCTCCGCCAGAATCAGTGCACCATACTCACCGCTGTCCAGTTTTTCCAGCCGTGTCAGCACATTGCCACGCACCGGCTGTATCACTGCTTCCGGATATAGCTGTTGAAACTGCATCTTTCTTCGGGCACTGGCACACCCTACCGGCAGTGCCGGATTCCAGTGTGAAGTTCCCTTCGGGAACACCAGCACATCTGCCGGCAGTTCCCGCACAGAGTATGCCCCAATGGGCAGTGCCGGATTCTCTGTCACCGGCACATCTTTCAGGCTGTGCACACAGATGTCCACCTGTCCGGTGAGAAGTGCCGCGTCCAGTTCTTTCAAAAACAGCCCTTTTCCGCCGATCTTGTCCAGCGTCTTGTGCAGGATCTTGTCCCCAGTGGTTTTCATGGTCACCAGTTCCAAGTCTGCTTCCGGCAGGATCTTCCGGATCTCTGCCATGACCAGTTCGCTCTGTACCACGGCAAGCCGGCTGGCACGGCTGCCGATACGAATTTTTCTTCCCATGGGTTCAAAATCTTCCTCTGTCTTTGATTTTCGCACAGCTTTGCCGCACCAGTTCCGGTGTAATTTCCGATTTCATGCTGCCCATGAGCATATCCACCGTTCGTTCCGTCACCAGCCGCACGATCTCCTCCAGCTGAGGCAGTTCTGCATAAGGTTCTGCTGCCGTACTGTGCAGGATTCGCTGTGTTGTCAGCTCTTTCAGCTGCTGCATATAGGGCACCGCGTCCCGATAATTCCGCCACATCTGAAAGGTGTCGGTATACTGTTCCGCGATTTGCCGCAGAGCCGCCAACGCCGTTTCGTCCGGAGCCGTGCTGCTGTGCAGGTCGTCCAGATTCCAGAGCGTAACACCTTCCACTGTGCCGCAGTCTGCTTCCACGTCCCGCGGCATTGCCAGATCCAGAATCCAAACCGGCTTTCGCGAGAGTGCTTCCAGTTGCTTTTTGGTAATGGTGTGATGCGGGCTTCTGGTGGCACTGATGACGATCTCTGCCGCTTCCATTTGCAGGAAACGCTGTTCGTAAGGAACCGGCTGCACCCCGAACGGGATCACCGTTTCCCCGTGATGATAGGAACGCAGTGTCATAAACACCCGACAGCCGTACTGCACCAGCAGAGAAGCTGCCAGCCGTCCCATGCTGCCGTTGCCGATCACCAGACAGGTTTTCCCGTCCAGTGTTCCGGCATGCTGTTCCAGCTGCTGTACCGCACTATAAGAAACCGAAAGCGGTACATTCTGCACGGACACCTGTGTCTGTGCCTCTTTTCCGGCAGAAACTGCCGTTCGGAACAGGGTGTCCAGCACGCCGTCTGTACTGCGACAGGCACGTGCCAGTTCCACCGCATGTCCCACTTGTGTGACGATCTGTTCTTCATGCAGGATCTGCGAATGCAGACCGCAGGCGACTTCCATGATATGCTGTACCGCATCGATTTCCGTCAAAACCCGCCCTGTAAAAGGCTTTTCCGGTGCATGGGCATACTGCCGCAGGAGCTCTGCCGGAGAGATGTCCATTGCCGGCTGGCTGACAGCATCGTCTTCTGCGGAAGACCGGCGTTCCTGTACGGAGAGATACAGTTCCGTCCGATTGCAGGTTGCAAGCAATACTGCTCCGCTGATGCCGTCTTTCTGCACCAGTTCTGTCAGAATCTGCCTGACCTGTTCTTCCGAAAATGCAAACTGTTCCCTTGCGGAAACGTCTGCGGAATGCACGTCCACTCCTGCCATATAAATGCACATCTCGTTGTTTCAACTCCCTGATGCAGCAAGCCGCAGGGGGGATAAAGTCACCACCCTGCAAAAAACCGGCGTACAAGGTTTTACCTGCCATGAAAAATACGCTTTCTGCTGTTGTTCCAATGCAGAAAGCACCGCCATAATTGTGCCTCCGTGTACTACTGCTGCGATATGAGATTCCTGCAGGCTTTGCAGTGCCGCTTCCAACGCCGCACAGCATCGCCGCACAAATCCCTCTCTGGATTCGCCCTCCGGAAATGCCAGCGTACCGCCGCTGTCGATCCACGCCTGATAGGACGTGTCACCGGACAACTCCTGATAATTTTTTCCTTCGAACGCTCCGAAATCACACTCCTGTAGTCCCCATACGATTTTCTGCGGCATATGAGGAAACAGGATCTCTGCCGTCTGCCGGCAACGCTGCATCGGGCTGACCAGCACCAGTTCCGGTGCCGGAAACGACCGGCGAAATTCCACCAATTTCTGCTGTGCCAGAGCAATTCCCGCTTCGCAAAGCGGTTCGTCTGTGCGGCAGCCGATATAGCGGTGTTCCAGATTGCCGGCTGTGATGCTGTGCCGAATCAAAAGCAGCTGCATAAGTTTCCTCCAATGTCAAAAAAGCCCGTGTTTCCAGAAGAACACGGGATACAACACACAAGCCTTGTGTGATTGTCTTGGGAAATACCGATCATATTTCCTTCGTATGGGTGCAAAAAGCAGAGCCTTTGCAGTTATGCAAAGCACAGAATACACATGCACCAACAATTTCCTCTATTCTCGTAGATGGGATCTATTCCAAAGCAGCAGACCGGTATCCCGACTTCGGCTCTCCGCGGACCATACGCCTTCCCGGAACGGAACATTCCAGTGGCATGTGTATGGTGCTCCCCGACACGGTAGCGGAACTGTGCAGGATTCTCACCTGCTTCCCTGACATCTGCTGCCAATTGTTCGATAAAAAGGGCTTTTCAAATGCCCACGTACTACTATACCACATTTTTCGCAGATTGGCAAGTCTTTTTGCAAAAAAAGCAGTCCTGTACGCATATCATACAGGACTGCCTTTACTCTGCTCCTAATGCTCGCAAATGCATCATCAGTGCTTCGAAATTTGTTGTTTTTTTGGAAATCTTTTCCCGATAACGGTCAAAATACACGATCACTTCCTGCTCCCGCTGCCGGATTCGCCGCACCTCTGTCACCGGCGTGACGTGAAACAGCGGTTCGGAAACGGTACCCTCTATCAGACTGACCAGCATTCGCGGGTCGTGCAGTATCTCCAATGCCCGTTCCTGTATCTGAAACACGCTGGAAACTCTACGGGGAGAACTGTACCTTCCGGCAGATGGTACCTTTGCCGTCACCACGTACAGTTTTTCCCCATTGTACACCCAGGCTGTAAACTGTCTGCGAACTTTTCGGGAAAGCAGGAATCCTGCCACACTCAGATAGATCACTGCCGCAACAAATACCAGAAGCACGATGAGTGCCCATTGTTCCGTTTCCGGAGAAGTCACCTTGCGGACTGCATCACGGTTCCGTGCAGAATCTGCCCCGATGCAGAGAAACAGCTTGACCATGACGACCGCCAGAGCGGCAAAGACGATCAAAATATGCCCCAGCATTTTTCCGGCAATCTTGTTGCGGTCTGCCTGCGGCGGCTGGTAGATCTCAAAAACTTCCAACATCAGCATTCCTCCACTTGTTTTATGCACCACAGAAAGCCTTTCGCTGTGCGTGCTGCGTTTTCCTGAAAATGATTGCCGGTATTCCATTCCAGCACTGTATCCACGCCGCCCTGCCGGAGCAGTTCTTCCTGTTCTGTTATGCGTTCTTTTACCGTTCGCAGCAGCGGGTTTCTGGTTTTGTGTTCTTTGGTTCCAAGACTAAGGTAGATGTGCGGTGTCTTAGGGCGATACAATGCGGCATATTCTGCCCAGCCGTCTATCCAAACTGAGGGGGAACAAGCTGCCACTGCCGCAAAGGCATCGGTCTGGTACGCTGCCCATAAGCTGAACAATCCCGCCAGAGAGTAGCCGCCCAAAATATACGGTATATTTTCCGGCAGATGCAGCTGAGATCGCAGTGCCGGCAGCAGCTTTTCCAGAATCCACTGCAAGGTTGCACCGGCACCGCTGCCAAACGATTCTTCTCCGAATGCCTGTCTTGCATGCCACGGAGAAAGTTCCTGATCCCAGTCTGCGATCGGAAACGACACAAACAACGCCTCACATGAGGCATGCTGTAAGATCTGTCCGGCTTCCTCTGTCAGATGTGCCTGCTCATGTTCCCCTGTGGGCTGGATCAGCACACAGACAGGCGAATCTGCGGCGGCGATCCGGCAGATTTTTCCGGCAATTTCAATGGTTTCCCACGTCATATGAACTCCTCCTGTTCCATTTTTTCTATTATAGCATATCTTTGCAAAAGTTGCAATGCTATTTCAGCTATCTGTATGATATTCAGGGCAATAATATAGGAAACAAATTTGCAACAAAACTTTTGCACCTTCCCCGCCTTGACAAATACCCCTTAGGGGTATATAATACTGGTAGGGGGTATATCCCCGATACACCGCAAATACAGAAAGGAGCCTATCCGCTATGGAACATACAGAAAAACAGGGATGTCCCTGTTGTCACAAGACAAAGGAACGCTCGCAGGAGGAATACACCAAACTGATCCACCGTCTGAACCGCATCGAAGGGCAGATTCGAGGCATTCGGGGCATGGTGGAGAAAAACGCCTATTGTCCGGATATTCTGGTACAGGTCGCCGCCGCCAACGCTGCCCTGAACGCCTTCAATAAGGAACTGCTTGCCAACCATATCCGCACCTGTGTGGCAGATGATATTCGTGCCGGCAAGGACGAAGTCATCGACGAATTGGTAATCACCCTGCAAAAATTGATGAAGTAGGAGGTTTTCAATCAATGGAACAATACAATGTTACGGGCATGAGCTGTGCCGCGTGCAGTGCCCGTGTGGAAAAAGCGGTTTCCAAGGTAGACGGTGTCACCAGCTGCTCTGTCAGCCTGCTGACCAACTCCATGGGAGTCGAGGGCACAGCTTCTCCGGAAGCAATTATCGATGCCGTCCAGAAAGCCGGTTACGGTGCTTCCCGCAAGGGCGGCTCTGACGAAGCAGCGGCTCCGGACAGTGACGCCCTCGCCGACCGCGAAACACCGGTGCTGAAACGGCGGCTGATCGCCTCTGTGGGATTTCTGGCAGTGCTCATGTATATCTCTATGGGACATATGATGTGTGGATTCCCCCTGCCCTCGTTCTTCAACGGCAACCATGTGGCAATGGGTCTGGTACAGATGCTGCTTACCATTATCATCATGGTCATCAACCGGAAATTCTTCGTCAGCGGATTCCAGAGCCTGCTCCACCGTGCCCCGAATATGGACACACTGGTGGCACTGGGTTCCGGTGCGGCATTCGTATACAGTACCTACGCCCTGTTTGCCATGACAGATGCCCAGGTCAAGGGCGACATGGACGCAGTGATGAGTTATATGCACGAATTCTACTTTGAATCCGCTGCTATGATTTTGACACTGATTACCGTGGGAAAAATGCTGGAGGCACACTCCAAGGGCAAAACGACCAATGCTCTGAAAGGGCTGATGAACCTCTCCCCGAAAACCGCCGTGCTGCTCCGGAATGGTGAGGAAGTCACGGTTCCGGTGGAGCAGGTGCACCGCGGCGAACAGTTTGTTGTCCGCCCCGGCGAGAGCATTCCGGTGGACGGTGTCATTGTCGAGGGCACCAGTGCCGTCAACGAATCTGCCCTCACCGGTGAGAGCATTCCGGTGGACAAGGCAGTCGGCGACAATGTTTCAGCTGCCACAATCAACCAGTCCGGTTTTCTCCGGTGTGAAGCCACACGTGTGGGAGAAGATACCACGCTTTCCCAGATCATTCGCATGGTCAGCGATGCCGCTGCCACCAAGGCTCCCATTGCCAAGATCGCAGACAAGGTTTCCGGTGTGTTTGTACCGGCTGTCATTGCCATTGCTGTTGTCACAATTGTGGTATGGCTGCTGGTGGGACAAACCGTGGGATATGCTCTGGCACGGGGCATTTCCGTGCTGGTCATCAGTTGCCCCTGTGCACTGGGACTTGCTACACCAGTTGCCATTATGGTGGGAAACGGTGTCGGAGCCAAGCACGGAATCCTGTTCAAAACCGCGGTTTCTCTGGAGGAAGCCGGCAAGGTTCAGATCGTAGCACTGGACAAGACCGGTACGATCACCTGCGGCGAACCCCGCGTTACAGATATTCTCCCTGCGGCAGATGTCACCGAACAGGAACTGCTCTCCGCCGCAACTGCATTGGAGCAGAAAAGCGAACACCCGCTTGCAAAAGCGATCTTACAGTATAGCGAAGAACACCAGATTCCCGCTTCGCCGGTCACTGAATTTCAGGCTCTGGTGGGAAACGGTTTGACAGCAAGGTGGAACGGGCAAGTGCTCTACGGCGGCAATGCCGGCTGTATCGCCCAGGCAACGACCATTTCGGAGGAAGTACAGCAGCAGGCGGAAATGCTGGCGAAAGCCGGAAAAACACCGCTGTTCTTTGCCCGCGATAACCAGCTTCTGGGAATCATCGCCGTGGCAGACGTGCTGAAAGAGGAAAGTCCGGAGGCGATTCGCCAGCTGCAAAGCATGGGCATTCAGGTGGTCATGCTCACCGGCGACAATGAACAGACCGCCAGGGCGATCGGAAAACAGGCTGGTGTCGATCATGTCATTGCCGGCGTACTGCCGGACGGCAAGGAAGCCGTCATTCGGAAGCTGTCCGCACTGGGCAAAGTGGCAATGGTCGGCGACGGCATCAACGATGCACCGGCACTGACACGTGCAGACATCGGCATTGCCATTGGTGCCGGTACCGATGTTGCCATTGATGCAGCAGATGTTGTACTGATGAAAAGTCGGCTGACAGACGTGCCTGCTGCCATTCGTCTGAGCCGTGCGGCACTGCGGAACATTCACGAAAACCTGTTCTGGGCATTTATCTATAATGTGATCGGCATTCCGCTGGCAGCCGGTGTCTGGATCCCGCTGTTGGGCTGGAAGCTGAACCCCATGTTCGGAGCCGCTGCCATGAGCCTGTCCAGCTTCTGCGTTGTCACTAATGCTCTGCGGCTGAACCTGTTCCAACTGAACCGTTCCGACAGGGACAAAAAGCTGAAACACGCTGTGGCAGCCATTCAGCTGGAGCAGCAGACTGGGGCTGCGGGAAAAAACTCCGGCATGCAGGTCACACTGCACATCAAGGGTATGATGTGCAGTCACTGTGAAACAACGGTGAAAAAGTGTCTGGAGGCATTTCCGGAAGTGGACGAAGCCGTTGTCAGCCACACCGAGGGAACTGCTGTGGTATCTTTGAATGCACCGGCAGATCTGGCTGCCCTGAAAAAAGCTGTGACGGAACAAGGGTATAAAGTGTTAAAATAACGTAAGTTTTAACGCAGACAAAAAGGACACCGCCGGACGGAGAAGTTCGGCGGTGTCTTTCTGCATTCTATGGAATCAACGAAAATTTCATAAAACCTGTCGTAAGAACTTATCGTGCTTTTACGCCTTAGCCCCTACGATTGCCTGCATTTCGATTTCCACCAGCTGTGTGGGACGGTTCAGTTCCTTGATACCGATCCATGTGCAGCAGGGTCTGCTTTCCTTGAAGTACTCGGAATAAGCACGGGTGATCTCGTTGTTATAGGAAGACTTGGTGGCAAAGATGTTCACCTTCACAACTTCTTCGCGGGAAACGCCGTTTTCTTCCAGCAGACCGACCAGCTTGTTAAAGATGTACTTTGCCTGTTCGTAGGGATCACCCTCACCGTAAACCGTGCCCTCCGGTGTCACCGATGTGGTACCGGAAACGTACACGAACGGACCAGCTTTCACGATACGGGAATAGCCTGCCACGTCCTCATAAGCGGAGCCGCCCTTGATGTTCACTCTCTCAAAATCCATTGCAATTTCCTCCTTGCCGGAAACTTTCCGAAACACGCCGTTTTGCGGTTTCACCAGTTCCTTTGATGCTTCTATTGTACCACGGTTTTTTCCGAAATAATTGAACAATTCGGACTTTGCGGCAGATGCGGAAAAAGAAATGACAGCTGGCAGCAGATTGACATTTTTCCAGTAATATGTTACAATGTAGGCATCAACCGCAATTTTCTAAAGGCAGCACCGTGCAAAGCTTGCACGGAGTTGCTCCAAGGCAATACCGCACAAAGAGCGTCTGGCGACTTTGCACGCCATCTGCTTGCAA
>ERZ773170.1532-NODE-1532-length-16859-cov-2.938824_pt1 | contig 16859 bp, 17 predicted proteins | sample MGYA00581002_ERZ773170 | MGnify/ENA primary metagenome ERZ773170 (study PRJEB29015, sample SAMEA2737811) | human gut metagenome | biome: human gut; feature: human-associated habitat; material: faeces | place: China | collected 2012 ... | reverse complement strand
CACGACGCCGCTGTCCGGCACGGTGACATCGCCGTTCGGCTGGCGCGACGACCCGAACGGCGCGGGCGAGTGCTTCCATTACGGCATGGACATCGCGGGCGAGGAGGGCGCCTCCGTCGCCTGCTTTGCCGACGGCACCGTCGGCACGGTGGGGGAGAGCAATATCCTCGGCAACTATGTGACGGTCAACCACGAGGGCGGATTTTCAACGCTCTACGCCCATTGTAGCGCCATCACCGCGAGCGCGGGACAGAGTGTCAAAAAGGGCGATGCAATCGCTAAAGTTGGCTCGACCGGCAACGCCACGGGCTCGCACCTCCACTTTGAGGTGCACGACGGGGAAGAGTATCTGAACCCTGTTTACTATGCGGTTCCCTGAACGCGGGCTCCACGTTTCGTGGAGCTTCTGGCTGCTCATTCTGCTCGCGGCCATCGTGAGCCCGCTGACGATCGTGCTCTCGATTTTGCTGGCCGCCGCGCTGCACGAGTGCGGGCATCTTCTGGCGCTGCGGGCATTCCACGTGCCCATCGAGGGGCTGCGTCTCAGCGCGTTTGGCGCGGTGCTGCACGCGCGCGGAGCGCAAAGGCTCTCTTACGGGCGTGAGCTTGTCGTCACGCTCGCGGGCTGCGGCATGAACCTCGTCTGCGGCGTTCTGACGGCGTGGTTTTCGCTGCACTATGTGTGGGTGGAGGGCTTCGTCTTCGCTGGCGCGCACATTCTGCTCTGCGCGTTCAACCTGCTGCCTATCCCGCCGCTCGACGGCTCGCACGCGCTGAATCTTGCGGTCTCGGCGTTGTTTGGCCCGCTCGTGGGCGACGCGGTCGCGGCGCTTGCGGGCGTTCTCTGTTCGCTCGCGCTGCTGGGCGGGGCAGTGTATCTCTATGTGCAGACGCGCGGCGGCGCGCTCGTTATTTTTGCCGCACTGGCACTGCTTTTAAGCGCGCTCAAAGAACTGAGACTTGCGCGTCGCGCAATAAAAGTGTAGAATAGCCGAAAATGGATGTTTGTGCCCATTTTCGGCTTTTTATTTTTGCTTACTTCAGAGGAGAACTTTTGTGGATAAGAGATTGGAACGCATTTTGCCCCGCGTGCAGAAGCCCGCACGCTATGTCGGCGGGGAATTCAACGCGATCATGAAGGACAAGAGCGAGGTCGACACGCGCGTCGCCTTCTGCTTTCCCGACACGTATGAGATCGGCATGTCGAACCTCGGCATGCGCATTCTGTACGGTGTGATGAACAATATTGAGGGCGTGTGGTGCGAGCGCTGCTTCGCCCCCTGGGGCGACATGGAGCAGGAGATGCGAAATGCGAACATCCCGCTCTACGCGCTCGAATCGTTTGACCCGATCAAGGATTTTGACATCATCGCCTTTTCCATTGGCTATGAGATGGCGTTCCCCGCGATGGTCGACATGCTGGACTTAGCAGGCGTGCCGCTGCACGCGAGCGAACGCACGGCGCTCACACCGCTCGTTGTCGCGGGCGGCACGGCGATGTACAACTGCGAACCCATCGCGGATTTTATCGATCTTGCTCTTATCGGCGAGGGCGAGGAGATGGATGTCGAGCTCATCGAGCTGCACCGTCAGGCGCGGCGAGAGGGCTGGAGCAAGCACGAGTTTCTCGTGTGCGCCGCGCAGATCCCGGGCGTCTATGTGCCGAGCCTTTACGACGTTGTCTACAACGACGACGGCACGGTCAAGTCCATCACGGCAAACGAGGGTGCGCCCAAGGTCGTCCTAAAGCGCATCATGCGGGACATGGACAAGGCCTACTATCCGACCAAGACCATCGTTCCCTCGACCGAGATCGTGCAGGACCGTGTGTCGCTCGAACTGTTTCGCGGCTGCATCCGCGGCTGCCGCTTCTGTCAGGCGGGGTATGTCTACCGTCCCGTGCGCAACCGCTCGGAGGAGCTGCTGCGCGGCTACGCCGTTGAAGCCGTCGAGGACTCGGGCTATCAGGATATGACGCTCTCGTCGCTCTCGACGTCCGACTATCCGCACCTTGTCGAGCTGTGCGACGACTTAGAGGACTTCTGTGCCCAGCGGCATGTGACGCTCGCGCTGCCGTCGCTGCGTGCGGATAACTTCTCCATGGCGCTGATGGAGCGGCTGCAAAAGGGCAGAAAGACCGGCCTCACGTTTGCACCCGAGGCGGGCACGCAGAGACTGCGCGACGCCATCAACAAGAATCTGACGGAGGAAGATCTGCTCGAATCCTGCCGCCGCGCGTTTGCGGGCGGATACAGCGCGGTCAAGCTCTACTTTATGCTCGGCCTTCCGACCGAGACGGACGAGGACGTGCTCGGCATTGCCGACATCGCGGCCCATGTCATGCACGCCTGGCGCGAAAGCGCACTCAACAAGACGCGCGGCGTGCGCATCACGGTGTCGACCTCGTGGTTTGTGCCAAAGCCGCACACGGCGTTCCAGTGGGAGCCGCAGATCCCCATTGAAGAGTACGAGCGCCGCGTCAAGCTCCTGCGCGAGGCGATGAACACCAAGTCCGTCACGTACAACTGGCACCCCTCGCCCACGAGCTTTATGGAGGCGGTCATCTCCTGCGGCGACCGCCGGCTCGGCAAGGTCATCGAGACCGCGTGGCGCAAGGGCGAAACGCTCAGCGCGTGGGAGGACTATTTTGATCTGAACCGCTGGATGGAGGCCTTTGAGGAGTGCGGCCTTGACCCGCACTTTTACGCCAACCGCCGCCGCAGCGAGGATGAAATTCTGCCGTGGAGCATGATCTCCTGCGGCGTTGCACCGGGGTATTTGAAGCGCGAGCACGCGCTGAGCTATGAGGGCGTGACGACGCCGGATTGCCGCACGCACTGCAACGCCTGCGGCGCAAACTGCCTGGTGGGAGGGAAATGCGATGTCTAAATTGCGGCTGGTTTTTGTCAAGGAGCATCAGGCGTCCTACATTTCGCATCTTGACGTGATGCGCACGTTCCAGCGTGTGTTCCCGCGCGCGGGCCTTTCTATCAAGCACTCCAACGGCTTCCACCCGCACCCCATTTTGTCCATCGTGCTGCCGCTGCCCGTGGGGCAGTCGAGCGACTGCGAGATCCTCGATTTTGAAAGCGTGGAAGACAGCACGGGCGAGGGCGTGGCCGAGGCGCTGAACACCGGCATGCCCGCGGGCCTTCGCGTGCTGGACTGCTATTGCGTGACGCGCCCCGTGCGAGAGATGGTCAACCTGCGCGCACAGCTCGAAATGGAATACGACAACGGCGTGCCCGAGGGTGCGTGCGAGCGCATCCGCGAGTTTTTTACGCAGGAGGAGATCTTTGTCGAAAAGCGCACGAAGCACAAGGGCATGACCGAGCTCAACATTGCGCCGCTCATCCGCTCGCTCACGCTGACGGAGGGGGAGGGCGTGATCCTCGCCGATGCGGTCGTCGCCGCGCAGGACCCGGGCCTCAACCCCGCGCTGATCGGCGCGGCGGTCGCGCGGCACCTGCCGGAGATCGCGCCGGACTTTGTTCGCGTGCGCCGAAAAGAGGTCTACGACGCGGATATGAACGTTTTCCGCTGATCTCTGCCGCTTTTTTGCAAATAATACTTGCAATTTCATTTCTCGTGTGATATGCTACCATAGCTTGAAAAGGGCGGTCCTCTGCCGTGCGCGGGTGAAAGAGTCCCAACAGCGCCGAAGAAAAGCGGTCAAGAACGCCTATAAATAGGAGGAAAATATCCATGGATCTCATCAAAGAGCTCGAATCCCAGCAGCTGAAAAAGGAAATGCCCGTCATCAACGTCGGCGACACCGTCCGCGTTCATGTCAAGATCAAGGAAGGCTCCCGCGAGCGTATCCAGGTCTTCGAGGGCATCGTCATCGCGAAGAAGCACGGCGGTCTTGAGGAGACCTTCACCGTTCGTCGTCTTGCCTACGGCGTCGGCGTCGAGAAGGTGTTCCCCATCCACTCCCCCCTCATCGAGAAGGTCGAGACCGTGCGCAGCGGTTATGTTCGCCGCGCCAAGCTGTATTACCTGCGCGGCCGCGTCGGTAAGGCTGCCAAGATCCGCGAGAAGCTGTAAGGCAGATTCTTTGAGAACAAAAAAGCATGGCGTTTCCGCCATGCTTTTTTTGTTGCCTTTTTCAAAAAGCGTGCTACAATAATACATTAGAAAATCAGGCGCATTTTGCCGCAGAGGGAGACTGTTAGTCCACCGCTGCGCGGCGCTGGGTTTAGGAGACCGAAATGGACGAATTTGATCAGAAAATGGAGATCAGCGAGCAGCCGCAGGAGGAGATCGTGGAAAAGATCCCCGGACGCGACGTGTATGAGACGGTCTCGTCTCTCGTCTCGGCGCTGCTGGTCGTTGTGCTGGTGTTTACGTTTCTTGTGCGGCTGATGGGCGTTTCCGGCCCGTCAATGATCCCGACGCTGCAGGACGGCGACCGGCTTCTCGTCGTCAACTCGCTGCTCTGCGGCGACTATCAGGTCGGCGATATCGTCATCGCGCGCAAGGAGACCTTTGACTCGAAGCCCATCGTCAAGCGCGTCATCGCCACCGCGGGCCAGACCGTGGACATCGACTTTAACTTGGGTCAGGTCTATGTGGACGGCGAGCTTCTGGACGAGGACTACATCAACGACTACACCTATCGCGAAGAGGGCACCGTGTTCCCGCTTACCGTGCCGGAGGGCGAAGTCTTCCTCATGGGTGACAACCGCAACCATTCGAACGACAGCCGCGATTCCTCGCTCGGCACGGTGGACACGCGCCTTCTGATCGGCAAGGCGGTGTTCCTCGTCTTCCCGGGACGCGACTATCTGACCGAGCAGCGCGAGTTTGGCCGCATCGGCCTTTTGCAGTAAAGGGGGACGAGCAAATGCAGTTGGATTCTCTGAGCTGGTTCCCGGGGCACATGACCAAGACCCGCCGCATGATCACGGCGGAGCTCGGCAACGTGGACGCCGTGTGCGAAATTCTGGACGCGCGCATCCCGATGAGCAGCCGCAACCCCGATGTGGACGAACTGACGGCGGGCAAGCCCCGTTTGATCGTTTTGAACCGCGTCGATCAGGCCGACCCTGAGATGACGAAAAAGTGGGCGGCGTATTTCCGCTCGCTCGGCTGCGCCGTCATCGAAACGGACGCGAAGCAGGGCGGGGGCGTGAAGCAGTTTTCTTCCGCCGTGCGCACGCTGCTGCACGATAAGATCGCCTCTTACGAGGCCAAGGGCCAGATCGGCCGCGTGCTGCGCGTGATGGTACTCGGCATCCCGAACGTTGGCAAGTCGACGTTTATCAACAAGGTCTCCGGCCGCAAGAGCGCCAAGGCGGAGGACCGCCCCGGCGTCACGCGCACGAAGCAGTGGGTGCCGGTCGACAAGACGCTCGAGCTCCTTGATACGCCAGGCATCCTGTGGCCGAAATTTGAGGACAGCAGCGTCGGCGTGCGTTTAGCCTTCACCGGCGCGATCCGCGACGAGGTCATCGACATCGAAGAGCTCGCCATGCGCCTGATGGATTACCTCGGCAAAAATTATCCCAAGGCCATCGAGGAGCGCTACAAGCTCACCGTTTCGGAAGAGGACGACGGCTATGCACTGCTCGAAAAGGCGGGGCGCAAGCGCGGCTTTCTGATCTCCGGCGGCGAGGTCGACACCGAGCGCATGAGCCGTATCCTGCTCGACGAGTTCCGCGGCGGCAAGCTCGGCCGCTTTACGCTCGAATTCCCGCCGGAGGGCGAGCGCACATGAGCGTCAACCTACACTACGAGGACAAAGCCCGCTCCGCGGGCTTTTCATCCGTCTGCGGCGTGGACGAGGCGGGCGCGGGGCCGCTGATGGGCCCTGTGTACGCCGCCGCCGTCATCCTGCCGGAGGGCTGTGAGATCGAGGGGCTGAATGACTCCAAGAAGATGACGGAGAAAAAGCGCGAGGCGCTGTTTCCCGTCATCTGTGAAAAAGCCGTCGCCTACGCCATCGCGTCCGTCGACGAGAAGGAGATCGACGCAACGGATATTTTGAGCGCACGCATGAAGGCGATGCAGCTCGCCATCGATGCGCTGCAAATCCCAGCGGACTATGCGCTCATCGACGGCAACCGCGACCACGGCGCGTCGGCAAAGATCACCGTACCGCACGAGACCATCGTCGGCGGGGACGGCGCGAGCTTATCCATCGCCGCGGCGAGCGTGCTGGCGAAGGTCAGCCGTGACCATTATGTGGTCGAAGTGCTCGACCCGATGTATCCCGAGTATCAGTTCGCCAGGCACAAGGGCTACGGCACAAAGCTCCACTACCAGATGCTCGATCAGTACGGCCCGAGCCCCGTGCACCGCATGACGTTCCTCAAAAAGTGGGAGGCGCGGCGATGAGCACGAAGCAGGACGGCGACTGGGGCGAGGCGCTGGTCGAAAAGTATCTGAGCGAGCGCGGCTGCCGCATTGTGGAACGAGAGTGGCGCTGCCGCTTCGGCGAGATCGACCTCATCGCCGAGAAGGACGGCGTGCTGCTGTTCGTCGAGGTGAAGCTGCGCACAAATTTGCAGTACGGTGCGCCGCGCGAGTACGTCACGGTGAAAAAGCAGGAAAAGCTGCGTGCCGCGGCGCTTTTGTACTTGAGCGAGCGCGAGCTGGATGTGCCCGCCCGCTTCGACGTGGCGGAGGTCTACACCGATGTGCGCCATAGCGCGGGCAAAACGCGCATCCGCTACATCGCAAACGCATTTTGATCTGACTTTGGAAGGGAGGCACGCGATGGCATTATACGCGATCGGCGACCTGCACTTATCGCTCGGCACGAACAAGCCCATGGACGTGTTCGGCCCCAAGTGGGCAAACTATGTCGAGCGCATTCAGGAGAATTTTTCCAAGCTGAACGATGACGACGTCATCGTCATCGCGGGGGATATCTCGTGGGGGATGTCGCTCGAGCAGTCGCTGCCGGATTTTCAGTTTATTGACGCGCTGCCGGGGAAAAAGATTCTCTTGAAAGGCAACCACGACTACTGGTGGGGCACGGCGTCGAAGATGAAAAAGTTTTTTGCCGAGCACGACATCACAACGCTCGATATCCTCTACAACAACGCCTTTTTCTACGGAGGCCACGCCATCTGCGGCACGCGCGGCTGGTTTTATGAAGAGGACGCCGCAGGCACGCACACGGGCAAGATGCTCGCGCGCGAGGCGCTGCGGCTTGAAGCGTCGCTCAAGGCGGCGGAGGGGAAGCCCATCTACTGCTTTCTGCACTATCCGCCCATCTATCAGGGCTACAAGTGTCCCGAGATGCTCGAGCTTCTCGACAAATACGAGGTCGAGCGCTGCTATTACGGGCATCTGCACGGCTACACGCACCGCCGCGCGTTCGAGGGGATGCGCGAAAAAACCGAATATGCGCTGATCGCGGCGGATTATGTCGCCTTTCAGCCTGTAAAAATTTGCAATTAAGACATAAATTGATGCAAAAAAGGGTGGAAATTTTGAGGAAGCTATGGTATAATTCCACTTTGCAAAAGCATCATTATCTGATGTTAAACGGAGGAAAAAGAAATCATGACTGTCAAAAATGTTGAAAAGCTGGAAAAGAGCAGAGTCGCGGTGACCGTCGAGGTCGGCGCGGAGGAATTTGAAGCCGCCGTTGCCAAGGCCTACGCCAAGGCCCGCGGCAAGCTCAGCATTCCCGGCTTCCGCCCCGGCAAGGCCCCCCGCAAGATGATCGAAAAGCTCTACGGCGCGGGCGTTTTCTACAGCGATGCCGTTGACATCGCCCTGCCCGAGGCATATACGCAGGCCATCGGCCAGAGCGGCCTCGATGTTGTCGGCTATCCCGAGATCGAGATCGTGGACGACAAGATCGACGAGAACGGCTTCACCTTCAAGGCGACCGTTGCCGTGTATCCCGAGGTCAAGCTCGGCGAGTACAAGGGCCTGACGGCTGAGAAGGAAGAGATCAAGGTCAGCGCCGACGATGTCAAGGAGCGCCTCAATGAGATGGCCGAGCGCAACGCCCGCCTCGTCTCCGTCGACCGCAAGGCCAAGAAGGGCGACATCGCCGTCATCGACTTCGAGGGCTTCGACAACGGCGAAGCGTTCGAGGGCGGTAAGGGCGAGAATTATGAGCTCGAGCTCGGTTCCGGCAGCTTCGTCCCCGGTTTTGAGGATCAGGTCATCGGCATGAAGGCCGGCGAAGAGAAGGATCTCGACATCACCTTCCCCGAGGATTATCACAAGGACCTCGCCGGCAAGAAGGTCGTCTTCCACGTCAAGGCCAAGGAGATCAAGTGCAAGGAGCTTCCCAAGCTTGATGACGACTTCGCCAAGGACGTGTCCGAGTACGACACGCTCAAGGAGCTCAAGGACAGCATCAAGCGCGAGATCACCGAGCAGCGCGAGCAGTCCGCCAAGTATGCCGTCGAGAACGAGCTGATGGAGAAGGTCGCCGCGAACATCGAGTGCGACATCCCCGATGCGCTCATCGATGAGCAGTGCGCCCGCTTCCTCGAGGAGTTCAAGCAGCGCTTACAGTCTCAGGGCATCCCCTATGACCAGTACTGCAAGATGACCAACATGGATGAAGCCAAGTTCCTGGAGGAGGGCAAGGAGCCCGCGACCCGTCAGGTGCGCATGGACCTCGCCGTGAACGCCATCATCAAGGAAGAGAAGCTCGAGGCCACCGACGAGGAGGTCGAAAAGCAGTACAACGACCTTGCTGAGAAGTACAGCATGGACGTGGGCGAGCTGAAGAAGTATCTTGACGCCATGTCCGTCCGCACGCAGATCATCCGCGACAAGGCCATCAGCGTCGTCGTGGACAGCGCGAAGATCGAAAAGAAGAAGGCTCCCAAGAAGGAAGCCGAGGGCGAAGCCGCTGAAGGCGAGGAAAAGCCCGCCAAGAAGACCGCTGCCAAAAAGTCCGCCAAGAAGGAAGAAGAAAAGGCTGAATAATCGGCAAAGCGGCCATAATAGATAGAAACGACGATCAACCACAAATGCCTGCCATTTGTGGTTGATTGTGTACATACCAATTTTTTGAACAGGGTATGAACAAGGAGGTTACCAAGATGAGTTTAGTCCCTTACGTCATTGAACAGACCAACCGCGGCGAGCGCTCTTACGATATTTTCTCCCGCCTTCTGGAAGACCGCATCATTTTCCTCGGCGAAGAGGTCAACGATGCGACCGCGAGCCTGATCGTTTCGCAGCTTTTATTCCTCGAGGCCAAGGACCCCGACAAGGACATCCAGCTCTATATCAACTCCCCCGGCGGCAGTGTGACGGCCGGCATGGCGATCTACGACACGATGCAGTATATCAAGTGCGACGTGTCCACCATCTGCGTCGGCCTCGCCGCCAGCATGGGCGCGTTCCTGCTCTCGTCCGGCACCAAGGGCAAGCGCATTGCGCTGCCGAACGCGGAGATTATGATCCACCAGCCCTCTGCCGGTACGCAGGGCAAGGTCACGGATATGGAGAGCGACGTGGAGCACTTCCTGCGCATCAAGCAGCGCTTGAATAAGATCCTGGCCGAGAACACCGGCAAGACGCCCGAGCAGGTCAAGCTCGACTCCGAGCGCGACCACTGGATGACGGCGGATGAGGCGCAGGCCTACGGCCTTGTGGACAAGGTCATTTACAAGAGATAAGGACAGTTTGACTTATGAGTGAAGATAGGAAAAAAGAGCTTCGCTGCTCGTTCTGCGGCAAGAGCGAGCACGAAGTGCACCGCATGATCCAGGGGCCTGGCGTGCGCATCTGCGATGAGTGCGTCCGCCTGTGCATGGACGTGCTGGAGGACGGCTATGAGCCGCACGACGAGCTGGAAGCGCCCGACTCCATCCCCACGCCGCGCGAAATTCGCGAGGTGCTCGACCAGTATATCATCGGGCAGGAGGCGGCCAAGGTCGCGCTGTCCGTGTCCGTCTACAACCACTATAAACGCATCTTCTTCGGCGGCGACGACGAGGTGGAGCTGCAAAAGAGCAACATCCTGCTCCTCGGCCCCACCGGCAGCGGCAAGACGCTCTTTGCCCAGACGCTCGCCCGCATTCTGAAGGTGCCGTTCGCCATCGCGGACGCGACGACCCTCACCGAGGCGGGCTACGTCGGCGACGATGTGGAAAACATTCTGCTCCGCTTGCTTCAGGCGGCGGATTACGACGTGGAGCTCGCCGAGCGCGGCATCATCTATGTCGACGAGATCGACAAGATCGCCCGCAAGAGCGAGAACACCTCCATCACGCGCGACGTCTCCGGCGAGGGCGTGCAGCAGGCATTGCTGAAAATCGTCGAGGGCACGGTTGCCAACGTCCCGCCGCAGGGCGGCCGCAAGCACCCGCATCAGGAGTTCATCCAGATCGACACGCACAACATCCTCTTCATCTGCGGCGGTGCGTTCGAGGGCATCGAGAAGATCATCGAGAGCCGTCTCGACCGCAAGTCGATGGGCTTCGGCGCGGAGCTCAAGAGCAAAAACGACGTGGATGAAAGCAAGATTTTACGCGAGGTGCAGCCGCACGATATCTTGAAGTTCGGCATCATCCCCGAGCTGGTCGGCAGACTGCCGGTCATCACGGCGCTCGACGCGCTGACGCGCGACGACCTTGTCAAGATCCTGACCCAGCCGAAAAACGCGCTCGTCAAGCAGTATCAAAAGCTGTTTTCTTACGATGACGCTGAGCTCACGTTCGAGCCCAAGGCACTCGAAGCGATTGCCGACAAGGCCATCGAGCGCAAGATCGGCGCGCGCGGCCTGCGCGCGGTAATGGAGGGTCTGCTGATGAACGTGATGTACGACATCCCGTCCGACCGCACGATCGACCGCGTGACCATCACGCCGGGCTGCGTGGAGGGGACGGAACAGCCGAAAATTTCCCACCGCACAGAGAAAGAAGGGGAGGCGCCGCAGCCGTCGCTGCCGGCAGACTCCGCTTCATAAGGAGAAACCCCATGGAACCTGTAACAAAAAATCTTCCGGTCATTGCCATGCGCGGGCTCAATGTGTTCCCTCGCATGAACACGAGCTTTGACCTCGAGCGTCCGATCTCCGTGCACGCGCTTGAGCGCGCCATGGAAAACGGGGAGGAGATTTTTCTCGTCACCCAGCGTGAGATCGGCGTGGAGCAGCCGGAGGAAAAAGACCTGTACGAGATCGGCACGGTCGCGCGCGTGACGCAGATTTTGCGCGTGTCTGACCGCGTGCTGCGCGTGATGATGGAGGGCGCGTGCCGCGCCCGCCTCAAGCGGCTGTGGCAGCGCGAGCCGTTTTTGCAGGCGCAGGTCGAGCTCATCGACGAGCCGGCCACCTCCTGCCATAGCAAGCGGACGGAAGCGATGCTGCGCCAGACCTACGCCAGCGTGACGGAATATGCCGAGCTCGCGCAGAAATTGCCGGACGATGTCTACGCCGCCATTTTATCGACGAACGATCCCGGCTATCTCGCTGACTTTATCGCCCAGCAGCTCAACCTGCGCTATCAGGACAAACAGGATATCCTCGACGAGCTGCGCCCGCTGCCGAGATTGCAGCGCATGAACGAGATTCTGCGCCGCGAGATCGAAGTTACCGCCATGGAGCAGGACATTGAAAGCAAGGTCCGCTCCCGCGTCGGAAAAATTCAGAAGGATTTTGTCCTGCGCGAGCAGATCAAGGTCTTACAGAACGAGATCGGTGAGGGCGGGGAGGACGAAGAACTCGACGAGTACCGCGAGAAGATCAGCAAGGCGCACCTGAGCGAAGAAGTGGAGCGCAAGCTGCTGAAAGATGTGGACAAGCTCGCCAAGCAGCCGTTCGGCAGCGCCGAGGCGAGTGTGCTGCGCAACTATCTCGACACCTGCATGGAAATGCCCTGGGGCGAGGAGACGAAGGAGCGCGCCAGCGTAGACGCCGCGCGCAAGATTCTTGACCGCGACCACTACGGCTTGCAGAAGGTCAAGGAGCGCATTTTAGAGTTCATCGCCGTGCGCCAGCTCAACCCCGAGGCGAAGGGGCAGATTTTATGTCTCGTCGGCCCTCCGGGCGTCGGCAAGACGTCGATCGCGCTGTCGGTCGCCAAGGCGATGAACCGCAAGGTCGCGCGGCTGTCGCTCGGCGGCGTGCGTGACGAGGCGGATATCCGCGGCCATCGCAAGACCTACATCGGCGCGATGCCCGGCCGCATCATCGAGGCTATCTCCCGCAGCGGCTCGATGAATCCGCTGCTCGTGCTCGACGAGGTCGACAAGATGGGAAGCGACGGGCGCGGCGACCCCGCGAGCGCACTTCTCGAAGTGCTCGACAGCGAGCAGAACTACGCCTTCCGCGACCACTATCTTGAAATTCCCGTCGATCTGAGCCGCGTGATGTTCATCATGACGGCCAACACGCTCGACACCATTCCGCGCCCGCTGCTCGACCGCATGGAGATCATTGAAATCCCCAGCTACACGGACGAGGAGAAGGTGCAGATCGCGCAGCGGCACCTGCTGCCCAAGGAGCGTCAGGCCCACGGGCTGACGGCCTCGAGCCTGCGCGTGGACGAGAGCGCCATCCGCGCGGCCATCGCGCTCTACACGCGCGAGAGCGGCGTGCGCTCGCTTGAGCGTCAGCTCGGCAAGATCTGCCGCAAGGCGGCAATGCAGCTTGCCACAAGCGATGTAAAGCGAGTCACCGTGACAGAGAAGAACATCAAGGACATCCTCGGTGCGCCGCGCGCTGCACAGGAGAAGATTCCCGAAAAGGACCTTGTCGGCGTGGTGAACGGCCTTGCGTGGACCGAGGTGGGCGGCGAAATTCTGCCCGTCGAGGTCGGCGTGATGGATGGCAGCGGCAAGGTCGAGCTCACGGGCAACCTGGGCGACGTGATGCAGGAGAGCTGCCGCGCGGCACTCTCGTGCCTACGCCAGCGGGCGCAGGAGCTCGGCATCGCGCCGGACTTCTACAAGACGAAGGACATCCATATCCACTTCCCTGAGGGGGCCATCCCCAAGGACGGACCCAGCGCCGGTATCGCCATCGCGACAGCGGTGCTCTCCGCGCTGACGGGGCAGGCGGTACACCGCGATGTCGCCATGACGGGCGAGATCACGCTGCGCGGCCGTGTGCTCGCCATCGGGGGCTTGCGCGAAAAGACAATGGGCGCGCTGCGCGCGGGCGTACATACGGTCATTCTCCCGAAGGAGAATGAAAAGGACCTCGACGAGATCGACCCGCTGGTGCGCGAAAAGCTGCGCTTTGTACCGGTCGAGACGGTGGACGCCGTCTTTGCCGAAGCGCTGGTGCTGCCCGAAAAATGCACCGCTGCCGCGCACGAGAGCTATCTTCCTCCCGTGCAGGAGAGCGCGCATGGCGCGCTGCGTGCGGGCGAAATGAGCTGAAAGGAAACGAAAACCATGGCGATCAACTTCAACAAGGTCGAATTCATCCTCTCGGCGGCGTCGGAAAAGCAGTTCGTGCGCGACGGAATGCCGCAGCTCGCGTTTGCGGGGCGGTCGAACGTCGGCAAATCGTCCGTCATCAACCGGCTCGTTAACCGCAAGAACTTTGCCCGCGTGGGTGCGTCCCCGGGCAAGACCTCGCAGATCAACTACTTTAAGATCGACGGCAAGCTCTACCTCGTCGACCTGCCGGGCTACGGCTACGCCAAGGTCTCCAAGACCGAGCGCGACCGCTGGGGCAAGCTGATGGAAAACTATTTCCAGTCTGCGGGGCTCATTCACCTCGGTGTGCAGATCGTCGACGCGCGGCACAAGCCGACGGCGGACGACGTGACGATGCACGACTACTTCGTGCAGACGGGCTGTCCCGTCGTGATCGTGGCGAACAAGCTCGACAAGCTCAAAGCGCGCGAGATCGAGCCGAATCTTGCCCAAATTCGCGAGACGCTGAGTTTGCGCGACGATGAGCTCGTCATTCCGTTCTCTGCCGAAAAGGGCACGGGCAAGGAGCAGCTGATCGCGGCGATCCTCGACCATTTGAACGACTGAAAAGGAATAATGCTTCACAGAAAAGCCTCTGTATGGGTTGACCATACAGAGGCTTTTTATCGTATTTCCCGGGGAATCAGCGGCGCAGCGTCAAAAGCGCGGTGCAGTGGGAGAAGGATTCAAACGTCAGCGTGGGGAAGTGGGGACGGAGTTCGCCGTAGACGAAGTAAATTTCATCTGAGTCCCAATCCTCGCCTGCCGCAGTTCGACACGCTTCGAGCTCTTCGCGCGTGCGGAAGGCGACGTCGCCGATGAAAAGACAGCCGTCCTGCTTCAAAAGCGGCAGGAGTGTGCGCAGAAAGCTGATTTTCTGCGTGTCCGTCAGGTGGTGGAGCGAGTAGGTCGCGACGATGGCGTCGTACTGCTGCGCACGAAGCTCGGGCACAAGGCCTTTGGAAAAATCGCCCTGATAGAGCCGCGCGTCCGGCATTTTTGCCTGCGCCAGTTCGATCATGCGCGCGGAAAAGTCCTGCCCATAGATTTGGCAGCCCTGCTCGTAGAGCCGCGAGGTCAAAACGCCTGTGCCGAAGCCAATGTCCAGCACATCACGCCCGCTCTGCGCGAGCACGCGCTGATAGAGCGCGTTCATCATGGCGCGGTAGCCCGCAAAGGGGTAGCGGTCGTTCTCGTCGGAGAGGCCGACGCTCTTGTCATAGCCGTCGGCCCAGAGGTCGAAGCCGGTATTGTTCAGCATGTCAGTCCTCCTTTTCGTTCAGCGGGGGAAGTCCCAGCTCATAGAACGCCACGGCGCTCGCTGCGGCGACATTGAGCGAGTCGACGCCGTGGTACATCGGGATCCTGACCGTGTAGTCGCAGCTCGCGATGGTCGAGGACGCGAGCCCGTCACCCTCCGTGCCCATGACGATGGCAAGCTTTTCTTCGGCGGCAAGGCGCGGATCGTCGAGCCGTACGGAGTCGTTGCGCAGTGCCATCGCGACGGTGCGGAAGCCGAGATCGCGCAGCAGCTGCGTCCAGTCGCCGCTTTCGGGCAGGTAGGTCCACGGGATGAGGAACACATTTCCCATGCTGACGCGCGAGGCGCGGCGATAGAGCGGATCGCTGCCCGCGGTCGTGAGCAGCACCGCGTCCATGCCGAGCGCGGCGGCGGAGCGGAAGATCGCGCCGATGTTCGTCGGATTCATCACGTTTTCGAGCACGACGACGCGCCGCGCATCGCGGCAGACGTCCTCGACGCTTTGGAGCTTCGGCCGCCGCATGGCGCAGAGCATGCCGCGCGTCAGGTGAAAGCCGGTGAGCTGTGTCAGCACGGATTCATCAGCGGTGTAAACCGGAATATCTTGACAGCAGCGGGCGAGAATTTCGCGCCCCTTGCCCTGAGTATGCTGCCGCTCCATCAGAAACGACACCGGCTCACAGCCCGCATCAAGCGCACGGCCGATGACGAGCGGACTTTCCGCGACGAAGAGCGCGTTGTCGGGGTCCGCGCGATTGAGCAGTTGGTTTTCGGTCAGGCGCGCGTAGACGTCGAGCGCGGGATCGGAAAAATCGTGGATTTCGATGATGTTTGCCATAGCTTGTCCTTTTTAAGATTCTAAGATGTTCAGCAGTGCAGCGACGTCCGGCAGAACGAACGTCGGCTGCGGGTCAGCGGTGGGGAGGTCTTCTTCCTTCGTCTCGCCAGAGAGGACGAGCAGCGTGTCGATGCCCGCGTTCGCGCCGCTGGCGATATCCGTGTAGATGCGGTCGCCCACGAGCAGTGTTTCCTGCGCGGAAACGCTCGCCTCAAGCATTGCGAGCTGCGGCATCAGCGGTTCGGGCTTGCCGATGACGATGGGGCGGCGGGAGGTCGCGCGCCAGAGCATTTCGCACACGCTCCCGCAGTCGGGCACGAAGCCGCAGGCCGTGGGGCAGACCCAGTCGGGATTGGTCGCAAGGTAGGGGATGCCTTGTCCGAGCAGGATGCAGGCGTCCTCCAGCTTTTGAAATGTCAGCTCGGTGTCGAAGCCCATCAGGAGCGCGTTCGCGTCCTCACGCCGTTCTGCAACGGTAAAGCCAGCCGCGCGGAGCTGTGATTTCATCGACTCCGTACCGCAGACGTAATAGCGTCGGTCTTCTCCGCCGTGCTCGCGGAGATAGTGAATCAGCGCGTCGACCGAGGTGAGAAAATCGGCCGCCTCCGTCGCGACGCCGAGGCGCGTGAGTTTTTTGACGTAGGCCGCTACGCTGCGCGAGGAGTTGTTTGTCAGAAAGCGGTACTGCCCGCCGCGTGCGCGGATGGCAGAGAGCAGCTCGCGGACGCCTTCAAAGAGCCGGTCGCCCAAGTACAGCGTGCCGTCGAGGTCGAAAAGAAAGAGCTTTTTGCGCTGAAGAAGATTATGGTCAACCATCAGTCACGCCTTCTTTTTGCTGTCGATCGCAATGAAGAAGAATGAGCTCACCGCCAGAAGATAGGGGTAGAAGAGGTTTGGGATGATGTCGAACGCGGAGATGGCGTAGCCCAGCTCATGCGCCGCCGAGATCGCGACGAGCATCTGCGCGCCGTAGGGGATGATACCCTGAAAGATGCAGGAGAACGTGTCGAGGATCGATGCGGCCTTGCGCGGTGTGATGCCGTATTCCTCGCTCATTTCCTTGGCGATGGGGTTCGCCATAACGATGGCGACGGTGTTGTTCGCGGTGGCAATGTCCATCGCGCCGACGAGAAGGCCCATGCCGATCTGGCCGCCGCGCTTGCCGCGAAACGCCTTTCTGATCCAGCCGAGCAGCGCTTCAAAGCCGCCGTACTCGCGGATCAGCGCGCAGATGGCGGAAACTAAGATCGCGACCATCGAGGTTTCAAACATCCCAGCCGCGCCGCTGCCCATGTTTTCGAGCAGGGCCTTGACTGCGAGGATGCCGGTCTGCCCCGTTGCGCCGGTCGCGAGCGCGATGACCGCGCCCGATACGATACCGATGAGTAGCACAATAAAGACATT
>ERZ773170.1518-NODE-1518-length-17057-cov-35.994589_pt1 | contig 17057 bp, 13 predicted proteins | sample MGYA00581002_ERZ773170 | MGnify/ENA primary metagenome ERZ773170 (study PRJEB29015, sample SAMEA2737811) | human gut metagenome | biome: human gut; feature: human-associated habitat; material: faeces | place: China | collected 2012 ... | reverse complement strand
TCCAAACCATTCGCAAAGCATGGGGCATCCCTGAGCTGCGGAAAAAGATCGTTTTTACTCTCCTGATCCTGCTGATTTTCCGTCTCGGCAACGCCATCATGGTGCCCTATATCAACCGGGACGCTCTGGCCCTGCAGATGCAGGTCTGGGGCACCGGCCTGCTGGGCCTTTACAACGTGATGAGCGGCGGCGCATTCGGTACGGCTACCGTGTTTGCCCTGAGCATCCAGCCCTATATCAACAGCTCCATCATCATCCAGCTGCTGACCATTGCCATCCCGGCTCTGGAGCGGCTGGCCAAGGACGGCGGCGAGGGCGGCAAGAAGAAGATCCAGTCCATTACCCGCTACGCTACCGTGGCGATTGCCATTCTCCAGGCCATTGGTTATTACTTCATGATGAAGAATTATAACCTGCTGGGTCAGGAGGGCATCCGCCGCGACGGCAATCTGGAATACATCTGCGCCATGTTCGACGAGGAATACAACGTCATCGGCACCGGCAGCTGCTTCGGCAACACCCTGCGGTGCTTCGCCGTCAGCAGCGCCCATCAGGGCGAGGGTCTGCTGAACCAGATCATCACCCATCTCATCGAGGTGCAGTGCGCGCGGGGGAATATGCACCTGTTTCTCTACACCAAGGTGAAAAGCTCCAAGTTTTTCGGCGACCTCGGCTTCTACGAGATCGCCCGGGTGGAGGATACCCTTGTCTTCATGGAGAACCGCCGCGACGGCTTCGGGGCCTATCTGCGCGATCTGGAAAAGACCAGGACCGAGGGCAAAAGTGCGGCCCTTGTCATGAACGCGAACCCTTTTACCCTCGGTCATCAGTATCTTGTGGAAAAAGCCGCAAGTCATGCGACCTGAATGCCTATATCGAAAACGCAAGAATCAAGTTGCATCAGATTTTTTGTGAACAGGAAAAACAGAACCAGCCCATCACAGCACGTTTGTTGCAGGAAAAGTTCTTCGGGCAGGACAAGGAACCGGAAGAAGTCCGCACGCTCATCGGCACCATACGGGAACACAATAACCAGTGCCGTGCGCTTGTCGGCAAGGACTACGCATTGATTACCGTCCGTCGTTATGAAAGCTGCAAGCGTTATCTTGCCGAGCTTATCAGACAGAAATACGGGAAAGAGGATTTGCCATTGACTGAAGTTAACGGAGAGCTGGTACGTGCCTTTGAGTTCTATCTCAAAACGGAGAAATCCTGCCAGCAGAACACCGTTATCCGTTACATGAAATGTCTGAAGAAGATAACCAACCTTGCATTGGCTAACGAATGGATAGCCAAAGACCCGTTTGTCGGCATCAAATTTCATTATTAGTATTTGTAAACAGCTTTATATCAACTGTTTATGGCTTAAAAGGTAGAAAGATGATGGCGAGAATTCTGTAGAAGCCTAAAAAGATAAATATTTAACATTTTTAACATTCTTAAACGGGCAAACGTGAAGCATTTGTGCATTTTTGACTGTATTTGTCCTTCAGTCTATATCCATTAGTTTGTGTCTATGACTTCTGCGAGTATTATAGCACTTCTTATAAACATACGAAAAAAGGATTGTCCTCAGATGAATTAGACAATCCTTTTGTATATAACCTTTGAACTGAAACTCACATTGCAGCAGTAACGAACAATCCATTATTGCCATATATCATTTGCACAAAAGGCAAGTCCTGTGATTGCTGTTCCTCCCACAACTCTTCGAACTGCTTTTTGTCAGTTACGCTTGGAGTGTTAGGCATATTGGGATGTGAATGCCACTCTCCCAAATATCTCACTTGATGATATGTCAATTTCGTTATCTTCTCATATTCCGCAGTTAATCCTTTAAATCCACGAACAAACGACACGGGGCTATGAATGCTGTCCTCTGGGGCTGGAACCATGTAATATACATAAATAATATTATGGTCGCGGTCATAACTACCAAATAGGCATCCGCCTGTTTCCTTATTTAACGATGCAGCTGCCATTGTTTGTATTTCCTTTTCTACGGCATCGGAAATATAAATTTGAATACCGTCCAATACTTCATGACGCCAATTTGTTATTGTCATCGGCAAACTTGACACTGTCCCATTTTCAGCGTCAAAGTGCCAAATATTCAAACAAGCTTTCCCCGACGTATAATGTTTCCTTATTTGCTTTGAAATAATTGCCGACAACACACGTACATTCTCATAGTTAAGAATCATCGATTCTGATCTGCAACTGAAAGTATTTGTGCGCACAGTTTCTGTCTGTTCCAAATGTTGAGAAAACCTATCATCAACTATCAGGTTACGATAATAATCCATCTCCAACAAATCGAGACGAGAATTTCTTTCTTTGTCTTCCATTAGCAATACTACATCATCCCCCTTAGGGTTCAAGAATGAGGTACATCTACGGAAAGTGCGTTCATCATTTGCAAGTTTCCTTTCAACCGCTATGGAGGTGCTAAAATCCATTACCAACTCCGTGTTTTTAAATAGACGTTCTCTATCATTTCGGTTTAACGTTAGAAAGTTTCCTTCTATGGCATTTATTTTCTGAAATAAGATGCCATGATAGGTGTCTTTGATGGAACGAACCTTTGCGGTCATCACTTTGTCAGTTGCAAGCGTATGGCGGCTAAGATTATGTGGCAGCAATATATCACAGTCAACTAAATTGATTTCTTCGGAGCATCCTTGTCTCACCCAATGGTCGATTACTGCAGATCCAAGTGTGCCAGTCCCGACAACACTCACTTTATTGAAGCAGTCCTTGATTCCATTATTGATAGCGTTTCCACAACGGGAAACCATGAATTCCAAAAGTGCCACTTCTACAGGCAATTCATAAAACCATTTTTCAAATGCATCCTTAGAAAGAACCATCTTTTTAAGGACTATATCCTTAGGAAGGCAGTTTGTCTTGATGAGGAACAATTCTTGTGAAGCCTTTTTATCATCTTTGCTTGTCTGAGTGATATAGATTGATATAACTAACGGAAGCGTAGCCTTTCCTGCAACACTTTTTGTTAATACAGCCAAGAGACTACCCGTCAAAGAGAATTGGTCTGTTGACTGAACATATTTCAAGTCTCCCATTGTTTGGGGTATCCGTACAAAATTGCTTGCATGGATTTTTTCTGTAGAAATACCGATTAAATAGTGAGTAGCCTTACTTTTCTCAACAAACTCCAATGTAGAAGAATACTTCGTTTTTTGGGAGTACTTTATGTATGGATTCCCACCTAAGCGTTCATTCAAAATACAACAGACCTCTTGAAATCCGAAGAACACTTCCAACGGACGGTTTGCCTCATGCAATTTGTTTATGCTATTCAAGCAGAACCAACGTCTTATTGAATTCAGGAAATCATGCGCATTAAATTGTGGCCGAATATCAGCAAATGCAACATCCGATACACACAGTGATATTGGACGTGTAAACGGCTTTGCGTTTGAATGAGGCAGCTCTGTTGGAAAATCTTTTCTAAGCGCATATACTTCTGGTATATCGACGTCTTCTGGATGGCAAATAATTGCAATTTCCTCCTCATCACGTATGTCAAAAAATGGCTCATCAGGAATTTCAAGATGCGTCAAGCGCATTTTGATAATGGCATAACCTTTGCCATTGACATAACATTGTACATCCTTTGCGTAAGGATGTACAATGGCTGCCTTATAGATTGCCTTGGCTCTAAAAAGTTTTAGGTGTTCACCTCTAATTGTAGAGCCATTTGTTATTTTATGATTATAATCTGTCATCTGCCAGCTCTTGGTGCAGGATTAGAAATAGATGTAGCTCCTGCTACCGTAGTATTCTCTTTCAGTGTCTTCCCGTTCTCGTTAATCTTAAACACAATGGGCTGGGGTATATTCCCCACTTTGCTATGTGTCGCAGTATTAAGAAAATGCGAAGAACCAGACTTCAACTTTTTTATATATTGCTGTTTTGCTTCATAGCAAGGAGGATTGTTGTCATCGTTCTTAATTTCATTTGAAGAAGCTATAATATGAGCAGAATTACCAATCTGCTTGTCCAATATGGCTTCCGCAGACGGTTTAATCTCCTTCTTATTGTCAGGTTCATTGAAGAAAGACCAAGAGCAATGATGAGGCGCAAGGAAAATATTCCACTTCAGTTTCTCATCATCCGCGTTGTTGTCCAAGATGTGCTGCCAAATTTCGTGCTCAGCATCACCTCCCATCAGCACACGGCTCTTGTAACCCGTGTAACTGTCTATTTTGTAACCCGTGTAACTGTCTATTTTAAAACCGAACTGCACAACTACTGATGTTGCATTCTTGTCATCATACTTCTTACTAGTCTCAACATCTTCCTTAAACGGGGCGTGGATGAAAATATCCAACCAAGATAGACTTGATCCATGAACAGTAGTTACGAGTTTGCCAGGAACATAACAATATCTGCGGTCGAACTCTTTGTCTTTATCGTATCCGATAATTCTCAAATAGTTGCCTTTAGATCCAATGAAGTTCTTGTCATCATCGTATAGTTTTCTACGTCGTTTCGCTTCTTTGCGTATATCTTCAGCAGGTGAAGACAAATTATTATTTAAGCCGCGAGGTGTAATCCACAATTCTTCTATGATAATCTCATCCTTATTTTTGTCCTTGTCGTAATCATCCACTTCACCGTGGTAAAAGTTCTCAGCAAATCCCTTGCAATGATCGTCATGAGGGTGCGTGCTAATAAAAAGATCCACAAAAGGACGTCCCAATCCATCCTTTTTCAGTTCTTTCAGCAAATCTGCTTTTACATCAAACATCACTTGCTTTCCATGACCATCGGTAAGGTCTGCCAATATTTGGCAATCCACTATAATGGTCTTGCCGTTATCTAACTTAATCAGCGTGCAATCAGCGTTGCCTACTGGATAATACTTAATAATGTGCTCCATAACTTAAATTTTTAGTAGTTATTCTTATCATCATCTAAATTCAAGAAGACGTTATATAATCTCCTAGCATATCTTCTGCCATTTGTATATGCAAACCATGTGGTAATAAGCGAAACCACAATACAGGTAATTCCTCCCCACAAGAAAAAACGTCCAAGTGGTAATGAAATGCCCCACCTGTTAATAGCTGCAAGGGCAAACAAGACAATCCCGTCCATAAATATTGCCGCAGTTAGGTTGCGATAAAAACCATAAATACAGTTGTAGTCGAACAGTATATCATCGAATCTAGTTACGTCCAGCAACCAATTAACAGCTTCATCAACACGCTTTACATATTTCTTATTTTTGTAAGTCTTGTGTTTTAAAGACTGAAGGTCTATTCCCCTTTTGGATTTGATCTTTTTTCGTATAGTGGTTTTATTTTCCTCAGTAAACTCATCATCAGCAGCATAAAGCATCGCGGTTGTCGGTTTCAACCTGTCGCAAAACAAAATCTTGCCAGGATAAACCAACGAAATGTCTCTTAGCACAAGTCGCAATAAGAAAAACAGTGCAGAACTGATAGTACCCAATGACAAGACATATACCAAGGCCTTGCCCCACATCTTAGTTTCAATGAACTCGTCTATTCCCATGGCGAGTCCAACAAAGATTGGAACCACGAGGAAAATATAGGCAGGCTTTATACGTGCCTTGCTATAATAAACCTTGCTACGCTTTTCTTTTATCTCTTTATCTATCTGTTTCATAGTCTATTTCCCTACTTCTCTATAATGAAGGCACCAATATCCCATATTGCGAGAGTCTTTAATTGCACCTACCTTCTTGAAATATTCAAGACGATACGCATCCGCAAATGATTTATTGGAGCAACTCACATGCATTTCGCCATTATTGTGGATGTCAATCAAGATGTTTGCTCCTTGATTGTTCTGGATGTGCTCTAACCCTCGACTATTCCACTCGTTGTATGCCAAATGCTGGCACTTGGCATTTCCAACAAGCGTTAACTTAGGTTTCATGACATCAAGGAAGGAAAAGTCTTTGTCGCTATCCCTACCATGATGAGGTGCAATCAAAACATCCAAATCAGATATGTCAGTCTGATGCTTTTCAAGCAGATGGTTTATTGTCCCCATCCCAGCATCTCCGCAAAAAAGGATTTTTCGCCCCTGAACACAATAGAGAATAACATACGAAGAATCGTTCCAATCCTCTGCCGACTCTGCTGATTTTATCAGCTCTTTAGTTGGAGATAGTATTTTGAGATAGTCGTCAGATAATACGCCATTATCATCCTCAGCAAAGTATTTAGCAACAGTTCCATCATAGAATATCAAAGATTTTGGATTATCTACACTATTGCGTAATCGCTGATAGCAGTCCCAATCTTCTTTCTTATAACGTCCACAATTGCCGTGCTCGTCAAAACTCTGCACCTTAGTGTTTGCCGTATCCCAAAAATTCATGATGGATATAGTGTTTGAAAGATTCTTCAATCCGTCCATGTGATCCATATCCGGGTGAGTCTGAATGTATCTAAAAATGCTTGGCATATGCCATCTTTTTATATATTCCACGGGATTCGTTGGATAGGCCTTCATATTGAAGTTTCCTTTGACAGAATTGGCAGACTCTTTGCAAAAAGCAACGATAGAGGGCTGTTGCTCAATAATATTTCCGCAACATATGTCAATCATGGTAACCTTTCCATTGTCATGCTGAATAATAGAACAATCACCTTCATCAACGTTCAAAAAATGAATTTTAGCCATAGGCGATAAACTTTTATTGGGAGCAACATTACTCCTAAATAAATTGAAGCAAAAACAAAGCCAAATACTTTGATTATAAAAGTTGTATCGAAATGGGTCACAGCAATTTAAAACATTGTCAAATTGGCAGACATTTGTCATGGATGCAAAGAAATAATGTCACAGAAAACAACATCGTTTTTCACTAGTGTCCCATTTAAACGAGACACTAGTGATTCTGTTTTGTTAATATTTTGGAATTCTCGATTGACTTGATTTGCTTTCTCATGACGCTATCGCTATTGGCCTTCATCCATTCGCAATTGGTACCATTGAATAGAGGCTTACCAAAAACATTATCGATATCCGTATTAGTTGCTTCTGTAAATAATAGTAAAAAATCGAAAATTGGCTGAGCAATTGAGTATGAGCGGAAATATAACTTACCATCGTGATAGATAATTAGTGCCTTCTGATTTTCAAATTTCTTATAAGTATCGTCACTCCAACCAAAGGAATATTGATCGGTTTTGAAATGTAACGATTCATAAAGTTTTGAAAATAGTAATTACCATCATGATATAAACCAATAGTTTTTGGATCATCACCAGGAATTGCACCTCGTTGTAAATAACAGTATTTACTGGGATATCAGAGAAGTTATCCGGTAACGTCTTTGATAAATATGATAACAGGAGTAATATACGCTCGTGTCTCCAGTATTGGTGACAGACAGAGCACGGAAAGACAGGTCAAGGACTTGTCGGAGTATGCAAAATATAAGGGTATCGAAGTCTGCAAGGTCTTTGAGGAACACATCTCTGGCGCAAAGAAGAATGATGGGCGTACAGTGTTGTGTGAGGCAATGGAATACTGCAAGGCAAACCGCATTGGGATCCTACTTGTTAGTGAACTGTCAAGATTGGGTCGCAATGCGTTTGAGGTGCTTGCCTCTGTCAAGGAACTCATTGACTGTGGCATCAACCTCTACATTCAAAAGGAACAGCTTATATTATTGGACGATGAAGGGCATCCGTCCCTCTTTGCTCCTATAATGATAGCCACGCTTTCGACCTGTGCGCAATTGGAACGTGATAATATCTCATTCCTATTGCAGTCAGGAAGGAAGCGGTATATAGAGAAAGGTGGGAAGCTCGGACGCAAGGTAGGCTCTGTAAAAACGGCAGAACAGATGAAAGCCGAATATAGGGAAGTAATAAGTTTGCTCCGCAAAGGGTATTCCATTCGGGATGTTGCGAAGCTGAGAGGAAAGGGCGTGAGTACGGTGCAGAGGGTAAAGAAGGTGTTTGTTGATGCCCGACAGAATTGACAAATATTACAATTCAATGGTGTGCATCTACATGAATAATCATAATTATCCATCAAAAATGACTTGCTTTTGGAGAAAATATATTACCTTTGTAGCTAAATTCAAATCATCATAATGTATGAGCAAAGATATAAATCGGCTAAAAGTGGTGCTAGCAGAAAAGAAACGCACCAATAAATGGCTAGCGGAACAACTCGGCAAAGACCCCGGGACTGTTTCAAAATGGTGTACCAACACACTACAACCAAATTTAGAAACATTGGTGGAGATAGCCAAGTGTTTAGAGGTTGATACAAAAGATTTATTGTGGTCTATTAAAAAATAAAAAGAAAATAGTTTAATAAAATGCCTAAAAGAATAGCGTCATTATTTTCTGGATGTGGTGGCCTTGACCTGGGGTTTACTGGCGGCTTTAACTTCAGAGGACATGACTATAACAGACTCGATACAAATATCGTATTTGCAAACGATTTCGACCAAGACGCCCAAGGTTGTTACAATGCTAATCCGTTACTGACTGGTAATGGACATGAGTGTTTATTGGCAGACATTAGAAATGTTGATGCTAATAACATTCCTAATTTTGATATACTTTTAGCTGGATTCCCTTGTCAGCCTTTTTCCAATGCAGGAAAACGCATGGGTGTTAATGACAACAATGGAAGAGGTACCTTGTTTGCTGAATGCGAAAGAATCATACGTGCAAAAATTGAGACTGGACATCGGCCACAAGCATTTGTTTTTGAGAATGTTAGAGGAATTTTGTCTTCAAAAATGCCCGATGGTGAGACAAGTGTTCCTCAAGAAATAATAAACAGAATGCATGCTCTTGGGTATCATGTATCGATGCAGCTAGTGTGTGCTTCAGACTATGGTGTGCCACAAAAACGCTATAGGGTTTTGATGGTTGGAATAGATGAGCAATTGAATATACCTGAATTTGATTTCGAGTCTATGCGCCATATAGTTGAGGAAGACCATATTCCTTCAGAGCACTTTGGCCGTATTGAAGAATTGTTGCTCGGAAGAATACTTCAAGGGGTTGATAATGCTCCTGACCACGATGTTTGGGAATATAGTCCAGGTACACAACAAACCGTAAATTTGATTGGTGGCTGCGAACATGGTATGGAAGCAATGGAACAGTTCCATGATGGATACAACGTATCGGAACTTACTCCGAGTTGCTTTGTCGGAAGGTCTTGGAAGGATATACCTTACGAAAACTTGACACAAAGATTTCGTAACATCGCAGATAATCCAAAGAAGTATCATGCACCTAAATTTTTTAGACGTTTTGCGTTTGGAGAAATCAACGGAACAATAACCGCTTCTGCTCAACCTGACAAATGTGGTGTTACCCACCCTGTAGAGAACAGGCGATATTCTGTGCGTGAATGTGCCCGTATTCAATCATTTCCAGACAACTATACATTCGGAGCTATTCCTCTACAATCGAGATATAAAGTTATCGGCAATGCAGTCCCTCCTGTTATGGGATGGGTCTTAGCTTCTGCATTATTAAATTACTTACCTGATTGATTATGGGATATTTGACAAAATCAGCAATATTGCAGGCTTATGAGCTGTTGTCTCATCTAAGCCCAGACCCTTCTGTGCAGGGGGCAACACAAAAAGTTAGTGCCATAAGACATTTTATGGCATTGGATAGTTTTTATAAATCTAAAAGCAGAGATTGTAATACGCGTGAAAAGGAAGATAAGAATGATTTTATCGCACATGTTGGATATGTGTGTGATGTCTGTCCAAACTTTTACACAACGAATTTCTATGCACCGCTTAAAGAACATACCAAAGACTTCGCTGTAGGAAGCAATTTCTATTCGGCAGGGCAAGTTAGTGCTTCGCTGGTCAATCCAGATAAAGTCTTTGAGTATCCTAAAAGGGGTGGCAAACCATTGTTTCAGATAAAGGAAGGAACTCTCATTAGGAATGTTGGCATGTATGAAAATTTTAATTCATACATGGATAGTACAAAGGAAAAGGTTGCATTGGTTCTTTGGATTCTTAGAAAGACCAATTTGACAGATGGAAACTCTTATGAGAGTATATATAATGCTTTTCGTGGCATTTATACATCTGATTTAGTGGATATATTTTTCAGCAATAGAGTTGAATTTGAAAAAGAGTTGGCATCATATCATCTTGATTTGAATGACAATTTTTATTCAATAAGACCACAAGACATAAATTCACTATTTAATGTTGAAAAAAAAGATAAGGTTCATTTACAATCAAACGACATGACTACATTTGAGAGGCAAAACGAAAAATATCTAACTGCTCTTTGCACGAAGCCTTTCATGCTCCTCGCTGGCATTTCAGGAACAGGAAAGAGCAGAATCGTAAGGGAATTTGCTTTCAAGTGTTGCCCTAAAGAATTGCAAGACAAAGACGGAACAACGCCTGGCAACTATTGTATGATTGAGGTAAAGCCCAATTGGCACGACTCTACGGAGCTGTTGGGATATTGGAGCAATCTTCAAGAGAAATATATCTTTACCAAGTTCGTCAAATTCTTGGTAAAGGCAAAAATGTACCCAGACGTTCCGTTTTTTGTCTGCCTTGACGAAATGAACCTCGCCCCTGTAGAGCAATATTTCGCAGAGTTTCTGAGTGTCCTTGAGACAAGGCGTATTGTAAAAGATGACGATGGCGAGAGAATCAAGATAAAGAGTGGCGCACTTGTTGACAAGGATTATTTCAAAACGTTTGGCGCAATTGGTGACAAGCATCTTGAAAACGACAGGCAAATCTATTTCAAGCTCTTTAACATCAACGAAAAAGAGGAGATGGATAAAATTAAGTGCGAGAGTAAGAGCCTACTGGAAGAAGGTTTGACATTGCCAGAAAATGTATACATAATAGGTACGGTGAATATGGATGATACCACGCACCAGTTCTCCCGTAAGGTAATAGACCGTGCCATGACTATTGAGATGAACGGCGGTGCGTTGGAAGACATTTTCAAAGATGAAGATGAACTGACATATTCCGAAAGTCCTTTGACTATGGATAGTCTGCGTAATAAGTATGTCACAGCAAAAGAAGTCATCAAAAAATGTGATGCCGTTGCAGCTGATGAACAGATAAGTAATTATATTCAAGGTAAGACAGGCAAAGGTTTACCACAACGACTGCAATCAATCAATATGGTACTATCAGGAACACCATTCACTGTTAGTTATCGTGTGATGAATGAGTTGACTTTATATCTTGCTGTATTATTGGATAAAGCGGAAGAAGACGGCAAGGAAGTCACTTTTGACACATTCATACCTTACGTTGAAACTGCGATTGACAAGATATTGCTCATGAAGATATTGCCTCGTGTTGAGGGCGATGACGAAATGTTCCGTATATCTGAAAAAGAACGGCGTGTCAATGAATTGGATAGTCAAGTCAATGATGAAGACGACATGAGTCATGAGTTTACAAAACTTGACTGGTTGAAGCAGATTGCGCCACAACACACAGAAGACAACAAAGAAGAATACATGGCGGTTGATAAACTATCAGAAATGATTGACCGCTTGAACCGCCAAAGTTTCACTCGCTATTGGCCATAAACTATTATTTGTATGGAAGCATTACGCTTTGAACATCAATTTGGTGCCTATCAAGTTATCGTTAGGAGCGAAGACCTGTCGTATGCTTGGGAACGTTTCAAAGGTCGCATAGACCGAGCAAACGATTCCAAGCCGAAAAGTGATGTGCCATACGAAGAACGATATTGCCGATATACATCAAGTGATGTGTGCCGCCTTACACTGTATGAGCATAATAACTTGTTGTCAAAGAATGATGACAGTGAAACGCAAGTGTGGGATGAACGATGGCCTGTGGTATTTGAAACTTGCGAATGCAATATAGCCATCCGATTTAAGGCTGGCTTCATTGACCATGGAACGGCACCAAAGGTGCTGCACGTTCGTAGGGATATAGAACAGGCTTTCTACATTGATACGGATTACAATGGAGACAATGTACTTGGCTTATCTGGTAACGTAAGTTTCCTCAATGAGCCAGGTGTATTCAAGTTGGAATTCGAATACCAACATGCTGGTCGATTACATCGTGCATGGGTTACGTTTGATGTCGTTAGTCCAAAACTTGACACCAAGCACGACTACAAATCACTACTCAACGATGTCAACGAGGAATATAATGATGTCATCTTCCGATACCTTGCCACAACATACCAACAACTGACACGTGGACGAGTGCGCAATGACATTGTTTGGATGAACATCTTTGAAGAGATTATTGATGACTATCTCAAAAACATAGAGCTTATCTTGCGCCGTCCACACCAAAACGTACGCACTTATAACACCTTTGCAAAGGTTGAGAAGATAAAACGCTGGACTCCTTCATTGGAGGACGAGTATGCCGAAGAACGCAAGGCAAAACGGTTGGACAACCATTGGTTTGAACTGAAAGAAAGCGACACAACAGTGAATACACGGGAGAATCGCTTCGTGAAACACACATTGAACCACATTGGCAAACGACTTACAAAGATTCTCAATGAAGTGTTGACGCAAAACCGCAATGATGAACTATCAGAAGAACATCGCTACAGACTTGTCGGTTATCGGGAACGAATACACAAATTGGAACATAATCCTTTTTTTTGCACAGTTGGGAAATTTGAAGGAATGAGCCAAGACAGTATGGTGTTGCAAAGCCGTGCTGGATACCAACAAGTGTACAAAGATTGGATAAAACTGCGCCGTGGTATAGACCTTTACAATGGTGCTTCCAATATCGGCACATTGCAGATATGGGAAATTTATGAACTGTGGTGTTTCATCAAGATGAAGCGCATGATTAAGCAACTCCTACACATAGAAAAGGAAAATCCACGGTATGAAAAGCTCGTGTCTGAGCCAGCAGGGTCTTTACTCAATCCGTTCTCTAACTCACGAATGGAACACGTTGTTACTTTCAATTATCCGACACCAGATGATGATGACGATTCTGAATGGGCAGAACAGATGCGCAATCACATTGGTGATGTAGTAACACTACACTATCAACACACATTCAATCGCCGGAATTCGGACATGTTTGGTGTGCACACAGCTACCACAGAGCAACGCCCTGATATTGTACTGAACATAGAAAAGAAGGACGGCAACCAGATATTGCTGACATACTTATATGATGCTAAGTATAGGGTTGTTAGCGATAGCCAGTTGGATAAGAATGTAGAACAGGCTGACCTTGATGAAATGAAGGAGTTGCATGGTGGTGACTATCCTCCATCCGATGCCATCAACCAAATGCACCGCTATCGTGATGCCATTTACTATGGTTCTGACCGCAAGGAACAATCAAGTAAGGAAATTATTGGTGGTTACATCCTCTTCCCTGGTCGTGGCGATAGTGAAACCATTGCCAAACGATACTATAGCAGTAGTGTGGACAGCGTGAATATTGGTGCGTTTCCGCTATTGCCAAAGAGCAAGAGCAGAAAGGAGCACGAAGGGCATGAGAATGAGGATAGTCCGCAACTGTATAGCCATCTCAAAGACATTCTCTTGGAAAAGACTATCGGGATAGAACACGTTGAGAAAGCAATTCCACAACGAGGTCTTGTCTATAAGATGCCGATTGAACAAGAAGATTCCATTGTGCTTGTTGGCTACTGCAAGGACGGTCAGTGGGACATTGTTCTCAAGAACAAGCTATACTATGTTAGGGCTGGCTTCGATAGAGGTTCGCTTCGACTTGTGCAAGGCTTTGAAACGTGTAAGTATCTCATTATGCACGACAAGAAACGAAAAGCCTTGTTCACGTTGACTGGCACTGGTCCACGCATAGTATCAGGTGAAGACTTGAACAAAAAAGGCTTTAGTGCAGGACATGAGTATTATCTATGCTTTGACTTGGAAACTAACAAGCCAACAGTAGAATTTATTGATGAAACAGGTAATGTGCTGAAACTTGTCAAGTCGAAGAGTCCATACAAAAAGGATTCATATTTCTCAACGCTGAAGCAATTATTAGAACCAAAAGAAGATATTGACAACATATAAATTAAAATCATGAGTAAAGTAAAAAGTTTTTCGGTTGGAAATGGTGATATGTTCTACATCAAGCATAACAGCGATAACTTCACAACAATAGATTGTTGCTTGAACTACGATGCAGATGCAAAAAAAGCCAAGGAACATGTTCTTTCGGAACTTCGTTCAGAAATGCAAGATAAACAGATAAAGCGTTTTATCTCAACTCATCCAGACGAAGACCATATATCCGGATTAGAGGAATATGATGATGAATTTGAAATTCTCAATTTTTATCGGGTTGATAATGAAGCAACGAAGAAAGAACAAGAGTCCGATGACTTTAAGAGATACAAAAAGTTACGCAATGACTCTAAAAAACAATTCGAACTTAAAAAAGATTGTTCTCGTAAATGGATGAATCAACCAAGCGAAGAACGCGGAAGTTCAGGATTGTTCTGTCTTTGGCCTATTACAGACAATGAAAAATATCAAGATGCTCTAGAAGAAGCTGCTGACGGCGGAAGCCCAAATAACATTTCTCCTGCTATTAAATATTTATGTGGTGAGTTCTCATTCCTTTGGATGGGAGACATGGAAACTGATATGCAGGAGGAGTTTGACAAAGAAGTAGACAACTCACATGTAACTATCGTGTTTGCACCACATCATGGTCGACAGAGTGGTCATATACCATCTTCTTTGATGGACAAGCTTTCTCCTAAATTGGTGATTGTTGGTGAAGCACCAAGTGAAGACCTTGACTATTATAAGAGTCAAGATACTATAACTCAAAATAGTGCTGGTGACATTTTGTTTGATGTTAACACAGACTATCTTGATATTTTCGTTTCCAATAGTGGTTACACGAAAACAGACGGAATGACTATAAATAAGAATCATTCCACGTTTGACGGAATGTACTATTTAGGTAGTATTTATAAAAATAATGCTTAATTTATGGATGGTCTAAAAATTTTTGTTGAGAAATTGTCGCAGTATAATTTTCTAACAAACATATTACCTGGTACGATACTCTGCATGATATTAACCTATTGTGTAGGGTATAATTTCCTCATTTCAGATAATTGGTATTTGCAAGGCGTTGTCTTCTATTTCATCGGAATAGTAAATAATCGCTTTGGTTCATTAGTAATAGAAAATCTTTTGAAAAAGCTAAATGTAATAAAGTTTACTCCTTATGAAGATTTTGTGCAAGCTGAAATTAAAGATAGCAAAATTGCAGTTTTAAGTACAGACAATAATACATTTAGATCTTGCGTGTCTTTGTGTATATTGTCAATTATAGCATTATTGTTCAAAGTACTGGAAAGCAATTGTACATTGATAGCAAACTGTGATTGCAAATACAAGACCCTTGTACTTATGATATTGATACTTGTATTATTCGTGTTTTCTTATCATAAACAAACAGCATACGTGAATAAACGTGTCAACCAGTCCATAAAAAAGGAATAAGCAATGGCAAAGAAATTTGAAATACGAAACAGTACGATGGAATTCCTGACTTTCGTGGCAGAAGGTAAGGAACAAGGCATACAAGTGCTATACAAAGATGAAACAGTGTGGGCTACCCAAAAGGCCATGGCTATGCTCTTTGACTGCTCCGCAGATAACATCGGTTTGCATCTGAAAAACATATATGACACAAATGAATTGAACAAGGAGGCAACTACCGAGAAAATCTCGGTAGTTCAACAGGAAGGTGTGAGAGAGGTGCGACGCAACACGCTGTTCTACAACCTTGATGCAATCATTTCGGTGGGCTATCGAGTCAACTCCATCCGTGCCACACAGTTTCGCCAATGGTGCACCTATGTCATTAGGCAGTTCTCTCTTCGGGGCTATATCATAGACAAGAAGCGTATGGAGAACGGCTCGTTTATCGGTGAGGACTACTTTGAGCATTTGCTGGCAGAGATACGTGAGATTAGATTGAGTGAACGAAGATTTTACCAAAAGCTCACGGATATATATGCTACAGCTGTTGACTACAATAAGGATGCACCTACCACACGTTTGTTCTATAAAAAAGTTCAGAATAAGATGCATTATGCAGTGCATGGGCATACAGCAGCAGAACTTATTGTTGAAAGAGCCAATGCAGAGAAAGAACACATGGGATTGACTACTTGGGAAAATGCACCTGATGGTAAAATCGTCAAGCCAGATGTAAGTATCGCCAAAAACTATCTAAAACAAGTGGAACTTGAAGATATGGGAAAACTTGTCAACTCTGTACTTGATTTAGCTGAACGTATGGCAAATCGACATATACCAATGACTATGGAAGATTGGGCTAAACGTATTGATATTATTCTTGAAGCTGGAGGTGATGCCGTATTACATGATGCAGGAAAGGTTTCTGCTGAATTTGCCAAGAGCTTTGCAGAGTCAGAGTTCGAAAAGTATCGTGTGATACAAGATAAATTATTCAACTCTGATTTTGATAAATTCAATTCTTTACCATTTGATGATATTAAGAATTGACAGTCTAAAGGGGATGAGGTGAACTCAAATCACCCCATCCTCCGCTTACTTGTCTATGTATGATGCAACAAAATAAACAATCGAAATGACCGTATAAAGGAAACACGGCAAGAATATCCAAAGCAAAGTCTTTACCCAACCGTTTGACAACCAAACTCCTTCATTTCTTGACATCATATTAGACATATCATAGAAATGGCGAGTGAGGATTTCCTTATTCGCCTTTCGGTGGTCTTCAAGAAGTTTGGACTCATCCTCAATGAGTTTCTTTCTGTCATCTGTCAGTTTCTCTATGTCGGCATCATCAACCTTAGCTTTGAATTTTATATCTCTCACTTTGGCAATAAAGCTATCAATGGCTTTTGTAACAGCGTCTGCTTTATCGGTGGCTTTATCCAAGTTGTCCTTTGCTCCTTTTAAAGAAGATGCTGCCGTTTCAAGTTCTGATTTTGCCGAAGTCAAACTATTGCCAGCATCCTTGTAGGCTTGAAGCTGTTGGTCAAACTTGTCCGAAGCCT
>ERZ773170.1512-NODE-1512-length-17091-cov-10.764968_pt1 | contig 17091 bp, 23 predicted proteins | sample MGYA00581002_ERZ773170 | MGnify/ENA primary metagenome ERZ773170 (study PRJEB29015, sample SAMEA2737811) | human gut metagenome | biome: human gut; feature: human-associated habitat; material: faeces | place: China | collected 2012 ... | reverse complement strand
CGGTGACAACAGATGCGCTTGTATCCACAGCGGGCGGGCTGGACGAAATGGCGGATAAAATAATGCAGGACAACGCAATCACCACGCCCTGCAAACACACACCCGCATAACTGCGGATGAAGTTTTTACCCATACTGCTTGTAGGCTCACACGCGAATGTAGACAGCGGAATCGGCGCAATAGCGGCGTACATCCAAAGACTGAATATTCTGCCGTAAACCGTGAGAATCATGGTAAAAGATAAAACCGTAATCAGCAGCCCGCCAATCAGCGTAACCGCCCACAACGGAATAGAATCCCAAAAGCCCACATTGTTGATGGCATCGATCAACTCCTGGGCAGCGATACGCTGCTCATGCCGGAACTGCCCGATTGGGTGATAATGGTGGACACCATGCCCTGCACGATGGAGAACACTGCCAGCATCAATTCCAGCCCATAGGTCACCGCACCCTTGGCTACCCTTGCGGTGGAGTATAACGTTCAGTTCTTGACAAGAAACCTATAAATTTGCTACTATAACAACAACATCTCCCCCTGGCCTCTACGCACAGCGTATGCACACTTGGGGGAGTTTTGTTTGTTAATATCAGAGAGGCTGTGAAGTGAGAATTTTACGGAATACGGAACGATTCCAGATACCGTTCGAAAATCTCACAGTTGACCAAAGTTACCTTGTCAATTTTGTAAACAGCCTTAGCTTCTTTAGCGAGTGCAGTGAATTTTGTCAGACCCATGCTGTACTTTTCAGCACCTTCTTGGTAACGAACGAATTTCTTGACGTTCTGCTTTGTTTTTTCAACATCTTTGCGCGAATAAGCCATAATAAACCTCTTTCCATTTTAGTTTGCCTTTGTTTTCTGTTCCGGGATCGTAATCTTGAAGTTTTATCTCTTTTGTGCATCAGCCTCACAATCTTTATAATATGGACATGTCACGCAGCAACCTCCGCAACACTTATGCGGATCATTCGATACCCAGCGCCGAATGCGGGCAATAACCTCCGATAAAGCTGTCATTCGATGCATTGACTGCACATCTTTTCTTTCTCTGCAATCTTCACCTTGCAGACCACCGCATTGTCCAGTACATAGACAACTTTGGCCGTGGCGCTGTCTCCGATTTTGTCGTAAAGTCTGCCGGCGCTGATGCAGTCGCCCAAAACCGTGCGCGGGCTGTTTGCCACATAACCCGTGCAGCCAAGCCCCGGCAGCTCTGCCTTGATTGCTTCGCTGTCATACTCATTGTCAGGCTCTTTGACCAGTTTTATTTTTTGCCCGACCTCAAAAGGCTTGCTGCCAAAATGGAACTTCAATCCGGTGATCGTGATAAATGCTTTCATAGGGAACCTCCTGCCATTTGCATAAACTGTTGTGTTACCAATCCAACTCGTCCATAGCGTCATCTACGCCTGCTGCGTAGTCCGGGTCGCTGTCGTAGCGATCCTCATCGTAGTCGTCATCATCATAGATGGCATCGTAGCCATCGTCATAGGAATCATACGTCTTGTAGGATTTTTTGCTGCTGGAGTAAGAACTGCTGTACGAAGATTTGGAGCTGTAAGAAGTGCTGCTCTTGGTGGAAGATTTGGAAGGGCGATGTACCCAGCAGTAGGCAGAGTCCTTATCCGCTTCTCGCGTGCAGCCGTCCTTGATGCAGGTGTATTTATGCTTTGTGCTGGAGCTGCTGCTGGACGGTCTGGAGCCGCTGCCGGAGACGCTGGAATTGCTCTTAGTGGGTTTATGTACCCAGCAATAGGCGGAGCCTTTAGCCGCCTCTCTGTTGCAGCCGCTCTTGATGCAGGTATACTTGGCAGCGAATGCGCCGGTACACAGGACGCAAGCAGTCAGCGTAACGAGCAATGCGCAAAGAATGTTTTTCCAAATAGTCTTTTTCATGGTAAAGTCCTTTCTGTCGTGTGTTGCATTTTATCTGTGGCACTTACTGTCAGAAGTCGTCACTGCCAAAATCATCCGAACCAAAGTCATCAGAATCAAGGTCGTCCGAATCGGAGTTGTCCTCATCGTTATCGAACTCATCCATCAGCGCCTTACGGTTTTCCTCTTCTTCCCGGATACGTTCCATCGCCAACGAGTAGTGAACATATCCGTCAACGCCCTTACCGTAGACCCCGAAATCCATATCCTTCAGCATAGTAGTTACCTCCGCTTTGTATTGGGGAAGGGAACCGTTCCCTTCGATACTTCTATTATAAATCATGGCTTGTCCTATAATTTGGACTTTGAGCATTTTCTGTAAAATTATATAATTTTCTGCTCGGATACAAAAATGCGCTCTCTGCAAATTCGCATAGAGGACTTGCAGAGAGCGCTTGTTAAATTTACGATTACTGCTCTATCCAAGCAGCCACCACATCAGATGTTTGTTGTTGTTGTTCTTTTGCGGAGATGGTCGGCTCACCATCGCCTTTTTGAGGCCCATACCGACATCCGGGCGCAGACCGCCGAGATACAGAAGATCGGCGTCAACGTCAATCAAATTGCAAAGCGCCTCAACAGCATGGGGCCGGTGTACGCGCAGGACATCGAGGATATAAAGGGGGCGCTGACGCAGATATGGCAGTTACAAAGATACATCCTATCAAGTCAACGCTGAAAAAAGCCCTTGACTACATCGAGAACCCGGACAAGACCTACGACAAAATGCTGGTGTCCTCCTTTGCCTGCTCTTATGAAACAGCGAATATTGAATTTGAAATGCTGCTGGCGCAGGCGTACCAAAGGGGCAACAATCTGGCCCACCACCTGATACAGTCCTTTGCCCCCGGCGAGGCCACGCCGGAACAGGCCCATGAGATCGGGAGGCAGCTTGCCGATGAAGTGCTGCAAGGAAAATACCCCTATGTGCTGACAACCCACATAGACAAAGGACACGTTCATAATCACATTATTTTCTGTGCGGTGGATATGGTGAATCAGCGCAAGTACATTTCCAATAAACAGAGCTATGCCTACATCCGGCGTACCAGCGACAGGCTGTGTAAGGAAAACGGATTGTCCGTGGTGAAGCCCGGCCAGAGCAATAACTCCGTGCAGATGGTGCTAACGCTCCGATTTATGCAAAAGCCTCGTTTCGAAAAATCGCGTTGTTCTTGCATCGCCATCCTAGTACCATTGCCCATGAAGTCAAAGAGAAACGTACATTTTTCCCGGGTAGCTATTACCCACACAACAGTGTACGAAATGCCTTGTGCGGGTATTTTTTCTTTGCGCCCCACTCTGAACACTTGGAAATTTTCCAGATTTTTGCTAATATATCATTGAGAAAGGGGAGAAGGACGCATGGATAAGTATTCAAACCGACAGAAGATGGTTATAGCAAATCTACGTGGTCAGCATGGATGGCTGTCTGGTGCGGAGCTATCGGCTGCGATTGGTGTTTGCAAGAAGACCTTGCAAAATGATATTAAAGACATCAATGCGACATCTAAGAAACCGTTAATCATTGCTAATAATCGATTGGGATATAGGCTTAATCCGGATTGCAATATTCCAGTTTTTGAAAGTGAAAAAGTATGTGCTCCTGCAGGAAGATATAGTACGCCGAAAGCTATTTTAATTCTGCTTCTTTTTAGTAATGTCCATCCACACATTGAAGAAATTGCAGATAAGTTGTATCTGTCGAGAACTACCATTAATACTAATCTTCCACAAGCAAAGCGAATCGCTTCACGAAATAAAGGATCTAAGCTTGTTGTCTCCCCAAGAGGCGGATTATGGGTAGAAGCAGACGAAGAAACGAAGCGTTTAATGTGTGCAAAACTCATGAACGAAGATCTCGACTATGCTTCTATGCTTCAGATGCCCCAGCTAGCTGACCTCGCAAGAATTGAAAGTTCTATTCACATACTGCTCCCAGAAATTTTAGTACGGAATCGCATTGTAATTACTGGCCAAGCGTACCAGGACTTTGTTCGATTTATTTCTATTTGTATTCTGCGTTCAAAGCTCGGTATGACGATGGCTGATTCAGAATTCGATTATAAGTCATCCGTCTTGGTAGACGAAATCTGCCAAAGGGTTTACAACGAGGTTGGATATAAGTTTACGGATGAGGAAAAAAAGCTAATCCGAGAGCACTGCCATGAACTAAACTTAGTGGTCAAAAAATCGAGTCAGGATGCGGAGTCCATTCGTGCTATCAAAGCGTTCGAAAGAAACATTTATCGAATGACCGGCATAGAGGTTCGATTTGGCGGTGGTTTACAGAAGAATCTTGCAGATCACATTAAGCGAATGCGAAGGCGTATTCTTGCAGAGCACAATAATGTTGGACACTACACAAAAGAACTATTTGCTAGTTATCCATTAGAGGTCCACTTGATAAAAACGTGCTTGGAACCAGCCTTATTTCTAAGAATCCCCGATGCTGAACTAGGATATGTGGTTTTGTATGTAGCAGCAGCGCTTCAGCCCTTTAGAGAAAGGGTTAAGGTGCTGTTCGTAAGTAATGCAAGTGTGGCTATTTTATATACAACGAGAGAACGAATCGTACAGATGAATACAGAACTCGTAGGTGCTGTCGAAACAATACCGCAGTATGTGTACGAACTGAATGCGGATAAATACCTAAAGGAATATCCGGTTCATTTGACTACAGAGCCAGCATTGGCGATGCAATCCTCCGATTTTGTTTCAATATCTGTTTTCCCATCAAATCAGCAACTGGAACAAATTAGAAGGCTCATCACAGCTCAGAGTGATTCAATCAAGACTGCGCGTAAAACCTTGATGAGACAAAAGCACCCTAAAAACATCGAAAAAATAAGCTCTGTTTCAGAAGAACAATTGCAAATGGCAGACAAAAGAGTGATATCGGTTAAGACAGTGGGCAAAAATCTTCTTTGCATTACAAGAATAGTTGCAAACGGTGAAAGCAGTATAGAAATTTACGAACTGCAAGAGAGGATCCGCTATAGTGGCAAAAACATCGATACGATTATGTTTGCAAGTTGCTGCGTAGAGGATAATATACTCGATTTCTTTGACAGGGTGGCCGAAGTTTTGCAAGAGTATACCTAAAAACAGTACGGGAACGTTCCGTACTAATAGAGAAAATCAAAGTGTTTTTCTTTCTGCTGTAAAGCATTATAATTGAGCCAAAGGTGCAGGATGCACAAAAGACTAAGTAGGAGGAAAAAACAAATGGCAAAAGACTACAAAAAGCTTGGCGAGAGTATCGTATCAAAGCTCGGCGGCAAAGATAATGTTTCTAAGTTGCTCCACTGCGCAACTAGACTCCGCTTTACGCTGAAGGACAAATCCAAGGCGGACCTCGATGGAGTGAAGAACATTGCAGGTGTAATGGGCGCTGTTTCAGCTCCGGATGGGATCCAGGTCATCATTGGAAACGATGTGTCCAAAGTATATGATGCTATTATGGGCGAGTTCCACTTTGTGACTGATTCTGCGGTCAAGGAAAATCTTGACACAAAACAAAATATTGGTGCGCGTTTGCTTGGTGTCCTGTCCTCTATTGTTGGCCCTGCAATTCCGCTGATTATGTGCAGCGGTTTGATTTCTGCGCTACTTATCATTTTCACCAACTGGTGTGGTTTGAATGCAGAAAGCACTACCTACTCTATTCTGAGTATGGTTGGTAATGGTGCGCTGTACTTCCTGCCTATTCTGTTGGCATATACCTCTGCAAAGCGATTCAACTGCGATGTTATGACCAGTTTGTTCCTTGGTGCAATCCTAATCAGTCCTACACTGATTGATCTGGTAAATGCGGGTGAAGCTATCACACTGTTTGGCCTTCCTGTAAAAGCGGTAAGCTATTCTTCTACGCTGATTCCCATTGTCTTGACGATTTTTGTATACAGCTATGTAGAAAAGTTCGTTGCAAAGATCGTTCCCAATGCTATTCGCTTTGTTTTCCAGCCGTTTGTAAACCTTCTGATCATGGTTCCTGTTACCTTGTGTGTAACTGGCCCTATTGGCAGCTACTGCGGCGATCTTCTCTGTGCAGTAATGACAGGCATCAACAATGTAGCTCCTTGGGCTTCTGTGCTTGTTATCGGTTGCCTCGCTCCGCTGCTGGTTCTGACTGGCATGCATCTGGCATTGATTCCGCTGGTTATGACTTCTTTCGCTACTGTTGGCTACGATAATATGCTGTTCGTTGCCTTTATCGGTATGAACTTCTCTCAGTTTGGTGTTGCGATGGCATGCCTGCTGAAGAGCAAGAATGCAAACCTCAAGGCTTTGGCTGGTTCTTGCGCATTGACTTCTTTCCTTGCTGGTGTTACTGAGCCCACTCTGTATGGCATCTGCGTTCGTATGAAGAAGCCTTTGTATGCAACCTGGATTGCCTGTATTGTAAACGCTATCTTCTGCGCAATCTTCCAGGTTCGTGTTTATAGTTTCGGCGCTCCGTCCTTCTTTACCATGCCGATCTTCCTGAACCCGGACGGTTCCATTAGCAACTTCTACTTTGCTATTATCGCCGCTGCTATCACGATTGTTGTCAGCTTTGCTGCAACGTGGCTGCTTGGCTTCGATGATAGCTGCTATACCACCGCTCAGGAAAACTAAAATCTTCGATAGGGATATCAATATGTTATCGACACCTATTAATAAGGTGGAGCAGTTGGCTCCGGATCTATGGGTTATTACTGAAACAGATAGCGTCCACTGTTATCTGTTGCTGGGCAAGGAAAAAGCCATGCTGTTCGATATTGGCTATGGATATGAGGATATCCAGCCTATCATTCATCAGATTACTGATTTGCCGGTAATGTTGGTTATCAGTCATGGTGATCCGGATCATGGTCTTGGGTCGAATCATTTCAAGGATGTTTGGCTTCATCCGCTGGATTACGGTAAGCTTCTTTGTAATGATACAGAAGAGATGCGTAAAAAGGCGTATGAGTATCGCGTCAACAAGGCTCCTCATTACAAGCCATATATTGACGCAGAAACCTTTTTACATACTCGGATTTCGGAGAATACAACACCGCATTTTCTGAACGAAGGCGATATCATCGACCTCGGTGGCAAGCATTTGGAAGTAATCCATACTCCCGGACATAGCTATGGACATATCATGCTTCTTGAAAAGGAAACAGGACGGCTCTTCTCCGGAGATCAGGTAACAGAACATAATATCTGGTATTTTATGAGCTCTGATGGTCAGGCATCGTTCTCAAGTTGCATTTCCAGCATGAAGAAGCTCCTGGCGAGAAGAGATGAAATCTCCACGATACTTTCTGCACATGGCTTGGTGCCTATTGACATCCACTATGTAGAAGATCTGCTGGAGTGTCTCTCTGAGGAACTTCCCAGGACTTATAAGCAAGACAAGGCGTTCCATTCCTTCATGGGCGATGGATACCAGCATTTCTATAAGACTGTCAACTTGATTTATTCAGATGCTCGTCTTGGAGAACTGCTGGGAGAAACACCGAAGAGATAATTTTTAACCGAAAGGTGTGATTCAATGGGATTCCGTAAGGATTTCCTTTGGGGTGGCGCTATTTCTGCATGTCAGGCCGAGGGTGCCTGGGATGAGGATGGAAAGGTGATGACTTTTCCTGAAGTCATTAAGGCGATCGATCCGTCCAAACGCAAGGAAATGCGTCAAGCATATGTTACTCAAGAAGTGATTGATGAAGCCAAAACTGCTCCTGTGTCTGATTATCCGAAACGTTGGGGCATTGACTTCTATCATACCTACAAAGGGGACATCAAGCTCTTTGCAGAAATGGGCTTCAAGGTTTTTCGCTTCTCCGTTTCTATCGCAAGACTGTTCCCGAATTTGGAGCAGGAAGAGCCGAATCCTTCTGCTTTGGCGTTCTATGATTCTGTGATCGATGAGTGCCTGAAATATCATATTGAACCGCTCATTACAATTTCCCATTTTGATCCGCCTATTGCGGTATGGGAAGAATATGGCGGCTGGTCTAATCGAGAACTGATTGATATCTATTGCAAGTATGCCCATTGCCTGTTCTCCCGTTATAAGGATAAGGTGAAATATTGGGTGACCTTTAACGAAATCAATATGGCGTTGAAGGCTCCTTTTAAGACTCTCGGCATGGTTTCTGGAGAGGGAAGAGAATACGAAGAGAAACGCTGGAACGGTATCCACAATCAGTTTGTTGCTTCGGCAAAAGCCATTATTGACGCCAAGAAAATCAATCCGGACTTCATGATTGGCTGCATGATTGCTGATCTGACGACTTACCCGTATTCCACAGATCCCAACGATGTGCTGGCCAACCAATTGTTCGATCAGTTTACGAACCTCGGCTTTATCGATGTTATGGCAAAGGGCTGCTATCCGTATTTCTTCAAGAAATACTTCGAAAAGAATGGAATTGTAATTCATAGTGAGGCTGATGATGCCGAACTAATGAGGCAAGGAACTGTAGACTTTGTTGGATTCTCGTATTATCAGTCCATTCTCACGGCGGCATCAACCATAGGCAAGCAGATGACCGGTGGAAACATGTCTGGCGGTCTGAAAAATGACAAGCTTGTTGCCACAGAATGGGGTTGGCAGATTGATTCTGTAGGGCTGCGCATTGTATGCAATCAAATGTATGATCGCTACAATAAGCCGATTTTCGTTTTGGAAAATGGAATGGGCTCGGTAGAGGCTCCCGATGCAGAGAACAGAATCCACGATGAATATCGGATTGCCTACTTCAGAGAGCATATCCGCCAGATGAAGCTGGCTGCAGAAGATGGATGCGATATTCTCGGATACACTACATGGGGCCCAATTGACCTTATTTCGTCCAGTACTTCAGAGATGAGCAAACGCTACGGATTCATTTATGTGGATCAGGATGATGCCGGTAACGGTACGCATCAGCGTATCCGAAAAGATAGTTTCTTCTGGTATCAGAAAGTTATCGCCAGCAATGGCGAGGAACTTGGGTAAAATTGACACCAACAAAAAGCATTCCTATAAGTATTCTCAAAAAGTATGGGCCGGCTTTCTAGCCGACCCATTTTGATTAGGTCGTTTACTAATGTCGGCTACTCCCGTAGAGGCTGTTTTGTATTTATAACCTCAAAAAGAAGAATAGACTTTTTTGCAAAGAGATGTTATAATACATCAAATACACCGAAAGGATGTCGATTCTATAGCGAAGAAAAATTCGAAACGCGGGTTTACGCTGGTCGAGCTTATTGTTGTATTGGTAATTCTGGCTATTCTTGCAGCACTGCTGATTCCGGCACTTACCGGGTACATTGATAAGGCCAGAAAGAATCAGGTCGTAGCAGAAACGCGAGCGTTGACGCAGGCTGTGCAGACGGAGATGTCTACAATATACGGTCTCAATAATTCGTTCCAAGGACAAAAAGATATTGGTAAGCCGTTGACGATTGCGTCAAAAGACGGCGATTATGGAGAAGGCAAGGGACAATTAGATGACTCACTAAAAGAACGCTATGCTGAAATAGTTCGCCTTTCGGAAGTGCCGATTTTGGAAGAGGAACTTTAATCCACCACCGGTAAATCCTCCTTCTTTGCCATCATAAATAAAAAGGGTGCTGTTCAATGGACCGTTTACAATAATGGAAAGGGATATATCGGAATATATTGTGGCGATGAAGGTGAAACCAATGTGTTCAAAGAAGACGAGGCACCAGGGTATGCGAATAGCTATAGCCTTTTTCTTGGAAAAATTGTTTATCTGAGAAATGAAAACGACCCTTATTGGACGAAAAGTATGGTTTATGCCTGTATGGGAATAAAAGGATATGATTTTACCTGACTACTCATAAATTGAATGCAAAGTAGTTCACAAACAAAGCCAATACACACTAAAATGCAAGAGCCCTCGGAGAAATCCGGGGGCCCATTTCTGTTATAGTTATAGCAGTATAAAGACAATCGAAAATGTAAATTGCGAAAAGCATGCTTTCGTATCAAAATGTCAATCGCATTTGATGCCACGAAACATTGCCATGCGTGGACTTATCGGTCACACCTTCGTCTGTGAATCCGAATTTGGCGTAGTAGTGGACAAGTCGGCTCTTACAGGTCAGGACAAGACCTTTGCGCCCTTGTTCCTTCGCATCGGCTATTGCCTTTTGAAGCAGCTTGCCTGCATACCCATGCTGGCGGTATGCTGGTAGTATAAGAGAACAAGTTTCCGGAAATTTTCGCATGGTTTTCAAATTTTTTTTGAAAAAAAGTGAAATGCCTGATATAGCGGCCATTCGACCTCCGTATCGGGCACTTCTTGATTTTGTTTAGCTGTTTTAGTTTTTTGATAAATGCTTGACTAAATCCAAAGATGATGGTCTATCAGAGAGACTGTTATATATCTTCAAGTTTAAAAAGATAATTTTCAATAATTTTTCAAAAATCAGAATCGACAATTCATGACAAATCACCCCTGAATCGGGGAACGTTTCTCATAGAAAAGAACTACAAAAAATAAGAAAATAAAAACGGAAAACCATTGTCTGTAGTATAAGTATTTGTTATTATGAAGTAAATAGAGGATATTTTACAAAGTAAGGCTTAATCTAGAGAATCTGCCAGTGGCAGGCCTCTGTAGATACCAAGGTATACAAAAGGAGAATGAAAAAATGAAAAAAGAAGACATGTCCTGTATCGACTGCGCAGTAAAAAAACTGCAACAAAATGGATAAAACCTATCCGGATTTCTGTCTGACAACACACATGGATGAAGAAGTTCTAAATGAAGCTATGGAATGCTACAATGAAGACGAGAACCGCAAAGTAACAATCGCTGCAGCTGAAGTAGAGTATGAGAATTACTGCAAACATACCCGTGTCGAAGAAATCATGGATTTTGCAAAGAAGATTAATGCGAAAAAGATCGGGATCGCAACCTGTGTCGGATTGTTGAAAGAAAGCCGTATCCTGGCAGATATCCTGCGCAGACATGGCTTTGAGGTGTATGGTGTCGGCTGTAAAGCCGGAACACAGAAGAAGACATCGGTCGGCATCCCGGAATGCTGCGAAGGTGTCGGTGTGAATATGTGTAATCCGGTCCTGCAGGCAAAGCTTCTGAACAAGGCGAAGACGGACCTGAATGTTGTGGTCGGACTTTGTGTGGGGCATGACAGTCTGTTTTACAAATATTCCGAGGCACTGACTACGACAGCAGTGACGAAAGACCGTGTATTGGGGCATAATCCGGTGGCGGCGCTTTATACTGCGGATAGTTATTATTCGAAGTTGAAGAAGAGTGAAGAAAAGTAATATTTCTAATTTGGGCGTTTAAAGATACATAAAGATATCCCATTCAAGCATTTCTCTTTTTATCCAACGAAAAAAAGAACACACAACACTCTGTATGTTCTCTTTCTGTATGTGAAGTCCAATATTATACTTTGAAGTAGCTATCCAATCCTTTGAACTCTTCCGCTTTCATTTCTTTTGTAACATCAGCATAGATGTTCAGTGTAGTTGAAATATCTGAATGTCCGAGTGCGTCTTGAATGACCTTTATATTTACTCCAGCTTCACACATTCTTGTTGTAAATGTATGTCTAAGCGAGTGACAGCTAAAATGAGGAAGTAACACATCAGGTTCATCACTGTGCAAAAACTGCTCATCATTGCAATCACGGATAATTCTTCGGATTGCTTTGTTGAGTGTAGCTTGGTGCTGTGCCTGACCAAAACGATTGATGAAAATAAAATCTGTATATCCGTCAATCGTGACCTCGCAATGAAGTCCTAAATCTTCCTGCTTCTGTTTCTCATGTTCAAATGCTTCTTTCACAAAACCGAGCATTGGAACCTGCCTCATACTCGCCGGAGTCTTCGTTGTATTTACATTGAAATAACAGCCGCTTTTACTTCCCTCAGTTCTGTGGTCATAATATACAAGAGTATGATTAACATCAATCATTCCACTTTCCATATCAATATCACACCATCTCAATCCGGTCACTTCTCCCACACGAAGTCCAGTTCCTATCATTACTGCAAAGACCGGATACCAGTGTTCATATACAGGGTGGGTTTTCAGGAAATTCAGAAATAGCTCCTGCTCCGGTTTCGTCAACGCTCTACGCTTTTCCGACTGAAAACAATGTGCTTTTTTCAATTCTCTCAACACATTATCTGACGGGTTATTTCTGATAAAGTCATCATCGACAGCAATCTGTAAAACCTGATGAAGAACCGTATGTATATTATCAATCGTTGAAGGCTTCAAATTTCTTTCATCAACAAGATAATTGTAGTATTTCTTAATATCTGATTTCTTCAGCGTTGATATTCTTTTACTTCCAATCACTGGTCGCACAAAAGTATTGTACATATATTTGTAATTTTCAAAGGTATTATTCTTCAGCCCTCTTTTCATATTTGCCCAAAGGTCAAATAATTCATCAATGGTTGTGTATCGTGCTTCGGTCTTAATACCATCACATTTATCTTTCTGAATACGCTTTTCTTTTTCTCTCAGGTCATCTAAAGTTCTTGCGTAAACAAATCTTCTTTTCATCTGGCTGTCCTGCCAGCTAAATTGATAAGTACCGTCTTTTCTCTGAACCTCTCCGGTTTTCAGAACAACCCTTGATTTATCTTTTCTTTTTGTCGCCATTGTATCCTCCTAAATTCTAAACTGCTTATCTATATATTTGTCCAGTCGTTCCCTCACAATATGGATTTTATTGCCTATCCATATTGCAAAGGGACAACCTGCTTGATTAGACAACTCACGCAACTTCGTTCTTCCTATACCGGAATATGCTGCGGCTTCTTCGATTGTCAGCCACTTTCTTTCCCATATTGGTTCTTCAGCATTGCTTATGAGTTTTTCCTGATATGTTCTTACTTCGGCAAGTAAGCGTTCATCATCATTCAAGGAAAGTAAGTTTTTCAATGTATTCATCAAAAATCCTCCTCTTAATCATTCGACGATTTCCTATATGAAGAACAAATGGGCATTCTTCTTGGCTTGTTAGTTTTCTCAGTCTTTCTCTACCTATGCCAGAATATTCAACTGCTTCATCAATCGTCAAATTAGACTTATGCCATATCGGCACATCATATTTTTTTCGGATAATCTTTTCTGTATCTGCCATTACGGAAGCACCTCCTTGTTTTTTTCTGCCCTTATGATAATTAAAAAATGGCGATGAGCCTATTATGCGAACCGACCCATCGCACATTTTACAAATCAGCTATATCGAATACGCATTATCAAGGTATTCGTCCAGTTTTCTTCTTTTAATCAGTCGCTTACTTCCATTCCAAAGAACAAAAGGGCAAAACTCCGAGTCGGACATTTCTCTTAATTTTCTTGAGCCAATACCACAATAAGCTGCGGCTTCTTCTACTGTAAGATTGGACTTCTTCCAGATAGGAATAATGATTTTATTTTCTGTCATTGCTTCCCCTCTTTTCTTTCTTGGATGAATATCTGTCGGTAACAACATAATCCCAACCATCTCCATCACACTTATCACATCTGTCTTTTCGCTTTGCAAATGGGTCGAGTCGCCTTACAATATAGTCTGGATTATGGATGTAATCATTCAAACACTTCGGGCATAGACAGCGAATATTTTCTTTCCCCTCCGGCTTGTAAACCCAAAGTCCAAAAGTCTTTTTCAAAGTTGCGTTTATCTGCCTGAAAAGTTTATCATCATCTACCGTACCTATGTATTCACGCAAATCCTCTCTATTGACCGTCCGTATCTGCTCCAGAAGAACCATTGACGGTTTCTTCAGTCCAAACTCCTCGCCGAGAATAATGTGCGATGGCAAATATCTTTTCTTGATTACACTTGTAACCGCTGCAACAATAATCGTTGGAGCATTCTGGTTATAATCGTCCGCCTGAACGACAAGCACCGGACGCTCTCCGCTTTGTACTGAACCACTGTTATCTCCAAAGTCATAGTAGAATAAATCCCCACGACAAATCATTTTTTCTTTCATATACATAACCTCACAAGAATCAAATTTTTAAAGTGTCATTCGTATCCGGAATGAAATAACCCCTTCACTCATTTGGACAAAGGGTGCTGAAATGCACACCCAAAATCAGAGATTTTCATAAAATTTGATAAAGTTTTTCTTTGCCGCTGCAATAGACTTATCTACGGAGCTGTAATATACTCCCTCCTGCTTTGCAATCGCTCTGGAACTCAGACCGCAGCACACATTCTTCATAAGTCGTTCCCTTTGAAGTGGCTGCAACATTGAAAGTGCTATCCTTGCTTTCCTGATTTCACACTGACGCAATTCTTCTCTTTCCAGTTCAAGCCTTTCTTCCTCTGCTCTTTCAAATGGGTCGTCAAACATAATGGCAAGTTCTTTATGGAACTGTGAGGACATTTCATCGTCATATCCATAGCAGTCAAGTGTGCGACTGCTTCTCTTTGCATACTTGTCCTCATTTCGGTTTGCATCGTCAATTACCTCTCCCTGTGCAATGGAAAGATGAACAAACGGAGAATATCTTTCTATAACAAGGGGATACTTCTCCCAAAGCTCTTTTACCGATAATTCCGTAATAATCGCCCATCTCTCATCTCCGGTATAACCGTTATATTCGTATTTAAGATTTATCAGTTTACAATCCTTTGCAAATAATTCTTCTTGTTCTGTTAATGTAAGTTTGTTTGTCATTTCCGTAATCTCCTTTGAATTTTGAAAAATTGATAAGTTTCAAAATTCGGAGATTACGGGTACTCAGCTATCTGGCACTGCCATGCGTTATAAAACATAAAAGTCCTTTCCCAAGTAAGGGAAAAGACCTAATACTGCACGAAGCATAATCGAATAAAACAGCAACAAAAAAAGCACCGTCGAATCTGGACAGCAAAGAATACTTCTATTCTTCACTTATCCGGCTTCGTACGGTGCTTGGTAGTTTAGCAAATAAATTGCTTATCTCCGCTTACTCGATTAGAAATCGTTTCGATATTTACTTGTAATCTTCATCGCCTGCAATTCCTGCCATATCCGTTCCTGCGGATTCTGCGGAAGTAAGCGAGATTTAAGATATGGACATTCTTGCATTTCTGACACTTCACACTCAAATGTCCGGTTGCGTCTGAAAAAACTCTTTGTATCCTGAACCCACAAGTCGGGCAGAGAATATCACGCTCTTTCAGACTTTCTGCTTCTACTCTTGACAGAAGCAATCTCTTTTGTATTTCAGGTGCTACCTGAGTCTGTAACCTCATTGTGAAACACCTCCCAGATTTAACTCATTGGAAATGTACTCAAGGATATTGTGATACTCAAATAGCCCCATATCTCTCAATCTGATAACCAAGGCTGTATAAGATACTCCGATATAAGCTGCCATTCTGCGGATAACTGCTTTATCCTTTGAAGTAATGGTATTATCGCCATAAACTTTTATCGGATTTGACTGATTATATTTCGCCAAGGCATTTTCAATAATTCTTCTCGGCATAAGAAGCGAAGCTCCCATTGTATCTGCCTGCCACTCAACAGACGCAAACATCTGAGCCAGTTCCTCTTTGGAATAACTACGCTCACTGTCATACTCTGCATGAAAGCGTCCTTCACTCGGCATTGCATACATCTTACTCAAGATATGATGTGACGCTTCGTGTGCCATTGTAAACCTGCGACGTCCCTGCTCCTTTTCGGCAAGAAGAAATTTATCAAGTACGATGGTATCTTTCGGGAAAACAAAGGGAATAATTTTTCCGTCCTGATGTATCAGCAGTGGTGTTGCTCCATCTGCCAGAAAACCAATCCTGCCTGCATCATCTTCTGCGAAAGAAGCGTATTCAATTCGTAACATAAGAAATTCTGTAATGAAATGTTCTATGTCGATGGATTGAATCACTCGATTGCTAAACTTATTAGCATAAGCTGTTATCAAGCCTTCGCTGATTTCTTCCAACTCGGCTCTTGACATATAAATACTCAAGTTGTGTCCACCTCCGACTCCACCTTGTCCGGCGGTGCAACTCCTCCGGCAAAGTTCTGTTGTATTTCCGCACTATCCAAATTGATTAGATAGCGAATTCCTTCAAGTGTTCTCATTCGTCTGTCCTCTGTTATAGTTCTTTGATGATGTGACAAGCCACACCCTGAATGCAGCACTCATCTACAATGATGTCTTTCATCTTCTTATTTTCCGGATGGAGAATGATTTTCTTATTCTCATCATCTCGGAAGTAGCGTTTCAATGTATTCTGATTATCCACAAGGGCAACTACTATATCGCCCTCGTTGGCTTCTACCTGCTTTTTGACAACCACAAGGTCGCCGTCATCAATCCCTGCTTCAATCATAGACTGACCGCTTGCTCTTAATATGAAGAAATCTCCTTTGCCGAAAATAGCAGTAGGAAGTGATACATATTCTTCAATATTTTCTTCCTCATACTGAGGACTGCCACAAGGAATAGAACCTACAATCGGTGTCTGTGTCTGTTCGCCACTGTACTTACGGGTCACATTGGTGCGAATCTCCTGCCCGTCGTACTCAATCATATTCTTCTCAGCCATCTCTACCAAGTATTTGTATGCTGTACCTCTGGCAATTCCAACAGCTTCAGCAATCTTTGTAGTCGATGGGGATTGTCTGTTTTGCAGGTAATAATCCTCGATATACTTTTTTATCTCACTCATAAGTTCAGGACTCTTGCTTCTCATACCTGCACCTCGCTTTCTTTTCTATCGGAAGCAGTTTGCTTTCGATAGTTTTATTATACCTGATACGAAAAATTTTTCAAGTAGGTTTTTCGCAAAAGAAAAGAGGTGTCGCGATTTGCTAACACCTCAGTATCTTTTAACTCAAAAACTTTCTTTTTAACTTAGCCAATGTTAAAAGCAAAGTTTTTGTTTTCATTGAAAATTACAGCCTATAAAGGCTTTTTTGTTCACTTAACTTTTATCCTACAATTTGTGCAGACCGTCTGCACAATTAGATTGTTGCCTCACTGGGGCAACAATCTAAGCAATGTATAAATCTTTGGTAATAGTCGCATTGATTTTGGATTCACTGAGTCCAAAATCTTTAAGAACTCTTTTACTATATATTATCCTTCAACCCATAACACCGATACAATATATCTGTCATTTTTGTTTCCATTGAAAATTACAGCCTATAAAGGCTTTCTTATTCAAT
>ERZ773170.1498-NODE-1498-length-17227-cov-5.379804_pt1 | contig 17227 bp, 17 predicted proteins | sample MGYA00581002_ERZ773170 | MGnify/ENA primary metagenome ERZ773170 (study PRJEB29015, sample SAMEA2737811) | human gut metagenome | biome: human gut; feature: human-associated habitat; material: faeces | place: China | collected 2012 ... | reverse complement strand
AACATTTGCCACTGGCACATAGCACCTAACCCCCATGATAACACAATTCCTTCTGTTTTAAAAGTGAAATCTGTCTTGATTTAAAGAAGCAAACTTGTTATGATAGATAAGAATGTTCAGAAATCTTTTAACGGAGTGTGAAATAATGCTTACGGAACCTATGACTTTATATAAACTGATGAACCTGTATCTGTTAAAACAGGTGAATTTTCCTCTTACCAATGCACAGCTGACCAGCTTTTTTACAGAACACGACTATACTACTTATTTCACACTGCAGCAGGCCTTAAATGAATTAGAGGATGCCGGGCTGATCCACAAAGAAGCCAGCCACTCCAGCACCCGCTATGATATTACCAAAGAAGGGGAAGAAACCTTAAACTTCTTTGGCAAAAATATTTCTCCTGCCATTATCAATGACATGGATGAATATTTAAAGGAAAATAAATTCCGCCTGCGTGAAGAGGTAGGTACCACCGCCGACTTTTACAAAGGTACCAACCAGGACTACATCGTCCACTGTGAAGTACGTGAAAATAAGGCAGTCCTGATCGGGCTGGACCTTTCTGTTCCTGACAAAGAGCAGGCGGAAGCTGTATGCGGCGCCTGGAGACGTAAAAGCCAGGAGATTTATTCTCATGTGATGCATACCCTGCTGTCTTAAATTTTGAGAAACACTGTGATCATCCATGACCGCCGCACCTGCGATATACTGGCAGTCAATCGTAATAAATCATCAAAAAACACGACCTGAGAGTTTTTCTCCCGGTCGTGTTTTTGTGTCAGAGCACATTTTTTATATATGTTCCCTTAATTATTCTTCTGTTTTCTCTTCTGCCTCTGCAGCTGTATTTTCATTTACATCTGCCATGGTATCTTCGATCAGCCTCCAGATCTCATCTCTTCCCTGCTTTGTTTCAGCAGAAAACGGGATAATGATCCCATCTTTTTCCATTCCAAGACCCTGACGGACGATCTTTACATTTTTCTGGATCTGGCTGCGGTTGATCTTGTCTAATTTGGTAGCAATGATCACCGGATGATAGCCGTTATAGATGATCCAGTCATACATCATCTTGTCGTTGGCAGATGGTTCATGACGGATATCGATCAGAAGAAAAACCAGTTTTAACATGGCGGAGTTTCTAAGATAACGCTCGATCATCTTGCCCCATTTTTCCTTGGCTTCCAGTGAAACCTTGGCATAACCATATCCAGGAAGATCCACGTAGTACAACTCTTTATTGATATTGTAAAAGTTAATGGTCTGGGTCTTTCCAGGCTGGGAAGAAGTTCTTGCGTAGGCTTTCCGGTTCATCAGTGCATTGATCAATGAGGATTTTCCTACATTTGACTTTCCTGCAAAAGCGAACTCCGGCAGTGTGTTGTCCGGAAGTTTGCTGGTAACACCGCAGACTGTTTCCAGATTTACATCTCTGATGATCATACAAATGCCTCCTTTATTACTTCATCCATATTTTTAACATAAACGATCTCCAAACCTCTGGTGATCTCTTTTGATAATTCTGCCATATCCGGCCGGTTCTTATCCGGAACCAGGACTTTTTTAATGTGGGCCATCTTGGCTGCCAGGATCTTCTCCTTCAGGCCGCCGATCGGAAGCACTCTTCCTCTTAAGGTAATCTCACCGGTCATAGCCACTTTTGCCAGAACTTTCCGTCCTATTACAGCAGAAAGCATAGCTGTTGCCATGGTAATACCTGCAGACGGGCCATCCTTTGGAACTGCACCCTCCGGAATATGCAGATGCAGATCATGTTTTTCAAAGTAATCATCTGCCACCTGGTAATCCGGACAGATCGAGCGCACATAAGTCAGAGCGATCTGAGCTGACTCCTTCATTACATCACCCATCTGACCTGTCATAAGGAGATTTCCTTTTCCAGGCATCACATTTACTTCGATCTGTAAGGTATCGCCGCCTACGCTGGTCCATGCCAGACCGTTGGCGATGCCCACGGCGTTGGTGCGGTTGAGGAAGTCCGGCTTGACGATGCGGGGGCCAAGCAGCTCCTCCAGCATGGTAGCGGTAACAGCTACGCTCTCCACCTCGCCGGCAGCGATCTTGCGGGCGCACTTGCGCAGCACGCTGGTGATGGTACGCTCCAGATTACGCACACCGGCCTCGCGGGTGTAGCCGTCGATGATGCCGTAGAGTGCGCTCTGGTTCATGGTGACCTTACCGGTCAGACCGCAGGCTTTGAGCTGCTTGGGCAGCAGATGCTTGCGGGCAATATTGTATTTTTCCACGCGGGTATAGCTGGGCAGCTCGATGACGTCCATGCGGTCCCGCAGCGGGCCGGGGATGCTGCCCAGATCATTGGCGGTGGTAATAAAGAGCACATGGCTCAGATCAAACGGGATATCGATGAAATGATCGTTAAATGTGCTGTTCTGCTCCGGGTCCAGCGCCTCCAGCAGCGCCGCCGCCGGGTCGCCCCGGAAGTCCCCTGCCAGCTTGTCGATCTCGTCCAGCAGCATCAGGGGGTTGGAGGATTTGGCGGTGATCATGGCGCTGATGATCTTGCCGGGCATAGCACCGATGTAGGTACGGCGGTGACCGCGGATCTCGGCTTCGTCCCGCACGCCGCCCAGACTGATGCGCACATACTTACGGCCAAGGCTTTCGGCGATGGAACGCGCAATACTGGTCTTGCCAACGCCCGGAGGGCCGACCAAGCAGATGATCTGTGCCTTCACGTCCGGTGCCAGCTTGCGCACGGCCAGCGTTTCCAGAATGCGGTCCTTGACCTTTTTCAGGCCGTAGTGGTCCCGATCCAAAATCTGCTGGGCGCGGTGGATATCCAGATCATCCACGGTCATGGTGTTCCACGGCAGATCCAGACAGGTATCCAGATAGGTACGGATGACCGTAGCCTCCTGATTGCTGCTCTGCATCCGGGACAGGCGGTCTACCTCCTTGAGCAGCTTTTTCTCGCTGTCCTCGGCAAGGTGCAGTTCCCGGATCTTGCGGCGGTAATCATCGGCCTCGGCGTGGGTATCGTCCCCTTCGCCCAGTTCATCGTTGATGATGTGCAGCTGCTCGTGCAGGTAGTAATCGCGCTGGTTCTTGTCCATGGACTCGTTGACCTTTTCCGCGATCTCCTTTTCGATCTTCATCACCTGACATTCGCGGCGCAGCATCTCCACAAGGCGCTGCAAACGGCCATTGAGGGTGTTTTCGTTCATCACGGCCTGCTTGTCCTCGTAGCGGAACAAGAGATTTGCCGGCATATACTCAGTGAGGAACATGGGGTCATCGCTGGAAACGATGGTGAACACCACGTCCTTGGCAAGGCGCGGGTTCATGCCCAGATACTCGTCAAAGCCAGTCTTGAGGGCGCGGAGCAGTGCTTCGGTCTCCACAGCTTCTTCGGGCTTCGCGGCACGCACCGGAGCGGAGCGCACGGCAGACAGCAGAAAATCGCCGGTGGTATCCAGCTCGGTCAGCTTGGCGCGGTACTTGCCCTCTACCAGCACCTTGACCAGCTCGTCCGACACGCGCAGCACCTGCTTGACCTCGGCTACTACGCCGTAGGTATACAGATCCTGCTGGGTGGGCTCACTGGTCTCCATCTCCTTCTGGGCTACCAGAAATACGTTGGAGTTATTGGCCATAGCCCACTCCACAGCGGCAATGCTCTTTTCCCGCCCGACTTCAAAATGAACAAGGTTGTTGGGGAACACCACCAGCCCGCGCAGTGCGATGGTGGGCAGATGGAGCTCCTTCCGCTCGACCTTGATGGTAACTTTTTCAGACATATACAAACACCTCCCGACTGCCGCTCGAGTTTCCATGCTGCGGCAGCTCTATCCTTTGGGGTCTTTTTGATAAAAATACAGTTGTTTCCTTATTATACAGATTTCCGGCCAAAATGCAACTGCCCTGCCGGAATGGTCGGTCATTCGGGGCGGTTTTCGTGGGTGTTGAAGCCCATTTTGCCCAGCGCGGGCAGCAGCGCCCGCAAGGTGACCGAGGTGAGCGCACCCATGACAAGTCCCAGCACCAGCATGACCGGCGCGTAGTACAGCGACAAGGACGAGGAGATGATGACTCCCGCGCCCAGTAGCTGCCCCGCGTTATGCGCCAGTGCGCCGCAGACCGACAGGATGAACCATGTAGGGCGCACCGGCAAAAGATAGTACAGCACCCACATCACCGCAAGGGACAAAAGCCCGCCGCACAGCGAGAGGAAACCCGCCGTGAAGCCGGACACCAGAAAGACGAACAGCGCCTTGAGCACATCCAGCACCAGTGCCTGCCGGGGTCCCATGAAGAACAAGGCGTACATGACCACGATGTTGGCAAGGCCCAGCTTCATGCCCGGCAAAAGCCCCGGGATGACCAGCGTACCCTCGATGAAAGAAAGTGCCATGGCCAGCGCAAACAGCAGACCAGACAGGGCGATGTGCCGTGTTTTTTGATAGTTGCGGTGATTTTTAGGCATAGAGGATACGCTCCTTTATTCTTCGGGCTGCTGCGTCTGCTCGTAGGCTTCCTGCTCTTCCATGGCGGCTTCCCATGCGGCAAAAAGCTCCTCCTGATGGAAGCGCAGGTCGCTCAGTTCATCGCTTTTCTGACGCAGCAGGTCGGGGTCGTTATAGACCTCCGGGGAGTTGATCTCGTTGTCCAGCTCCACCTCGCGTGCACCGCAGGCCTCCATCTCGTCCTCACAAGCCTTGATCTTGGCGCGCAGCTCGGCGCGGCGGCGGCGCTGCTCCTTGCCGTAGCCGGTCTTGGCGGGCTCGGCCGCCTTCTGGGCAGCCTGCACCGGGGCGGCACGACCCATCAGGGCATCGTAGCTGGGGTAGAGCACTGCCTTGCCGTCCTCAAGGTAGAGGATGGGACAGGCCAGACTGTTCATCAGGTGACGGTCGTGGGTGACCAGCAGCAGGGTGCCGGTGTACGCCATCAGCGCTTCGGTCAGGTTCTCGCGGGTATAGATGTCCAAGTGGTTGGTGGGCTCGTCCAAAAACAGCAGATTCGGGCGCTCCAGCACGATCTCCGCAAAGCGCAGACGCGCCAGCTCGCCGCCGGACAATGCTTCGCAGGGCTTGAACACCGTATCGCCCCGGAAGCCCAGCTTTGCAAGGTGGCTGCGCACCTCCAGCTCGGTCATGCGAGGGTACTTGTTCCAGATGACATCAATGACTCTGCCCTGCCCCAGACGGTTCTGCTGCTGGGCAAAAATGCTGGGTCGTGCCCCGGTGCCCAGCCGCACCATGCCGCCGGAGGGGCGGCGCTTGCCGTCCAGCACCTGCATCAGGGTGGATTTGCCTGCACCGTTGGGGCCGGCAATGATAAGCCGCTGCCCGCGGCAGACCGTATAGGTAAAGGGTTCCAGCAGGGTGCGCTCCCCGATTTTGATGCTGAGATTTTTCAGCATCACCAGCTCATTCCACGGCTCTACGTCATATTCAAAGCGGAATTTCAGCTGATTTGTCTCGTCCTGGGGTGCCTCGGTGATCTCCAGCTTTTCCAGCTGCTTGCGGCGGCTCTGCGCCATTTTGGTGGTGGAGGCGCGCACAAGGTTGCGGTCTACATAGTCCTGCAGCTTTTCAGCCAGTGCTACATCGGCATCGTGCTGCTTCTGGCGCAGGGCATCGGCGGCTTCCTTCTGGGGCAGATAGGCCGAGAAGTTGCCCTTGTAGGTGGTCATGGTCTGGAAGGACACCTCCCAGATCTTTGTACAGACATTATCGAGGAAATAGCGGTCGTGGCTGACCACCAGCACCGCGCCGGAGTAGCCCTTGAGGTAGTTTTCCAGCCATTCCATGGTGGCAAAGTCCAAGTGGTTGGTGGGCTCGTCCAGAATGAGGACATCCGGTTTTTCCAGCAGCAGCTTCGCCAGACGCAGCCGCGTCAGCTCGCCGCCGGAGAGCACCGCAATGTTCTTTTGCCATGTATCCTGCGCAAAGCCCATGCCGGACAGCACCTTTTTGATGTTCACGTCCATGTTGTAGCCATCGGCAGCGTCTACGATGTTTTGTAAAGCATCGTGCTGTGCCAGCAGGTCGGCGTTGTCCGGTTGGGCAGCCATGCGGCGCTCCAAGATCTGCATCTGCGCCATGGCATCCAGCACCGGGGCAAAGGTGGCGCGCATCTCGCCGTAGATATCCAGCGTGGCGTCCAGCTTTGCGTTCTGCTCCAGATAGCCCAGCGTTACCCCGTGGGTCACACTGAACTCGCCCTCGTAGTCCTGATATTCGCCGGTAAGGATCTTGAGCAGAGTGGTCTTGCCCGCACCGTTTTGTCCCACGATGCCGATGCGGTCTTCCCGCTCGACACTGGCGGTCACATCGTGCAGCACCACTTTTTCGCCAAAGGTCTTACCCAGTTTTTCTAAATGTATCAGCATAGTTTTGATCCGTTATCCGTTCTTTTCAGTTACACCATAGGTTTCAGCACTGGTGGCGGCGGTTCTTCAGGCCAACGTTGGCCAGCTCCTCCTGCTCCATCACCAGCGGATACAACTCTTCCAGACTGGCGATCTCGTAGGTAGGGATCACTTTACCGGGGTTCTCGGCGTGGTTGGGGTTGTACCAGCAGGTATCCAGCCCGGCGTTGCTGCCGCCCTGAATATCGCTGGGCAGGCTGTCGCCCACCATCAGAACGTGCTCCCGGTTCTCCACACCCAGCGCGCGCAGGGCGGCATCAAAGATGCGGGCATTGGGCTTTTCGCAGCCCATTTTCTCAGAGATGAACACGTCCTCCATAAAATTCATCACGCCGCTTTCTGCCAGACGGCGGGTCTGCACCTTCTGCGCGCCGTTGCTGACGATGGCCAGCGTTGCCACCTCCGAAAGCTCGCGCAGCACGTCCAGCACCTCCGGGCTCATCAGATCCGGGTGGGTGGACAGCTGCTCCAGATAGAAGCGGTTCATCTCCACACCGTCACCGGCGGCATTGATGGCTTTTAAAAAGCGGCTGAACCGCTCGCCGAACAGCTTCTCGCGGCGGATCTGACCTTTTTCCAGCTGCCGCCACAGTTCCTCGTTGATGGTGCGGTAGGTCTGCACGGTCTCGGCGTCCGGCTCGATACCGTAGTTTACCAGCGTTTCGGCCAGCGCCTTGTTTTCGGCTGCATCAAAGTTGAGCAGCGTATTGTCTGCATCGAACAGGATGCAATAATATTTTGCCATAGTATCTCACTTTCTTTTCAGCATTTCCCACTTGTGTATCAACAGGGAGAAGCCAGCCCCACCCCCGGCAGAGCTGGCTTCTCGTTATTCAGAAACGATTTCATACGCAGACCGGTCTGTTTGTGCCGGGGTGTTGTCCGGGCACAGCGTCTTTCCCTCGCAGGGCGTCAGACCGCATTTCTGCATTTCTTCCTCCAATGCGCTGTTATCCACGTTTTCCCAGTCGGTATCGTAGTAATCCACGCTGCCGTTGGTCACATCGTTCTCCCCGGGCAGGGAGGGTGTGCGCATTTCTTGCCAGTACATAGGGCTCCACCTTCCTCTCACGCCAGCCTATGCGGCGCGGCCGCGGAATGTGCCCTTAGTTGGCAGCTTCCTTGCTGGCGCTGACTTCGGTCTTGGAGGACGCGGGCTTTTCCTCTTTAGAGGTTGCCGGTTCATCTTCCTTGGAGGAAGCCGTGTGCTCCTGCTTAGAAGAAGCAGGTTTTTCCACCTTGGAGGAGGAGCTGCTCTGCGAAGAAGAAGTGGGCTTTTCCGCCTTAGAAGAAGCCGCAGAGGAGGCGGGCTTCTCCACCTTGGAGGAGCTGCCGGTGCTTTCAGAAGTACCGTTCGAGGAGGAAGAAGCGGGCTTCTCCTCCTTGGAAGAGGCCGGTTTGTCCTCCTTAGAGGAGGCAGACGTTTCTTCCTTGGAAGAAGCAGGCTTATCCTCCTTAGAGGATGCACTGGAACTGCTGGACGAGCTGGACGATGCACCGCTGACCGAAAGTTCCAGCTTGTTACTGGTCACAGTGCAGTCGTTATAGCTGGCGGTGGCGTACACCCGGAAGGTGCCGCCCAGCATAGAGGGGTCTACCTCGCCCTTTACAGTGGTCTTGCCGGCAGCCTGTGTCACCTCGCTGCCATTGACATACCAGCGGATGCTGGAAGTATCCAGATACTTGCCCTTGAGGGTAGCTTTGAAGGTGTAGGAATCCCCCAGCGCAGCCTTGCCGCTGCTGCTGATCTGGATGGAAGCGGCTGCAAACACAGCGGTCACATCCACGTTCTGGTCAAAATTGGTATCGGTGCGGGTGCGCTTGGTCACGCCATCGCTCCACTTGACGAACACATAGCCGTCCTCCGGCACCGCGGTAACAGTAACAGTCTGGGCGGCGCTGGTCACCTTGACGGTAAGAGACTTGCCGCTCTCGTTGCCGCAGGTCAGGGTACCGCCGCCGGTTTTATCTACACGGTAACCGGCCTGATACTCCGTTTTTTCCTCAACAGCCGAGGAAGAGACGTCCTCCGAGCTGCTGGGTGCTTCCACGGCAGAGCTGGGGTTAGCGGTATACTCGGCGCGGGTGGGGATGTTATTGGTGTCCGGGCGGCGATCCTCGGTCTCATAGGCGTGTGTACGCAGATACTTCAGCAGCACCTTCAGACCTGCGGGCTTGAGGTGGATGTCCCCGCTCTGGTAGTAATCCACATTGCCGTAGCCGTTGGCGTCCTTGAGCGCCTCGGCAGAGTTGAGGAACTTGACGCCCAGTTGCTCGCACATGGTCAGCAGCGCCATGTTGAAATCATCAATACGGGTCTGGTCCATGTTGGGGTAATTGGAGTGGTTGGACGGGACCGGCGGCACCGTGTTGACGATGATATCGGTATAGGGATAGCTGGCCTGAATGGCCTGTACCAGCGCGGTGTAGTTGCTGATAAAGTCCTCGGTGTTCATGCCGTTGTCGTTGGTGCCCAGCATGATGACCACCCGGCGGGGCTTCATTTTTGCCACTGCCTGTGCGATGGTGTAGCGGTTATCGTCCCGCTTGAAGGTGACGATGCCCTCATTCAGGGCGGCGCTGGTGCCAATGCCCTCTTTTGCGCAGAACTGCTGCAATGAGATCAGACCGCTGGCGTACAGACGCACCGTGTTGGAATCGCCGATAAAAAGGGTCTGCTCCTGATAGGCGTCACCAGCATCAGAAGTCCCGGTGAGCAGTGCGCTGGAGGTCTGGTTGATCTGATAGTGGTCAGAGATATCCTCCTCCCCTTCCGGGGCGGGCGCGGGGGTAATAATAGAAGAATCCCCCGGCTGCTCCGTCGGGTTCTTGCCCCGCTTGAGCATGGTAAGGGTGATGCCGATGGTCAGCAGCGCCGCCAGTGCACACACGATGCACACCAGCACCGCCTGCTTCTGCATCGGGGTCAGTGCCTGATTCTCCTTTTGGTTATTGCTTCTCATATTCTATCCATTCTCCTTCCGAAGGAATGAAACTTCCTGTCATACCCGGGCTGCCAGCAGCCGGTCGGTAAGGTCGGCGCAGCTTTCGGCCAGCAGCACCGGATGGAAGGGTTCCAGCTCTTCCCGGCTGCCGTAGCCATACAGCACACCGGCAGCATCCAGACCGCAGTCGGCAGCGCCCCGCATATCATCGTTACGGTCGCCCACCATCAGCACCCGCTTGCCCTGCAAGGCGGGCTGGCTGAGCACATAACGCACGACCTCGGTCTTGGTGTCCCGGCTTTCGTCCATAGAGGCGCCGCCGATAAAATCAAAATACTGTGCCAGCCCCTGCTCTTCCAGAATGGGGGTGACCACCTTGGTGGGCTTGGAGGTGGCAGTGCACAGGAGAAAACCCGCGTCTTTCAGGGTTTGCAGCATCTGCAGAACGCCCGGGAACACGGCACACTCGTGACTGCCCTTCACCGCGTAACTCGTGCGGTAAAGATCGGTAGCTTTTTCGATCAGCGCCGGGTCGGTAAAGTGCTCGCCGAAACTTTTGCGCAGGGGCGGGCCCAGATAGCGGCGCAGGTTGATGCCGGATACATCCACACCCATGGTGCAGAAAACCTCTTGCAATGTATGAATGATACCGGGGGCTGAATCGATCAGCGTCCCGTCCACATCAAATAGGATCGCATCATAATGCAGCAATATTTTATTCCTCGCTTTCATGGTGATACATCCAATAGTATAGCACAGATTTGATACATCAGCAATTCCAACAAAAGATTTTTCTGTCTCTTATGCAGAATTTTCCTAAAAAGGGAGGCCGCTGCGCCGTATTTTGCACAGCAGCCTCCCTTGCGGCAGCGCGGGGCAGCACAATGCCGGGCAGCCCGCGGGCTGCCCGGCATTGCATTTCCACGAATCAAATTGCAGCAGAGACCGTCCCCTGCAAAAGCGTTACTGTGCAGGTGATGGGCAGCTGCTGTCCCCCGGGACATAGAGGTTGTTGGAGATGAACTCCAGCTTATCCTTGAGCACCAGCTCAAGGTTTGCTACGGCGTGCACCATGTTGGTAGCGGAGTCGTTCACCTCCAGCAGCTTGCAAAGATCCAGACCGTCCAGATCCATGGCTTTCTGCATCTTCCGGCTTTCGGCACACAAAATATGGCTGAGCGCCGTTTCCTGCAAGGCAATGCTTTCCATCAGGTCCACGACAGCCTGATCCAGACTGACCTTGGGCATTTCCGGGCACTGAGAACGGGTACAGGGTGTATCGATCATCATAGGGCAAAACCTTCCTTTCCGGTCGTGTGCCCTATCCTATGCTGCGGCGGGTACGACTGTTACTACTTTTCTGCCTGTGCGCACACCTTCTCAATGGTGTCGCGGTAGCCGCCGGAGCCGTACTGGATGCAGCGGTTGATGCGGCTGATGGTGGCAGTGCTGATTTCCACCGCCTTGACAATCTGCTCGTAGGTGGCACCGTCCAGCAGCAGCTTTGCAGCCTGTAAGCGCTGTGCCATATCCGAGATCTCCTTTACAGTGCACAGATCCTCAAAAAAAGCGTAGCACTCTTCCCGGCTCTCCAGACTGAGGATGGCATCAAAGAGCGCATCCGTCGTCTCGTTTCTTCTGGAATTTTTTTCAGCCATTGTTTTTCTCCTTATTATAACATCGGCGGCAGCGGGCAAAGTTGACCGTGCTGCCGCGCGGGATATTCTGCACGCTATTACTTTAGCACTTCAAAGTGTGAAAGTCAAGACCTGTGAGTGAATGGTTTTCAATTATAGACGTGTTTAGTTTTATTCTCTTCACACATGAAAGAAAATCACCTAAAAATTATTCCCAGAAAATGGCTTGAATTGGCGTATCCTCTGAACTTGTTACAGAAATATTGACAATTGGTGAAAACGGGAATAAAGTAGAACACAATCATTCAGCAAATGCAAGGAACAGGACATGATCTTCTGCATCACCCTCTTTCAGCGAGCCGTTTCTCGGGTGAAAAAGCGGCAGTCAGGAGCAGAGGACCCTCGCCTGCGAGCAGCCTGTGTGAACCGGGTTTTGTGCCCCCAAGTAGCACAGTGCCGTCCAGCCCACGTTATCGGGCAGCATGGTCAGTGTACCATGCGTGGGAGAGTGGCTGTTTTAACACAGCAAGCGAAGTGGTACCGCGGAGTATTGCTCCTGCCCTGGCAGGCGGGAGCAGAAGCCTTCGTCTTCGGAGCGTGGCCGGAACCCGGTCATGTGCTGAGGACGAAGGTTTTTTACGCTCCGGGGCAATGCTTTGCCGGACGGCAGTCCAGGGTGTATCTGAAAAGTCGAAAATTTAGCCTATTTCTACAAGCACAGCTGGCTTTTGCGTTAAACAGCCTTGAAATCCACAAAGGATTCCTGCGGCTGTTTGCCTTAAATCCCGCTTGTGCTTGCGAAATATTCGTCATTTTCTTTGTTTTCAGATACACCTTAACGTTCCGAACCTGTTGCGGAGTGAAAAAAGGAAAGAGGTAGAAATCTATGAATACGCTGGTCATCGTATTGATTGCAGCGGTGTGCCTGTTTGGCGCTTATGTGCTTTACGGCCGCTGGCTGGCTAACAAATGGGGCATTGACCCCGCTGCCAAGACCCCGGCAGTCGTCCACGAGGATGGCCGGGACTATGTGCCCACCAATGGCTGGACGGTGTTTGCCCACCAGTTCAGCTCCATTGCCGGTGCAGGCCCTGTCACCGGTGCCATTCAGGCCGCAGCCTTCGGCTGGCTGCCGGTGCTGCTGTGGGTGCTGCTGGGCGGCATCTTCTTCGGCGCTGTCACCGACTTTGGCGCCCTGTATGCTTCCGTTAAGAATGACGGCAAGAGCATGGGTATGCTGATCGAAAAGTACATCGGCAAGACCGGCCGCAAGCTGTTCTTGCTGTTCTGCTGGCTATTCTGCGGCATCGTCATTGCCGCCTTTGCGGACATGGTTGCCGGCACCTTCAATGCTTTCGGCGCAGACGGTGCAATGGTCGAGGCCGCCAAGACCAACGGCGCTGCCGGTATGGTGTCCATCATGTTCATGGTGTTTGCCGTTATCTTTGGCCTGCTGCAGAAAAAGTTCAACTTCTCCGGCTGGAAGGAAAGCGTTATCAGCATCGTGTTCATCGTGCTGTCCTTTGTTATCGGCGCAAACCTGCCCCTGATCCTGGGCAAGGCCGCTTGGAGCTACATCACCTTTGTGTACATCTTCTTTGCTGCCGTGCTGCCCATGTGGCTGCTCAAGCAGCCCCGTGACCACATGACCACCTTTATGTTCGTGGCCATGATCGTGGGCGCTGTTGTTGGTCTGCTGGTGGCACACCCCACCATGAACCTGCCTGTGTTCACCGGCTTTACCAACGAAAAGCTGGGCACCATGTTCCCCATCCTGTTCGTCACCGTGGCCTGCGGTGCAGTTTCCGGTTTCCACAGCCTTGTTTCCTCCGGTACTTCCTCCAAGACCGTTGAGAACGAGAAGGACATGCTGAAGGTCGGCTACGGTGCCATGATCCTTGAAAGCCTGCTGGCTGTGCTGGCTCTGTGCGTGGCCGGTGCTGCCGCAGCTGCCGATGGCACCCCTGCCGCCGGTACCCCGTTCCAGATCTTCAGCCGCGGCGTTGCCGGTTTCTTTGAGATGTTCGGTGTGCCCGCCTACGCTGCTACCGTGTTCATGACCATGTGCGTTTCCGCACTGGCACTGACCAGTCTGGATGCCGTAGCTCGCATTGGCCGCATGAGCTTCCAGGAGCTGTTCAGCGTGGACGATATGGAACACGCTGAGGGTTGGCGCAAGCTGTTCTGCAATGTGTACTTCTCCACCTTTATCACGCTGGTGTTCGGCTTTATCCTGACCAAGATCGGCTACGCCAACATCTGGCCGCTGTTCGGCTCTGCCAACCAGCTGCTGAGCGCACTGGTGCTGGCTACCCTGTGCGTGTTCCTGAAGGTGACCGGCCGCAGCAACAAGATGCTGTTCCCCCCGCTGATCATCATGCTGTGCGTCACCTTTACCGCATTGGTGCAGCGCCTGATCGCTATGGTCAAGGCCATCAGCACTGCCGCTTCTGTTACCATCCCTGCCGGTGAGACCACTTGGGGCGCTGTGTTCATCGCAAACGGCCTGCAGCTGATCCTTGCCGTGCTGCTGATCGTGCTGGGCCTGAACATTGTGTTCCACTCCTTCTCCGCTTACAAGAAGGCTGAGCACAACAGCGAAGCAAAAGTCTGATTCTAATCCTGCCATTCACAATCCTGTTTTCAATAAGCAAAACGCCGCTGACGATGCGCAAAGCCGTCAGCGGCGTTTTGTTTTATTCCGGCAGTTCCATTTCATGTTCCATGGGTACAAAGCCGAACTTTTCATACAGCGGCCTGCCCATTGCGGTCGCTTCCAGCGAGATGGCCGTCACCCCGCGCCGGTGCGCATCCTCCACCAACCGGGTCAGGATGCGGGTCGCAATGCCCTGCCGCCGGTACTGTGGTGCGGTGTACAGATTCATAAGGTAGGCTTTCCGACCGGTGGGGTTATGGACGGTGGGCATGACCTGAAAATAGCTCACGGCGCCGGTGCCTGCCAGCGTTTCACCGTCCCAAAGGAGATACGCCGTGTGGGTGTTCTCGGCAAAGGCCTTCTGGTAATAGGTCCGTGTCTGGCTCTCCACCTCCGGCAGCGGAGTATCTTCCGGCAGCTGATTGGCTGCCCGCAGCACCCGGCAGCGCACCGCTACCAGCAATTCCAGCTCTGCCAGCGTGGCTTTCTGTTCGGTAAGGTTCAGCAATTGTGTTCCTCCCAGCTTTGCAGGGCGGCCAGCTGAGTCTCGGTGTGGAACCAGTGCTCCCCGCCCTCCAGAATGGTCAGGTGCGCCCCGGTCTGCTGCCGGAACTGCTCCATGGCGGTGTGCCCGGTAAGGGGGTCTGTATCAGCATAGAGCACCTGTGTAGGCACTTTCCAGTGCAGCGGGTGCTCCCGCACCCAGCACAGATACGGCCACGAGAGGGTCTCCCCCATAGCGGTGGGAATCTCCCCTGCCGCGTGCAGCTGCTCCTCCGTTACCCCTGCCTGCTGCATCAGGTCAAGGATCAGCTTTTCCATATCCACCACCGGGGAGACAAGCAGTGCCTTTTCCGGCGTTTGCGTCTGCAACGCCTGCATGGCAAACCACGCACCGATGCTGACCCCGTACACACGAATCTGCTTCCATACCGGCTGCATCCGGGCGTAGACCGCTTGCAACTCCCGGGTAACCACCCACGGCACCAGCTTTTCCGGGCTGTTTTTTCGGGTGCCGTGCTCCGGCAGATCGACAGCCAGAACCTGCCAGCCTGCCGGGCAAGCTGTGCGGGCAAAGCGGGCAGCCTCGGCTGCGCTGCCGTTTTTGCCATGGACATAGAGATAGACCTTACGGCTGCGCTTGCCGTACAGGACAGCCGGAATGCCTGCGATCTTGAGCTTAATTTTTTCCATAACAGTCCCTCCTGTTCTGGGGGCGTATTGCGCCCTGTTTTCTCTATGATAGCACAAGCAAAAGCCAAACACAAACAGGAAAAGAGGTAACAGATTTTTTTATGTTTGTCGTGAAAGGGATAAAAAAGAGCCACCGCACAGACTTGTGCGATGGCTCTTGGGTAGTGCTTCAGGTTTTGCTTAGCCGAAGATGTTGATCAGGATACCAGCAGCAACGGCAGAACCGATAACGCCGGCCACGTTGGGGCCCATGGCGTGCATCAGCAGGAAGTTGGAGGGGTTCTCGCTCTGGCCGACCTTCTGGGAAACACGAGCGGCCATAGGCACGGCGGAAACGCCGGCGGAACCGATCAGCGGGTTCACCTGACCGCCGGTCAGCTTGTACATGACCTTGCCGCACAGCACACCGGCTGCGGTGCCGAAGGAGAAGGCGATCAGACCCAGCACGATGATGAACAGGGTGCGGGTATTCAGGAAGGTGTTTGCACTGGTGGTGCAGCCAACAGACAGAGCCAGGAAGATGGTGATGATGTTCATCAGCTCATTACCGGCGGTCTTCTGGATACGGTCCACAACGCCGCACTCCTTCATCAGGTTGCCCAGCATCAGCATACCGACCAGAACGGCGGCATCGGGTACGATGAGGGAAACGATGATGGCGACCATGATGGGGAAGATGATTTTCTCGGTCTTGGAGACAGTGCGCAGCTGCTTCATGACAACCGAGCGCTCCTTGGAGGTCGTCATCGCCTTCATGATGGGCGGCTGAATGACGGGCACCAGTGCCATGTAGCTGTACGCCGCCACGGCAATGCTGCCCAACAGCTCAGGTGCCAGACGAGAGGTAACGAAGATAGCGGTGGGGCCATCGGCACCGCCGATGATAGAGATGGCAGCGGACTGCTTCTGGGTGAAGTCTACCAGACCGGTAGCGGCCAGCAGACGGGCACCCATGTAAGTACCGAAGATACCAAACTGTGCGGCAGCGCCCAGCAGCAGGCTCTTGGGGTTGGAGATCAGGGGTGCAAAGTCGGTCATGGTGCCGATGCCGAGGAAGATCAGCGGCGGGTAGATGCCCAGCTTAACACCCATGTAGAGCATGTCGGCCAGACCGCCGTTGTTCAGGATCTCGACCCACATGGGGTGCTCCAGACCGTCACCAACGAAGTACTGCATGTGGATGATGCCGCTGCCGGGGAGGTTGGCAAGGATCATGCCAAATGCCATGGGCAGCAGGATCAGGGGTTCAAATTCCTTGACGATGGCGAGGTACAGCAGAAAGCAGCCCACGCAGATCATCACGGCATACAGCCAGCCGCCGGGCTGGCCAAACTGTGCAAAGCCGGAACTTTGGAAAATACCGACCAGAGTATCAATAAACTGTGTCATGCTCTTCCTCCTGTGTTAAAACGGGGCCGTGGTGTCGTTCACGCCGGCCTTGCCCCAGCCATTTTTGCCACGACGCACTGCCTTAAGGGTGTACTTGCCGTTGCCCATTGCATGGATAGCAGCCATAATGGCGGCCACCACATCACCGGGGATGCCCTCCTCTACCTGAGGAGCCGGGGCAGCCTGCTGCACCGGAGCGGCAGCGGGCTTCGCGGCAGGTGCCTGCGCAGCAGTCTTGGCGGCCTTCTTCTTGGCATTCATCGAGTCGAAGATCTTGCCCTCCAGCGTGATGATAGCCATCAGCAGTACGAGGATCAGGAACACCAGCACGATACCAGTAATGGTAACGACCACATCGAAACCTAAGTCCATGGTTTTTCCTCCTGTTTGTTGGATACTGCAAGCGATACAACATCGTTAGCAGAAAATCAATTTGGGTACATTATACCTTATTTTCCAATTTATTTCAACAAAAATAGATATTTTTTCTTTTTGGCGCTTTTGTTCAGATTCATGGATAAATGGTGCAGCTTTGATTATCTGCGGCCAATGCGGGGCGTTGCATCCAAAAAGCCGGTTTCCAGCTTGTCGTTCAGGCCAAGGCTCATGGCAGTGCCCAGTGCCACACAGTTGACGGGATCGGGCGAAACCGTCACCTCCACCTTCAGCTCTTCGCTCAGGTATTCGGTAAGGCCGTGCAGCTGTGCACCGCCGCCGGTCAGCATGACACCATTGCGGAAGATATCGCCTGCCAGTTCCGGAGGGGTCTTTTCCAGCACCTGATGGGCTGCGGTGCCGATCTGCTCGCTGAGCATCATGACCGGTTCGTACAGGTCGTCAGTGGAAACATTCACACGCACCGGCAGGCCGGTGAGCAGGCTGCGGCCCTTGATCTCCATGGTCTCGTGGAAATCAGTCTTCTGGGGGCAGCAGGCCACGTTCTTTTTCAGCTCTTCGGCGGTGCGCTGGCCAATGGCAACGCTGTAC
>ERZ773170.1497-NODE-1497-length-17229-cov-6.640212_pt1 | contig 17229 bp, 10 predicted proteins | sample MGYA00581002_ERZ773170 | MGnify/ENA primary metagenome ERZ773170 (study PRJEB29015, sample SAMEA2737811) | human gut metagenome | biome: human gut; feature: human-associated habitat; material: faeces | place: China | collected 2012 ... | reverse complement strand
GCAGGGCAACGGGAACGGTGATGCCCAGGCTCTCGTCCATGGCCTTGACCATGGCGGCAACGGTCTTGAAACCGGTCATATATTTGCCGGCACCCTCAGAAACACCGAGGATGACGGGGGAGTTCATCTCCTGTGCAGTGAGCAGAATGCTCTTGGTCCATTCCAGGTTGTTAATGTTGAACTGACCGACGGCATAGTGGCCATCGCGTGCTTTCAGCAGCATATTGGTAGCATTTACCAGCATATCACATACCTCCACATGATTGTTAAGCGGTGGCACTGGCGTTCAGCCCACCGATAAGCCTATTATAACCCGACTTTGACAAAAAATCAACAGCTAATTTCAGAACTTTCATGCACTTTTGGCGCACTGTACCAAAGATTGCCAGCCTTTGCAAAAATTTGGCAGTTTTGTCAGCTTAGCGGGGGAATTGGAGGCAAGAAATCAGCTTTTTTCCCATCTTGACAAAAGAGTTTATCCAACCTGTTATGTGGATAACTTTTCCACCCCTTGTGGAAAACGCACCCCAGTTTTTGTGGAAAACTTGGCTGCTATGCTGGTTTTCCACCTTTTCAACAGAGTTTTCAACAAGGGGAAAGTGGTTTTTCCACTACGGTTTGTATAAACAACGCTTTATCGCGCACCCGCCAGGGGGTCTTTGTACTTTTGGCGCATTGCGGCGGCAGTAGTTGTAAAAAAGCAGTACAGACCCGCTAAAAAGCGCAAAATAAAGGTGACAAAAGGCCGCGGGGTGTGCTATACTGTTATCTGTATAGCCAGCCTCTTCACCGCTGGTGCATTTTTCGACAATTACCGGGGCAATGCCCCGCAGGAGGTACCCTATGGAAAAGATTGCCCGCGAGCAGGCTGAACCGCGCACCGACACGCTGGTATGGGGCAAAAATGCCGTGACCGAGCTGCTGAAAAGCGGCGGCGCGGTGGATACTGTCTATCTGGCAGACTCGCTGCCGCAGCCGGTTGCCGGCTATTACACCGCCCTGGCCAAGCAGACCGGCGCGGTGGTCAAACGGGTACCCGGCCATAAGCTGCAAAAGATCTGCGGTACCGACGACCACCAGGGCGTGGCCGCCCGCGCCGCCGAGGTGCAGTATGCCTCGCTGGAGGATCTGTTTGCCGCTGCTGAGGCCAAAAGCGAAGCACCGTTCCTGGTGCTGTGCGATGGGGTAGAAGACCCCCACAACCTGGGTGCCATCATCCGCTCGGCTTACCTGTGCGGCGCCCACGGCGTGGTCATCCCCAAGCGCGGCGGCGTCGGCGTGACCGGCACTGTGATGAAATCCAGCGCCGGGGCAGCGGCCCGCCTGCCGGTGGCTCGCGTGTCCAACCTGGCGCAGGCCATCCGCACCATTAAGGAACATAACATCTTCGTCTACTGCGCTGACCTGGGCGGTGCACCGCTGGCCAGGACCGACCTGTCCGGCCCGGTGGCCCTGGTGCTGGGCAGCGAGGGCGGCGGTCCTTCCGCCCTGACCCGCAAGCTTTGCGACGCCGCCGTCACGCTGGAGATGGCCCCCGGCCAGTCCACCGGCGTGGACAGCTACAACGTCAGCGTGGCTGCCGGCATCCTGTGCTACGACGTACTTCGCCGCCGCACCGCCAAGAAGTAATTTGTATCTCTACCTTATAAAGGGAGCATAAAAATGCCAAGCAAACGTACCAATGATTCGGTAGACCGCATCCTGGCGGATTTGAACCAGCGCCAGGCGGCGGACGGCGTACGCGCCAGCGTCACCGATCATCAGGTCGATGAAATTTTGCGCAGCGTGGGTATTTCCACCACGCCGCTGCAGAACACGCCGACCCGGGACAGCCAGATCGCTTTTTCCGATTTCAGCGGTCCTGACGATTTTGATGAAATTATGCGCAGTGCCGGGGCAACTTCTGCACCTGCCTCCATGCCCGCACCGGCATCCCGCCGCACAACGGAAACGCCCCGTGCGGCAGCCCCCCAGCGGCCGGTGCAATCTGTCCCGGATGCCCAGCCGGCTGCCGCTCCTTCGACCCCAGTGCGTCCGGCCCAGCCCGTGCAGCCTGTGCAAAATGTGCAGCCTGCCCGGCCGGTGCAGCAATCCGCCCCCACCGAGGGCAGCACCCAGGACACCACCCGCACCGGCATCATCAAGGACTTTCTGCGCAAGATGGCCCCGGAGGGGGATGTTTCCAACACCACCGCGCTGAACGAAGGCAAGGCGGATTTCCAGCGCTTCTTCGCCGATTCCGTCGCCGTCGTGCCCGATGAAAAGGGCCGTTTCCACGACAACGGCAAGAAAAAGCGCTGGCCTTTCGGCCTGAAACCCGCCGACGACACCGACCATTTCGAGCCGATCAACGTCTCGCTGGGCGGCGGCCACACCGATGCCCCCGCGCAAAGTTCCTACCAGACCGAGGATGAATATTTCCCGGATGAAGCCGAGGCCGAGCAGACCCCGCCGCCGAAGCCTGCCCGCAAGCACGGCTTCTTGAACAGCCTGTTTGGCGGTGGCAGCGGCGCCGATACCGACGCCACCGACGAGCTGATGATCCCCGAGGAGCGGCAGGACGAGCCGACGATGGCTCCGCTGCGCCCGGCCATCCAGCCGGAGCCGGAGACCAGCACCAACGTCTGGCGCAGCAAATACACCCAGCCCCAAAGCGAATCTTCCGGCAGCACGCTGGTCGGTGCTACCCTGACAGGCGACACACTGCAAATGCTGCGAGGCGTCGTCAACGAGCAAAAAAACAGCCACACCCCTGCCCGCGACCCGGGCGCTACCAGCACGATCTACCGTAAAAAGCGCAGCACCGTGGAATTCACCCCAGGTCAAAAGCGCAGCACGCCGCCCCCGGCTCAGCCCACGCCGCTGCAGGGACCGGTAGGCGAGCCGCTGGACCTGCCCGGCCTGGAGAGCGCCCAGGCCATCCAGCCCGGCCAGACCACCACCGGCTTTACGATGCAGCTCGGTTCAGTCGCGCCAACGCCGTCGGACAGCACCCAGCAGTTCATGAGCGCCTACAACGCCGTGCGTCCCCATACGGCCCAGCCGCAGCCTGCCCAACCCGCGCCCCAGGTCGATACCGTACCGCAGCCCGATACGGCTGCCCCGGCTCCTGCTGTGGACGAGCCGACCCTGATGGCCGACAGCTATCACCACACCCGCGATGCCGTGGACGATCTGGTGGATACCCTGACCGGGCGCATCCGCCTAACGCCGGTCACGCCCGATGCCGCCGCCCAGCCTGCCCAGACGCAGCCGTTCCGGCAGGCCCCGCAGGCACAGCCCGCCCATACCGGCTTCACGCAGGATCTGGGCAGCTACGCAGTTCCTGCCGCACCGGCCCACACCGGCTTTACCCAAAACCTGGGCCAGGCTCCCGCCGAGCCTGCCACCGGCTCCTTTGTGGATAACATCGCCAACGCCATCAACACCGGCGCGATCTCCGACGAGACCACTCGCTACGACGAGATGGCCGCCCGGCTCACCTCCAATCTGGAGGAGGAAGCAGGGGAGAGCACCGCTCACACCGGCCTGCTGGACAAGTTCCGCCTGGGCGGGTTCCATCTGGGCGGCAAGGCCGACGATGAATCGGCGGATTCCGCTGCCCAGCCCTTTGACACTGCCGAGATCCCCGTGTCCCGCCGCCGCGATTACGAGAGCGCCGAGGACGCCCCCGCCGTGCGCAAGGAGCTGGACGAGAACCTGCTGCATCTGACTACCGCCTGCATCGTAAGCGGCGCGGCGGCTCTGGTGCTGCTGGTGCTGGCGTTCATTGCCGCCGCCCTGCCCGCCATGCCCGGCGTTCTGGCCGGGGAAACCGTCTACCCGGCCGTAGCCCTGGTGCTGCTGGCCGCGGCCGCCGGTATCAACTGGAAAACACTGCTGAACGGTTTGCAGGGTCTGGCCAAAAAGCCGACCCCCGACAGCCTGACCGCTTTGGCCGTAGTGGGTGCGCTGTTGCAGGCACTCATCGTGCTGGTCACAAAAGGCTACACGAACGAGGTCACCCTGCTGGCCGGGCCTGCCGCGCTGGTGCTCTGCGTCAACACCGTAGGCAAGCGGATGAACGCCGCCACCGTGCGGGATAACTTCCAGCTCGTCAGCAAAAATGTAGACCACGCCGTGGCCTACCGGCTGAAAGACGCCGGCGCGCTGCGGGCGGCCTCTCAGGGGTTGGCCCAGCCGCACCCGTCGGTGCTGGTCAGCCGCCCGACACAGATCTTCCGTGGTTTCCTGGCCAGCAGCGCCGCTGCCGGTACCAGCGATAAAAACCAGCAGCAGTTTGCCTGGGCCGCAGGCGGCTGCGCGCTGCTGGGCTTCCTGATCACTGTCATCCGCACCCACAACCTGACCAGCGCTGTCACCATTTTGGCCAGCATTTTGTGCTTGGCCGCGCCGCTGGCGGGCACGCTGTTGGCCGCCCTGCCCGCACGCCTGATGCAGCGCAGCGCCGCCCAGGTGGGCGCGGTCGTGCCGGGCTGGCGTGACATCCGCCAGCTGGGCCGCATCAACGTCATCCAGGTCACCGCGCGGGATCTCTTCCCCCAGGGGTGCGTCACACTGGCGGGCATCAAGCCCATCAAAAACGCCCCCATCGACCTGGCCATCGTCTATGCCGCCTCCATCATGGCTGAGGCCTGCCCCACGCTGCGGGATGTCTTCTTGAATATGCTGGGCGACCGCAGCATGATTGCCAAGGTGGATGACCGCGAGGCCGTCTACGGCAAGGGCTACATCGGCTGGGTCAACAAGCGCCGCGTGCTGGTAGGCAACCGCAGCCTGATGCAGGATTACGGCGTCAAGCTGCCCAGCCTGGAGTACGAGCAGCACCATACCGTCAACCAGCGCCGCATGATCTACCTGGCCGTCTCCGGCAAACTGTTTGCCATGTTCCAGGTGGCCTACCAGCGTGACCCGGACACTGCCGCCGTGCTGGACAGCCTGCGCCATTCCGGCCTGTCGCTGATCGTCGACTGCGACGATTTCAACTGCGATACCGCCCTGCTGGAGGCTGCCTACAGTCTGCCCGCCGGGGCCGTGAAGGTGCTGAACACCGCCGAGCATGAGCTGATGAACCCGGCCACCGCCTGGCTGCCGGAAAGCGACGGCAACATGCTGCATCTGGGCAGCTTTGCCAGCTTTGTGGGCGGCCTGGAAGCTGCCGCCGGTGCTGCCGAGGGCGAGCGCAAGTCCGCCGTCGTCGTCACTGCCTCGGTGCTTATCAGCTGCGTTTTGGGCGTACTGCTGACCCTGACCGGCGGCCTGGCCACCCTGCCGCTGCCCGCATTGGTATTGTACCAGGCCGCGTGGTGCGTGCTGGCTATGATCTTCCCGCTGTTCCAGCGGTATTAAATTTCCGTATTGTTGTAGAGAGGGGTTACGCCTGTGTACCGTGCCAAAGAAAAGCAGATGTCGATTTATGACTATCTGCCGCCGTACCATGGAGAACTGCGCGATAAAAACCGCTGGGTCCGTCTGGCCGAAGCCATCGATTGGGACCGTTTTGAGCAGGGCTATAGTGAACTGTTTGCCCCCAGCGGCAAAGCGGCCATCTCGGCCCGCATCGCGCTGGGCTGCCGTGTTATCCAGCTGCATTACGAGGTCTCGGACCGCGAGGTGGTGCAGCTGGTGCGGGAAAGCCCCTACCTGCAGTATTTTTTGGGCATGGAAACTTTCAGCGATGAGATGCCGTTTTCTGCCCGCACGGTAGCGCGGTTCCGCGCCCGTATCCCCGATAAAGTGGTGCGCCCGGCCGTAAGGCTGCTGCGCAGCTTTGTATAAAGCTGTAGTTTGCACAAACAATACTACGGCACCGCAAATCCCATAAAAAGTATATAATGAGGTCTAAATGGAAATTTTTCTCGATGCACTGTTGGATGCGCTGATTGACGGCGTAAAAATGCTGCCGTTTTTGTATCTGGCATATCTGCTGATCGAATGGCTGGAGCGCCACCACGGCGAGAACATTGAAAGCGCCCTCGCCGGCGGCGGTCGCTGGGGCTTTTTGCCCGGCGCACTGCTGGGCTGTGTGCCCCAGTGTGGTTTCAGCGCGGTCGCATCCAACTTCTACGCCAGCCGGGTCATCACCCCCGGCACATTGCTGGCCGTATTTATCGCCACCAGCGACGAGGCCATTCCGCTGCTGGCCGCTGAGCCGAGCCAGTGGACCACCCTGGTCTTGCTGATCGTCTGCAAGATCATTTTTGCCATCGTAGGCGGCGTGCTGCTGGACTTCCCGCTGCGCAAGGTGCTGCCCCACTCGCTGTACGGCGGGTATGAGGGCCACGCCGATGAGGTGGACTGCCACGAGGAGCACGAGGAGACCAGCAGCATCTTCCTGGCCGCTCTGCGCCACACGCTGGAAATTTTCGTGTTCATTCTGCTCTTCAGCTTCCTGATCGGGCTTATTTTTGAGTCCGTGGGCGAGGACGCCATCACCGGTATCTTAGGCGGTATGGGCATCTTCCAGCCGATGCTGACGGCGCTGGTCGGCCTTGTGCCCAACTGCGCGGTCAGCGTGCTGCTGGCCCAGCTCTACGTGCAGGGGGCCATCAGCTTCGGCAGCCTGTTTGCGGGCCTGACCGCCGGTGCAGGCGTGGGCCTGGCCGTGCTGTGGCGGGTGAACCCCAGCTGGAAGCAGAACCTTTTCATGACCGGCCTGCTCTGGGCCATCGGCGCAGCTGTGGGTATGCTGCTGCAGATACTGCCGATATAAAATAACACCAAGCGTAGGGCGGCATGCCCTCATGCCGCCGCGGCGGGGTGAGGACACCCCGCCCTACATTCGCGTGAGAACGCACTTTAAAACTGTATACTATACAATTTGTATATTTATAAGGAGGCTTCCCTATGCAATACAGCATTGAAAACGACATCCTTCGCCTGACCGTGGATACCCACGGCGCGGAGCCTGTCAGCGTCATCCACAAGCCCACCGGGGCTGAACTGCTCTGGAGAGGCGACCCCGCCGTCTGGGGCCGCCATGCGCCCATTCTGTTCCCCTACACCGGCAAGCTGACCGGCGGCAAGATGATCGCTAAGGGCGTGGAGTACGCGGGCGGCCAGCACGGCTTTGCCCGGGATGTAGAGCACACGATGACCCACCACACCGAAGCCCTGCTGGAATTTGAGCTGCACGCCAACGCCGAAACGCTCCCCAAATGGCCCTACGCCTTTGTGCTGCGCTCCACCTTCACGCTGGAAGGGGAGACCGTCCACCACACCCTGACCGTCGAGAACCCGGTGGAGGAAGAACTGCGCTTCGGCATCGGCTACCACCCGGCGTTCGCCTTCCCCTTCGATGACCGCCATGTCACCGAGGACTACGAGATTCGCTTTGACGGCATCGAGTCGCCGCTCTGCGTCAGCGCCCAGCCCAACGGCCTGCTCAACGGCGAGAGCTATTATCTCGCCCGCAACGTCGAGGCCATCCCCCTGACGGACGATTTGTTTGACAACGACAGCCACGCTATGGTCAACCTGCGCAGCGGCCATGTCTCAGTCATCGAGAAGGACACCGGCCGCAGCGTCATCTGCGATGTGTCGGACTTCCCTTACACGCTGATTTGGTCTGCTGCCAAAAAGCCGCTGCACTTTATCTGCATCGAGCCTTGGCACAGTCTGCCCGGCGAGGAAAACGGTCCCCTCGAATGGGAGCAGCGCCCTTGCGCCGCATCCCTCAAGCGCGGCGAAAGCTGGTCCACCACCCTGTCCACGACGTTTGTGCGGTAAAAATTAGCAAAGATGAAAACACTGAAAAAATATCGCTGGCCCCTCACCGGTGCGCTGCTGGGGGCGCTGATCTTTTTGCTGCTGTACGGTGTGCGGGTGCTGGACCCCACCAGCGTTGACTGGATCTTGAACAACCCCAGCCCCGACCCCTCGCAGCACTACCTCGGGTGGGAACTGTTCCGCCGCAGCCCGGTACATCTGCCGTATATCGGCGCGAACTACAACGCAGTCTATCCCTTCCGCACCAGCGTCCTGTTTACCGATTCGCTCCCGCTGGCGGCGCTGCTGTTTAAGCTGCTGGGCGGCATCCTGCCCACCCGGTTCCAGTATTTTGGCTGGTGGGGGCTGTTCTGCTACATGATGCAGGGCGGGCTGGCGCAGGCCGTCATTGCCCGCATCGCGGGTGTGCAGCCCACATTTGGCCGGGGCGACAAGAGCAAGGCCGCCATCGCCATCATCATGAACCCCGGCCAGACCGCCAAACTGTGGGGCAGTGTGTTGGGTGCGGGGGTGCTTGTGCTCTTCCCGGCACTGACGATGCGCACTTTCGCCCATGAGGCGCTGGCCGGAACCTGGCTTGTATTGCTGGCGCTCTACCTCTGGCTGCGCAGCGACGAACTCATGTCTGCGACCCGCCGCGCCTGTCTGCTCTGGGGGCTGATGGGTCTGCTCTGCGCGGGCATCCATCTGTATTACCTGCCCATGGTCGGGCTGGTGTTGGTAGGGTACGCGGTGCGCCGCGCCTTGCAAAAGCGCGGCCCGGCTGCGGTGCTGCTGCCCATTGCCGCATTCTGCGCGGCGGCACTGGCCGAGCTGTTCCTGCTCGGCGCATTCGCCGTCAACTTTGCAGGCTACTCCAACGGATATTTAAGCGGCGCGGACTATCTCGGCCTGTTTGTGCCGTGGCTCGCGCAAAGCTGGGAGCAGAATGTCTACATGGGCCTCGGCGCAGTGCTGGCTGTTGTGCTGGCGATTTTTAGCGTGGTCTGCAATGCGCGCAAAGCGGAGAAGTTCTTCACCGCGCACCATGACTGGATCGTGGCGGGTGTTGTCGTGCTTGTACTCGACCTGCTGGCCGCGGGCGGCAACGCCATCACGGCGGGCGGCAAAACGCTGTTCACCGTGCCCATTCCGCAGTTCTTGATGGATTTTTGGGCGATGTTTTCCTCCTGTGCGCGTTTGGCGTGGGTGGCGGGTCTGCTGCTGGCTGTCGCCGCCTGCGGCCTGGTGCTGCGCTTTTGGCAAAAGGGCGTTGTACCCGCTTTGATGCTGGCCGTCTGCGCTGTGGCGCAGGGCTGGGGCCAGCGCGGGGAACTGTTCAACCGCTGGACGGACTACCATTACTACGGCTTCCGCTATGAGAACAAAACCCTGCTGACCGACCCCGCGTGGGAGAACATCGCCGCGAGCGGCAAGTACAGTCATCTTGCGTTTGCCAGCTTCGACTTTGAGCATGACGAGTTCTGGGACCTGGTGGATTTTGCCGCCGACCACGGTTGGACGTCCAACAGCTTCTACATGGCGCACATGGACGGCAACCTGGCGGCGGTCACGCTGCCGGGCGAGCTGAACGACCTTGCCGCCGGCACGCTCTATGCCTTCATCGATGAGGACGAGCTGGCGCGGAACAGTTACGACCTGCACTATTACCGGCTGGATGGCATCCTGATCGGCAGCGTCGAGCCCATCGACGGCATCGAGGAGGAGCCTGCGCCCGAAGTGCCCGCCCACACGATGGATTTGACGAAGTCGGATGTTGACCCGCTCTTTCTGGCGGCGGATGGCATTGTTCTGGGCATGAACGGTGAGATGATGACCGAGGAGTGGACGCTGTTCCCCGGGCGCTACCGTGTGACGCTGACCGGCAGCGGCTTTGACCACAGCTACATCTACGCGCGGTACGGCCTCATCAACGAAGAAACCTACAAGCTGGACATCGACTTCACCGGCATCGACCCGAACGAAATGACCTTTGAGTTTACGGCCACCGAGATGCTCCACTACTGGCGCACCGCCGTCCACACGCTGGACGACGCAAATGTCACCGTCAACAGTGTGACGGTGGAGAAGGTAGGGTAAACCGGTTCGGTTCTCACATCCGGCTGTTTACCGTTTTCCACAAACAAAAAAACCTGCCTGCACAATCAGTGCAGGCAGGTTTTTTACTTTATAACGCTGCTAAATCAGAACGCAACCTTCTTGGCCACGTAGTCGCGCAGCTCGCTGATGGGCATACGGACCTGCTCCATCGTGTCGCGGTCACGGACGGTCACGCAGCCGTCGGCCTCGACCTTGTCGTCGCCGACGGTCTGGAAGTCCACGGTGATGCACAGCGGGGTGCCGATCTCATCCTGACGGCGGTAGCGCTTGCCGATGGAACCGGCGTCGTCGTAGTCGACCATGAAGTCCTTGGCCAGCTCGTTGCGGATCTCCATCGCCTTGTCGCCCAGCTTCTTGGACAGGGGCAGCACGGCGCACTTGAACGGTGCCAGATAGGGGTGCAGGTGCAGCACGGTGCGCACATCCTCCTTGCCCTTGGCGTCCACGAGGTGCTGCTCGTCGTAGGCCTCGCACAGGAAGGCCAGCGCCACACGGTCACAGCCCAGAGACGGCTCGATGACGTAGGGGATGTAATGCTCGTTCGTCTCGGGGTCGAAGTATTCGAGGCTCTTGCCGGAGGCCTCCTGATGACGGCTCAGGTCGTAGTTGGTGCGGTCTGCAATGCCCCACAGCTCGCCCCAGTCGGTGAACGGGAAGGCGTACTCGATATCAGTGGTAGCACGGCTGTAGAAGGCCAGCTCTGCAGGCTCGTGGTCACGCAGGCGCAGGTGCTCCTTCTTGATGCCAAGGCTCAGCAGCCAGTTCTCGCAGTAGTCCTTCCAGTAAGCGAACCAATCCAGATCGGTGCCGGGCTTGCAGAAGAACTCGCACTCCATCTGCTCAAACTCGCGGGTGCGGAAGGTGAAGTTGCCCGGGGTGATCTCGTTGCGGAAGGCCTTGCCCACCTGACACACACCGAAGGGCAGCTTGCGGCGGGTGGTGCGCTGGATGTTGGCAAAGTTGACAAAGATGCCCTGTGCGGTCTCGGGACGCAGATAGCAGGTGGAAGAGCTATCCTCGGTCACGCCGATGGCAGTCTTGAACATCAGGTTGAACTTGCGGATGGGGGTAAAATCGTGCTTGCCGCACACGGGGCAGACGATATCCTCGTGCTCTGCGATGAAAGCGTCCATCTCGTCAAAGCTCATGGCATCCACGTTCACCTCGGGGTGCTCCTCACCGATCAGCTTGTCGGCGCGGTGGCGTGCCTTGCAGGCGCGGCAGTCCAGCAGAGGGTCCGAGAAGCTGGACACATGGCCGGTGGTCACCCATGTCTGCGGGTTCATGATGATGGCAGCATCCAAGCCCACGTTATAGGGGCTTTCCTGCACAAACTTTTTCAGCCATGCCTTTTTGACGTTGTTCTTGAACTCCACGCCAAGGGGGCCGTAGTCCCAGCTGTTGGCCAGACCGCCGTAGATCTCGGAACCGGGGAACACATAACCACGGTTCTTGCAAAGATTGACGATCATGTCAAGGGTCTTTTCGCTCTGTTCCATTGTAGTACATCCTTTCCGTCCGCGGCTGGTTTGCCGTGTCGTATCGTGTTGTGTGCCGGCGGCTTTCCCCACCGCCGGGCGTGCTTGTGGCTTGCGCAAGCACAGTATATTTACTGTACCATGTTTTGCCCCGCTTGTAAAGCCCGGCAGACGACATCCGATTTTTAGCCCGCCAAGCTTTCAGCGGGAGCGTTCCTCCGTAAGTGCTGCTTTGCCTGCGCCCTCATCCGTCTGCTCACTCCGTTCGCATCCACCTTCCCCCGTCCGGGGGAAGGCTTCAGAGATTGCTTTTGGGGTCTGTCAGGTATTTTACCAGCAGGCGGTACAGGGCATCCGGGTCGATTGGTTTAGACAGGTGCTCGTTCATGCCGGATTCCAGCGCCTTACGGCGATCCTCTGTAAAGGCGTTTGCCGTCATGGCAAAGATGGGGATGGTCTTTGCGTCCGGGCGGTCCATGGCGCGGATGGCACGGGTAGCCTCGTGGCCGTCCCGCACCGGCATCATCACATCCATCAGAATGGCGTCAAAGCCGCCCGGCGGCGAGGCCGCAAAGGCTTCCACTGCCTGCTGTCCGTCGGCGGCTTTGGTCACTTTTACACCCACATCGTTCAGTAAAAACTCCATGATCTCCATATTCAGGGCATTGTCCTCGGCCAGCAGCATCCGCCGTCCCTGCAGCACGGTAAGATCTGTCTGCTGCCGCTCCGGCTCTTCCGTTGCAGTATTGTCGATGGCAAAAGGCAGGGTGATGGTATAGGTCGTGCCCACGCCCTGCTTGCTTTCCACCCCGATGGTACCGCCCATCTTATCCACAAGGCTTTTGGCAATGGACATGCCAAGGCCGGTGCCGCCGTATACCGAGCGTGCCCCGGCGTTCTCCTGCGTGAAGGGCTCGAACATCCGCTTCTGGAATTCCTCGCTCATGCCGATGCCAGTGTCCGCGCAGACAAAGCAGATCTGCGCCTTGTCCCCGTTGCTGCTCAATTCAAAGCAGTCCAGCATCACCCGGCCCTTTTCCCGGTTATACTTGATGGCATTGCTGAGCACATTCATCAGCAGCCGCTTGACGTGCAGCGGGCTGCCCACCAGCCGTGGATGCGGCAGTCTGCCGTATTCCCGGTGCAGAACGATTCCGCGTTCTGCCGCCTGTTTTTCCAGCACGTCCGTGATCTCGTGCATCAGCTCAGGCAGATCAAAGGGCACGTTTTCCAGCACCACCTCGCCGGACTCCAGCTTGCCCATGTCCAGCACCTCGTTCACCAGCTCCAGCAGCAGGGTGGAAGCCTCCCAGATCTTTTTGCGGCAGTCGGCCTGCCGCGCCATATCCTCCGGGCAGCGGTCGCCGATCTCCACCATGCCCCGGATGCCGTTGATGGGGGTGCGGATATCGTGGCTCATGCGCTGCAAAAACTCGGTCTTGGCAAGGTTTGCGCTCTCTGCTTTCAGTGCGGCTGCCTTGAGGGTCTTTTGGTACTCCTGCTCCCGGCGCAGCTGCTGCTCCCGGTAGCGCTGGTCGGTCTTGCCGCGCAGCAACTGCAGCAGGAACAGAACGACCATGTAAGCAAAGGCAGCCATGCTCACATTGCGCATGGTAGAGACATATACCTCCTGCTCCGGGCGGTAAACATAGATATAAAAACTGCGTCCCTGCCCTACGATGCCGTAGGCGTACTGCTGCCCGGTGGCGCTGTGCACATGGATCACGCCGCCATCGGTGCTGCGCGCCTTTAGGGCAGAAAGGGTGGGGTTTTCGTCCACGGTGGTATCCAGCAGGGCGGTATCGTTGCTGGCCACAATGCGGTCACCACGGGTCACCACGATGGTGCCGTCCACAGCGGGGTTATAGCCCTGCACGCAGTTCTGGTAGGAAAGACTGTAATTGCGCACATATTCTGCCGTGGTGCGGTAGTACACCACAAGCACCCCGTCTCCGTCCTTCCGGGCACAGGCTGCGGTATCTACATAGGAGCTGTCCTCCTTTTCCGTCCGTCCGGCATAGACCTGTTCCGGGTGGTCGGCCACCTTCAGCACGATAGAACCGGCCAGTTCCTTTTCCATCTGTTCCCGGATCTGCGGGTCTGACACCCGGCCATCCTGTGAGGCACCGCACAAAATTTTGCCCTCTGCCGAAAGCACAAGGATGCCGCTGAGGGTATAGTCCTGCAGATATTCTTCCATGGCGGCATCGTCCAGCACCCGCCCGTGGTTTTCCTGCTGGTCCCGAGCGATCTCACTGCACAGATGCTGCGCGTTTTCCATCATCCGCATCAGGCTTTTGGTCTCCGTGGCAAGGTTCAGGTTATCGTAGCCGGTGCACTGCTCCTTAACATAGCTGATGGTATCCTCAAACTGCTTTTCAGCATTTTGCAGATCACTGTGCGCCGAAAAGATCAGCACGCCGCCCAGCAGCAACAGTCCCGCAAGTGCACACACCATAATGAACTGCTTCCGGTTGAAAATACTCTGGCTCTTTTCCATTCGGTCATGCATGGGTGCTGTCCTCCAGTCCATCCAGATAGTGCTCAGGATCGTCCAGATAGTGGCTCACGATCTGCCGGACGGTGCCGTCCGCCAGCATCTCCTGAAACACCTCCGTCAGCTGCTGCGGCAGGTCATCGCTGCGATTTTTGGAAAAAGCCACGCCCAGCCGCGCCGTCATCAGCGGCTCGTCCAGAATGCGATATTCTACGCTGTAATCCTTCATGAACTGCCGGATGGCGCTTTCGTGGGTGGCCAGGGCATCCGCATAGCCCTTGATCAGGGTGGTGTAGATCAGGTCCCGGTTCTGCAACGAATATAGTCTGCGCAGCCGAGGCAGTCCGTTCTGCTCTGCGTTCAAAAAAAGCTCCTCCGGCTTTGTGGTGGACTGCACCGCCACTACCTTGCCGGCCAGATCCTGCAGGGTATAGATGTCGCTGTCGGAGCGCACTGCCACTACCTGACGGCTGTACAGATAAGGCCCTGCCCATTGGTATTCTTCCTCGCGGCCGTCCATGGTAAAACTGCCCCAGATGCAGTCGATGGTGTCGTTTTCCACCAGTTCCTTCTTCTTTTCCCAGTCGATGGTCACAAATTTTGCCCGGCAGCCCAGCCGCCTGAACGCCTCGGTGGCCAGTTCTACGTCAACGCCGGTGGGCGTGCCGTCCGTACTCATATAGTTGAAGGGCGGGTAGTTATCGCTGCCCACCACGATGACCGGCATTGCTGCCGTATAGCTATTGGCTTTTCCGGTATGCAGGCAGCTGCAAAGCAGCGTCGCACACATTGCCAGCGCCAGCAGACATACCGTCAGCCGCAGTTCTCTTCCGTGTTTTTTCATGGTTTTTTCCTACCATTTTTGTTTCATTTTGCAACAGAATAATCCATGTTATCAGTATAATAAAAACCGCTCCAAAAGAAAAGCCAAAAAATGTTTTTTCGGCAGATTTTACATGTTTCTGTAAAAATGGCTCCCGGAGCGCCTGCGAACGCTCCGGGAGCCAAAAAACACATTTTACTTGTGGTACTTCATACCCGCATTGATGGTGCAGGCGCGGTAGATCTGCTCGGTGAGCACCAGCCGTGCCAGCTGATGGGGCATGGTGATGCGCCCCATGCTGAACTTGAGGGCAGCAGCCTTTTTCACCTCGTCGGACAGGCCGTGGGACGAGCCGATGACAAAGGCCACATCCCCTGCCCCGCTGCCGGCGCGCTGTGCCAGAAACTGCGCCAGCTCGTCGGAGGAGATCTGCTTGCCCTCGATGCACATGGCTACAATAGCAGCACCCTTGCGCACATTGGAAAGGATGGCTTTTCCCTCTTTATCCAGCGCCTTTTTCACCACCGCGTCCGAGGCATTTTTCTCCTCGATCTTTTCCTCCGGCAGTTCAATGATGCGGAAGGCGGCAAAGGCCGCCAACCGCTTCTGGTACTCTGCCACGCCCTCGGCAAAATATTTGGCGTTCAGCTTGCCCACACAGATCAGGTCGATATTTTGCATAACAGCTTCCTCTTTTCAGGCTCAACGATTTAAAATCGTCTCCGCTTCGCTCTGACATTAACAGTGGAAAGAATATTTTTGTTTTCGGGGAAACGGCACGCCTGCGGGCGCTCCGTTTCCCTATTTTCACAAGAGGGGACTTTTCGGAAAGGCAGCGGGGAGTTTCCTGAGCAAATTCCGGCGAAGTGGGGCCCCGGTGCGCAGCACTGGGGCGGAACAGGGGGTTCCGGGCTCATTTGCGAAGGAAAGCTCCCCGCCGTCTGCCAATCAAAGCAGGCTCATCTGTTCGCCCTCGTCCTCGGCGCGGATCAGCGCACCGGTGGCGGGCAGGCTGCGCACGCGATAGCGGTGGGGGTTGGCCAACTCTAAGGTGTCGGCCGGTACTACCGAGGCGATGGTCTGGTTCTTTTTCAGGGTGACCACTGCCACACCCTGACTATCGCGGGTGGTCTTGGCGGCGATCTGCGCCGTACCCACCAGCAGCATCCGGCTGGCACTGGTGCGGATGGCAAGCTCGGTCTCCTCCGGCAGGTAGAGCAGCTTTGCCAGCGGCTCCTTATCGCTGTACGCCTTCAGCAGCTTGCGGCGGTTCTGCTTGGTGGCGTAAGAGCTGAGGGGGATCTTTGCGCACTTGCCGCTGGCAAAGAAGAACAGCATAAAGCCGCTGTAATCACCGGTAATGACCATGCTCAGCACGTTTTCGCCCTCGTCCATGCCCAGCCGCCCCGGGATGAAGATGCCCATCTGGGCTACCTTGCCGTCCTCCAGCTCTGCCAGACGCACCTTGTACACCTGCTGCTTGTCGGTAAAGAACAGCGCCTCCACGTTGTTGCGGGTCTCCAGCTGCTGGATGATCTCGTCACCCTCCTTCAGCTTGTGCGCACCGGCGGTACGCAGGCTCTGGGGCGGGATCTTTTTAAAGTAGCCCTCCCGGGTAAAGAACACAGTCACCGGGTAGTCCGGCACAGCTTCTTCCTCGGCGGCGGCGTCCTCCTCGGGCAGGTCGTACAAGATCTCACTGCAGCGGGGCTTTCCGTATTTTTTCGCTACATCGTTCAGTTCGTTGATAATGATGCGGCGGATGCGGGCAGGCTTTGCCAGCACATCGTTCAGGTCGGCAATGTCCTTTTCCAGCTGCTCGATCTCGCCGGTGCGCTTGAGGATGTATTCCCGGTTCAGATGGCGCAGCTTGATCTCTGCCACATAGTCCGCCTGCACCTCGTCGATGCCAAAGCCGATCATCAGGTTGGGCACCACCTCGGTCTCCTCCTCAGTAGTGCGGATGATGCGGATGGCCTTGTCGATATCCAGCAGGATGGCGGCAAGACCCTGCAACAGATGCAGCCGCTTTTCCTTGCCGTGCAGGTCGTAGTAGGTGCGGCGGCGCACGCACTCAACGCGGAAGGCCGTCCACTCCTTCAGGATCTCCCGCACACCCATGACCCGGGGCTGGCCGGACACCAGAATGTTGAAATTGCAGCTGAAGCTGTCCTCCAGCGGGGTAGTTTTGAACAACTTCGCCATCAGCTTGTCGGCATCCACGCCGCGCTTGAGATCCAGCGTCAGCTTCAGGCCGTTCAGGTCGGTCTCATCGCGCATATCGCTGATCTCCTTGACCTTGCCGGTCTTGACCAGCTCTGCGATCTTATCCATGATGGCCTCCACCGTGGTGGTAGGCGGGATCTGGGTGACCTCGATCATATTTTCGCCGGGCACCGCGTTGTAGCGGGCGCGCACCTTTACGCTGCCGCGGCCGTTCTCGTAAATTTCACGCATCTGCGCTTCATCATACAGGATCTGACCGCCGCCCACAAAGTCCGGGGCGGGCATGGTGGTGCCGATATCGTGGTGCTCGTCCTTCATCAGCGCCACGGTGGTGGCGCACAGCTCTGCCAGATTGAAGGAGCAGATGTTGCAGGCCA
>ERZ773170.1478-NODE-1478-length-17356-cov-4.197214_pt1 | contig 17356 bp, 10 predicted proteins | sample MGYA00581002_ERZ773170 | MGnify/ENA primary metagenome ERZ773170 (study PRJEB29015, sample SAMEA2737811) | human gut metagenome | biome: human gut; feature: human-associated habitat; material: faeces | place: China | collected 2012 ... | reverse complement strand
CCGTGACGGTTGGCATAGGCATAATGGCCTACACGCTGGGTGATGTTCAGTATATGCGCAAAGACCATCTGGGCAACGGAAGCGGTGCTGTAGGCAGGTATGTTGGTGACAATGATGCCCCGCGCTTTCGCAGCCTGGATGTCCACAATATTATATCCCGTAGCCAGCACGCCGATGTATTTCAAGGCAGGCAGAGCGGCCATATCCTCCGCCGTAATCACCGTTTTATTTGTAATCAGCACTTCCGCTCCGGCAGAACGCTCCAATAACTCGGCAGGGGCCGTGCGGTCGTACACCGTCAGCTCGCCCAACGCCCGCATCTCCTCCCATGACAAATCACCGGGATTCAATCCGTAACCGTCTAAAACTACTATTTTCATATGCTCAAAAGTTAAATTCCATGTTTTGTCCATTTATTCGGTTAGATTGGAACGCGAATGATGCAAATTAACAGCTGCACAGCATGGATATAAACCGGCCGGAAGGTTGGATTTATGTCATTTGCGTTCCAATTTTTAATTTTATAGCACAGGATCAATGCAATTCATTTTCATTCCTTGAACCGTTCCCCCCAGAGGCTCTGCATCCGTTCCCTTATCTTCGCTTCCTGCGCATTGTTCTGCGGATGCCAGATGCGGCTGTCCTTCACCTCGTCCGGCAGGAACTGCTGCTGCACGAAATTGCCCTGATAGGCATGTGCATACTTGTAATCCTTGCCATAGCCCAACTGTTTCATCAGCTTGGTGGGTGCGTTGCGCAGATGCAAGGGAACAGGCAGATTGCCCGTCTGCCGAACCAGTTCCAGGGCGCTGTTGATCCCCTCGTATGCCGAGTTGCTCTTGGGGCTGGTGGCCAGGTAGATCGTCGTTTCTGCCAGCGTGATCCGCGCTTCGGGCATGCCGATCTTGTGCACCGTGTCGAAACAGGCGTTGGCCAGCAGCAGGGCGTTGGGATTGGCCAGGCCGATGTCTTCCGAGGCCAGGATCACCAGCCGGCGGGCGATGAAGCGCGGCTCTTCGCCTCCGGCCAGCATGCGGGCCAGGTAGTAGATCGCTGCGTTGGGATCGCTGCCCCGCACCGATTTGATAAAGGCCGAGATCACGTCGTAGTGCTGTTCGCCGTTCTTGTCGTAGAGGGCGATGTTCTGCTGCAAACAGTCGGTGACGTATTGGTTGGTGATCGTTACTTTGCCGTCTGCGGCGCCCGTGATGATGTCCAGAATGTTGAGCAGCTTGCGGGCGTCGCCGCCCGAAAAGCGGAACAGCGCTTCGGTTTCCTGTACCTCGATCTCCCGGGTTTTGAGCTCCGGATCGGTGGCCAGAGCCCGGTCTAAAAGGGTTTGCAGTTCCCCGTCGGTCATCGGCTGGAGGATATAGACCTGGCAGCGGCTCAACAGCGGTGAGATCACCTCGAACGAGGGATTTTCGGTCGTAGCTCCGATCAGCGTCACCACGCCCTGCTCGACAGCACCCAGCAGCGAGTCCTGCTGCGACTTGTTGAAGCGGTGGATTTCGTCGATGAACAGGATCGGCGGTTTGGAGTCGAAGAATTTCTGCTTGCGGGCCGATTCCAACACCTCGCGCACCTCCTTGACGCCCGACGTGACGGCCGACAGGGTGTAGAACGGGCGTTTGAGAGTCGTGGCAACGATCTTGGCCAGCGTAGTTTTTCCCACGCCCGGCGGACCCCAGAGGATGAACGAGGGGACATTGCCCGTTTCGAGGAACTTGCGGAATACGCCGTTCTGCCCGACCAAGTGGGCCTGTCCGATATATTCATCGAGCGTACGGGGACGCAGTCGTTCGGCGAGGGGAATGGACATGGAAAGCATTTTTTGTCGCTCAAATGTACTGAAAATTTTTGTTTTCGGCAACGGCCGGACTGAATGCGGTCCGAAAGAGCGGATGCGTAGAACCGCTGCCGTCCGGTTCGGGGATTCGCAGCGGGGAGATCGTGTCCTGGCCGGATTCCGTTTTTACGTCGTGCTTCACGCTTGTTCTGCGGTCGCAGTTCCCGAAGCGACGCGCACTATTGTATATTTCGAAAAGCCGCTATATGTACTGTACATATTGATACACACGGAAAAGTGTAAGTCTGTTCCCGAATCGTGAGCGTAGGAAATTCATTTTGGCGGAGAATAGGCAGACATCTTCTCGCGTCGTATCCGTATTCTGCGGGTATAGGCGCGGGGCTGTCGCTTATTTCACGCCAAAAGGTACTCCTACGACCTGCGATTCTGAAATGGGCTTCGGTGCCACGCTTTTCTTTTTATTACCAGTCGTCGGGGTACGGACGATACAATCTTACTTAAATTTTATGGATAATATTACGAAGCAGAATGGAAATGAAGTCGGCAAACGTCAGGTCGAAGGGCAGACGATCATTATCAATCAGCAGGAGCGGAGAAGCACGAACGGACTGGGAACCGCCGGTTTTATTCTGGCCTTGTTGGGTTTGATTTTCAGCTGGGTCCCGGGGCTCGGCTGGGTATTGTAGGCCTTGGGTTTGATTTTTTCATTCGTGGGGATTTTCAGAACTCCCCGCAGCTTGGCGGTCGCCGGGCTCGTCATATCGTGTATCGCGTTGATCGTTTTGATTATCTTGGTGAGTGCGATCGTTTCCTTGGTGTAATCATTATCAGTTGGTATGAAGAAAGAGTATCCTGCACAGAAGGATACTCTTTCTTGTATTGGCGATACTTGAAGCTTTAATATCTCCGGTTTTTCAATTCCGGTACAGTTTGTCGGACGGCGAAAGATCGCTCTAATCCGGTGCATCGAGCATTATGTTGCAGCCATCGTTGTTCTTCGGAGAAGCCTTGAATTCCGTGTAACTGTCTGGCTAAAGGAGCTATTTGCGCAGTTTGTCCTGCCGTTCGCGCTCCTTGCGGCGCATCGAGCGATAGCTGTTTCCCATCAGCGCCAGAAGCAGCAGCACCGTGACCCAGGCGCGGACTTTGTCGCCCGTGGCCGCAGTACCGCATGTATAGACGGTGATGAGCATTGCCAAACTGCATGCTAAAAGGATCATGCAGAACCCGAGCAGCCGCCGAAGCGATCTTACAGAGGCCATACGAGGTCTTTTTTCGGTTTATTCTTCCGGCTTAACCAACTGCAGGTACAGCTCGTCGAGCTGCGCCTGGTCGATATAGCCCGGTGCGTCGAGCATCATGTCGCGGCCGTTGTTGTTTTTCGGGAAGGCGATGTAGTCGCGGATCGACTCCGAACCGCCGAAGAGCGAGCAGAGCCGGTCGAAACCGAAGGCCAGTCCGCCGTGAGGGGGTGCGCCGTACTTGAAGGCGTTCATCAGGAAGCCGAAACGCTCCTGCGCTTGTTCCGCCGTGAAGCCCAGCAACTCGAACATCTTGGCCTGCAGTTTCGAGTCGTGGATACGGATCGAGCCGCCGCCGATCTCGGTGCCGTTGCAGACGAAGTCGTAGGCGTTGGCCCGCACGCGACCGGGGTCGCTGTCCAGGTATTGTACGTCTTCGAGCTTGGGCGAGGTGAACGGATGGTGCACGGCGTAGTAACGCTGGGTCTCGTCGTCCCACTCGAACAGCGGGAAGTCGATGACCCACAGCGGAGCGAACTTCTTCGGGTCGCGCAGGCCCAGTTGCTGAGCGACCTCCAGACGCAGGGCGCAGAGCTGGGTGAGGGTCTTGAATTTCTTGCCGCAGAGGATCAGCACCAGGTCGCCGGCTTTTGCGCCCGCGCGTTCGGCCATCGCCCGCACCTGCTCGGGCGAGTAGAATTTATCGACGGACGACTTGACGTTGCCGTCCGCTTCGACGCGGATCCAGACGAGTCCCTTGGCACCGATCTGCTGGCGTTTGACGAACTCCGTGAGGGCGTCGATCTGTTTGCGGGTGTAGCCGGCGCAGCCCGTCGCGGCGAAGCCGGTGACGTACTCCGCGTCGTCGAAAACCGCGAAGCCGTGACCTTGGGCCAGGTCCGTCAGATCGGCGAACTCCATGCCGAAGCGCAGGTCGGGTTTGTCCGAGCCGTATTTCTCCATCGCTTCGATCCAGGGCATGCGGCGCAGCGGCTCCGTAAGTTCGATGCCCATCACTTCGCGGAACATGTGCTTGGCCCAGCGCTCGAAGATTTCGAGCACGTCCTCCTGCTCGACGAACGACATTTCGCAGTCGATCTGCGTGAATTCGGGCTGGCGGTCGGCCCGAAGGTCTTCGTCGCGGAAACAGCGCACGATCTGGAAGTATTTGTCGTAGCCGGCGACCATCAGCAGCTGCTTGAGGGTCTGGGGCGACTGGGGCAGGGCGTAGAATTGGTTGGGGCTCATGCGGCTCGGCACGACGAAGTCGCGGGCGCCTTCGGGCGTGGAATTGACCAGGTAGGGGGTTTCGATCTCCAGGAAACCTTCGTCGCTCAGGAAGCGGCGGATCTCCTGGGCCATCTTGTGACGCAGGATCATGTTGCGCTGCAGGGGAGGACGGCGCAGGTCGAGGTAGCGGTATTTCATACGCAGGTCGTCGCCGCCGTCCGAGTTCTCCTCGATGGTGAACGGGGGCACTTCGGCCTCGTGCAGCACCACGAGCTTCGAGGCGACGACTTCGATGTCGCCCGTAGGCATCTTCGGGTTCTTGGACGAACGCTCTACCACGCGGCCTTCGACCTGAAGGACGTATTCGCGGCCCAGTCCGCCGGCCACGGCCTTGACATCGGCCGGAGAGTGTTCTTCGACGACGATCTGGGTGATGCCGTAACGGTCCCGCAGGTCGATGAAGGTCATCGCACCCAGGTTGCGGACTTTCTGCACCCAGCCGGCCAGGGTGACCGTTTCGTTTACATTTGCGGCACGCAACTGGCCGCAGGTATGGGTTCTGTACATGGTCGTATCTGTATTTTTCGTTATTGTCGTTTTGCGATTCACAAAGGTAGTGAAAACGGGGTGGAATCCAACAATCCCGCCTGGCGGGTTTCACCGGGTGTCATCTACTGTCTGCAAAGGTAGGAAAATGAGTGCAGAATGGAACAAACTCGTCCGTTTTTTTATAAGGGCCTCATCTCTTTTGTAAAAAAGGTCGGAAACGGAAACGAAATTCCGGCTGTAAAACGGGATAAAAAACGCAGGGACGCCGAATTCTCCGCTAAATTATTAATTTTGCCGAAAAACCGAAACGATGGAACAGCAGCAACCCGATGAAAAATTCATGCGCCTGGCACTAAACGAGGCGGAAAAAGCGTTAGAAGAGCAGGAAGTACCCATCGGTGCCGTGGTGGTCGCGGACGGACGTATCGTCGGCCGGGGGCACAACCTGGTCGAAACCTTGGCGGACGCTACGGCTCATGCGGAAATGCAGGCCCTGACAGCCGCAGCCTCGACCGTTGGAGGCAAATACTTGTCCGAATGTACGTTGTATGTGACGGTCGAGCCTTGCATCATGTGTGCGGGGGCGATTGCGTGGAGCCAGGTGGGGCGGGTGGTCTATGGCGCCGACGATCCGAAGCGTGGCTATCGCCGCTATTCGGAGCAGGTGTTTCCGCCCCGAACGACGGTGACGCGGGGGGTATTGGCCGAGGAGTGCGAGAGGCTCGTCCGTTCGTTCTTCGCCGCGTTGAGAAGGTGATTTTTGGAAAGTGCCGAAAAAAAACTAAATTTGCATTCCCTGCTTTCCGGCAGGAGTTTCGACGGATGGTTGCGACCTACAGAACGGGGCGATATTTCCGATGGGTTTGCAGGGAATGGTGATAAAAATGGACGGAACCTATTTTAACCTATAATTTATACAATATTTATGAAAAAACTTTTGATTTCCGCGCTTGCCCTGTTCGTTGTGGGGTCTGTGGCTGCGCAGGAAGGATTGGGCGAAACTTACAATAAGGCTGTCGCCGCTTACAATTCGAAGGATTTTGCATCCGCAGCTACGGCTTTCGAAACGCTTATCGATCAGGGGCTCGATTCCGAGGATCTCGATGTCCAGAGTTGGGTTGCAACGGCCAAGAAGAGTGTGCCGGTGTGCTATTTCCAAATGGGTCTTACGGCTGCTAAGGGAAATGATTTCAACACGGCGGTCGAGAATCTTACCAAGTCGGCCAATAAGGCGGCTCTTTACGGTGAGTTGCAGCAGGAGCGTATGTCGAATATGTTGATGGCGAAGATATATCTGATGTGGGGCGGAAAGCCTTTCAACGAAAAGAACTACGCCGAGGCTGCTGAAATTTTCGCCAAAGGTTATGCCGCCGATCCGAAAAATATGGAGATGGCCAACTTCTTGGGCATTTGCTATTGCGAGCTGGGCGACTTCCAGAAAGGTTTGGTTATTTTCAACGAAATCGCTTCTCAGGACAACCCCAAATATGCGGAGGATGTCGTGAAGGCAAAGGAGAACATCAAGCTCTATACCAATAACCGTATTGCCAAGTTGCAGGGCGAGAATGATTTCGACGGTATTATCGCCGTTGCCGACGAGATGCTGGCCGTGAATCCGCAGGATGCGCTGGCCCAGAAGATTCGTTTGCAGGCACTCTTCGACAAGAAGGATTATGCCGGCGTGATCGCTTCGGCCGAGGAGGCTGCTGCCGTGCAGACCGACGAAGAGGAGCGCAGCGACGTTTATTTCATTTTGGGTGCAGCTTACAATGCCCGCACGATGCCCCAGCAGGCGATCGACGCCCTTTCGAAAGTAACGGCCGGTGCGAATGTGGCTGCGGCACAGAAAACGGTGGCACAGCTTAAGGAGAACGCAGCCAAAGCGAACAGTTAGCGGGGTATTCCTGTTTTTGAAATGCGGGGCAGACTTTTTCGGAAGTCTGCCCCGTTTTATTCGAAAGGGCTTTGACTTCCGGGATACACGCGGGGGCGGTTCAGCGGATGGTTTTGCGCTTTATCGCGGCGGGTCGGCTGTCGGGCCGATTCAGGAGGAGCGGGAGCCTTTGTGCCGCAAGTCGGGGCGATGGCGGTGGTGAGCCGGCCGGTCGGGTTCCGGTTTTCCTGTCTTTTCGTACGGAAGGTTTCCCGAACAGCCTGCGGACAATATCCGGAGAGGTTTCGTGTCGGTTTGCTGTCTGCCTCTCCGTCCAATGGCGGGCCCTACTCTTCGTTCTTTTCCTGGTTTATCCGCACGTTTTGCTGGATGCGCCGCAGTCCGCTGCGTGCGAGAGGTGTATTGCCGAACCGCAGGAGAAACTCCTCTTCGCTCATTGCGAGCCACTCCCGATCCGAAATCGTCAGCGGGTCGAACAGGGGATCGAAATGCGGCGAGCGGTGCATGGGGGCTTTTTGGTTGTGGGGACAGCAGCTCTGGCAGCGATCGCAGCCGAAGATCCATCCGTCGAGGTCGGGCAGGGCGCTGTCGGACTCCTTTTCGATCGTACGACAGGAGATGCAACGGTTCGTGTCGATCACCTTGGGCGCGACGATGGCTCCCGTCGGACAACTGTCCAGGCAGTTCCGGCAGCGGCCGCAACGGGCTCCTGCGAACGGGGCATCGTACTGGTCGGACGGCAGGGTAAGTACCAACTCGCCCAGCAGGACATAGGAGCCGTATTGGGGCGTGAGCAGCAGGGATTGCCGCCCGATCCAGCCCAGACCCGCTTCGACGGCCAGTTGTTTTTCCAGCAGCGGAGCCGTATCGACGAACGTGCGGCCCGTGAGCCCGGGGTATTGCCGGCGCAGGGCTTCGAGCATCGTGCCCAGCATCCTCTTGAGGACGGGGTGGTAGTCGCGGCTGCGGGCGTAGGAGGCGATTTTTGTGCGGCACCCGGGCGGATAGCCTTCGCCCAGCGGGTTCTTGTAGCTCACGGCGCAGACCACGACCGTCTGCGCCCCTTCGACCAAGTGTCGGACGTCGAAACGTTTGTCGAGGTTGCGTTCGAGGTATTCCAGCGAGGAACCGTAGCCTTTGGCGAGCCATTCGCGGAAGTAGGATTCGTTCTCCGCAAGATGCTTGCAGGGCGTGATTCCGCAGAGGTCGAAGCCTGCATTCTCGGCAAGTTTTTTGATGTATTGACCAGAGATCATGGCGATAATTCGGCTCAAAAATAGTGTATTTACGGCAAATAATAGTAAATTTGCCCCGAGTATATTCTCATTTTAATTCGAAAGAAAATGACTATCCATACACTTTACGAACTGGTTCAGCACAGTGTAAAGAGTTTTGCATCGAAAGTCGCTTTTGCCATGTACGGCGGGGAGGAGCTCTCCTATGCCGAGGTGGGAACCCGCGTCAAACACGTGCAGGACCTTTTGATCGGAGCCGGTTTGAAAGCGGGCGACAAGGTGGCGCTGTTGAGCAGCAACATGCCCAACTGGTGCGTTTCGTACCTGGCCGTCACCTCTGCCGGCATGGTCGCCGTGCCGATCCTGCCCGATTTCTCGACCGAAGAGCTGGAGATGATTATCGCCCACTCCGAGGCCAAGGCGCTGATGGTTTCCGACAAGCTCTTCGCTAAATTGGCGAAGTCCACGATCGAATCCCTCCATATCGTGATTCGTACCAAGAATCTGGGCGTGATCGCCTCCCGTCCTGCGGCGGAGAAAGGGGCGGTCGGAATTCCGAATCCCGAAGACCTCGCGGTCATCATCTATACCTCGGGTACGACGTCGCGTCCCAAGGGCGTGATGCTCTCCCACGCGAATCTCTGTGCGCAGATTTCCATGAGCGCCGCCATTTTCCCGATCTTTCCCGACGATACGTTTCTCTCGGTGCTGCCGTTGGCGCACACCTACGAGTGCTCGATAGGTATGATCTATCCTTTCTCGATGGGGGCCCGGGTCGTTTACCTGGATCGTCCGCCTACGGCCTCGGTTCTGATGCCGACGCTTGCCGAGGTACGGCCTTCGGTGATGCTCATCGTGCCGCTGATTATCGAAAAGATTTATCGTCATCAGATTCTCGCCAAGTTTACCTCCAGCGGATTCTGGCGTGCGCTCTACAAGATCGATTTCATGCGCCGTTATCTGCATCGTGTCGCGGGTAAGAAGTTGATGAAGGTCTTCGGCGGGCGGCTGCGCTTCCTCGGTATCGGGGGTGCGAAGCTGGACGGCGGCGCCGAGAAGTTCCTGCTCGAAGCCCGTTTTCCGTACGCTATCGGCTATGGTTTGACGGAGACGGCACCCCTGTTGGCCGGTGCGGCTCCCTCGCAGGTGCGCCTGGGTTCGACCGGGCCTGCCGCGCCGGGCGTCGAGCTGCGGTTGGAGAACGTCAATCCCGAAACCCGCCAGGGCGAGATCGTTGCCAAGACGCCGAGCGCCATGATCGGTTACTATAAGAACCCCGACGCTACGAAGGAGGTCTTCACCGAGGACGGATGGTTCCGTACCGGAGATTTGGGCGAATTTTCGGCCGACGGGTGGCTTTACATCAAGGGTCGGCTGAAGAATATGATCGTCGGTCCCAGTGGTGAGAATATCTATCCCGAGGATATCGAGAGCGTCCTCAATTCGCACGTCTGCGTCGCCGATTCGGTGGTTACCGAGCACGAAGGCCGCCTGGTGGCGCTCGTGCATTTCAATACCGACGCTCTCGAAGCCAAGTTCGACGGCTGGAAGGAGGATTTCGAGAATTGGAAGGAGAATCTCAAGAAGGAGGTCGTCGATTATGTGAATTCCAAGGTCAATCGTTTCTCGCGTATCTCCGAGGTCGTGGAGGAGAAGCAGGAGTTCGTCAAGACTCCGACGCAGAAGATCCGACGTTTCCTCTATACCAAGCGCAACCCTCACCAGAAACACGAAATGTCCAAACGATAGGGGTGTGTATGCAGTTATGATTCAGGCGCAGATTTCGGTTTGCGCCTGAATCTTTTTTCGGACGGTCGGGTTGCTTCCCGATTGTTTCCTTTGGTCGGAGCTCGTCCCGACTTTCCGATAGAGCTGAGCTGTGTCTGTGTCGGGGCAGTGCGGACCGGATGCCGCTGTTTCGGTTCCGTATGCTCGTCCGTGTCTGTTGCCTCCGGCGGAATGTGCAGCGGTCGAGGTTTTACCGGAGCGTCTGTTTTTCGGATCCCGATTTGTACGGCACACCGCCGCTTCGCGTTGTCCGGTTTTTCGGGAGGAGGGATTTCTTGCGGTGTGGACTTCGCAAATTATAATTTGAGGGTTGCGGGGACGCAGAGAGCGTTGTTAAAATAAAATCGGAAAAGACGCACGGGTCTTTTCCGATTTCGTTGTATGGATTGTTCGCAGTCGGCAGGACGGATTTTTTCCCGGATCATTCGGGAATTTGCACCGAGTCCGACGGTGTGGACAGATCGGGATGGATCAACTCGTTTTCATAAATGCCCAGCGTGCGGTAGTAGTCGTTGAGCTGGGCCAGCACGTCTTGGCGTCCCATGTAGGCCGCCAGGTAGTAGAGCCGGTCGAGCGATTGCATCTTGTCGATAATCGTCTGGGTAACCATGTCACCCTGAATGCCTTGGAAATCGAGGTAATAGTCGATGTATTGCATCAGGTTGCGAGCATAGCTCATCAGCAGGCTGTCACCCTTGTCCGGGGCACCGGCCATGTAGTAGCCTTCGATGAAGGGGAACGTGTTGGCGTCGGTGTAGCGGATCTGTTGGGGCGGCAGTTTTTCGAGTCCCATGTCGAGCAGCCGGATCGCCTGTATCGAATCCCCACGGAAAACATACTCCTTGGCTGCACGGGCGAAGGATTCACGGGCTTTCGAGGCGCTGAGATTGTATTGGATGAAATAGTCCGCATAAGTACGGGGATCGGCGATGTTGCCGTAGCGGAATGTTTCGGTCAGCAGCGGCGTTATGTAATCCGGATCGATGCGGCCGATCTCGTGCACCGACCGATTGGGGGTGTAGATCGGCACCAGGCGGTAGGAGTAGCCGTCGAACTGGAGGTAGTTGAGCAGTCCGAGCGACTGCAGAATGTAAACCTGTGTGAAGTGGATCGGACGCTTCCAGTCGAAATGGGCCAGCATGTCGAGCAGCATCATCTCGCTCTTGTCGATCGTCCGTTTGGGCAGTTCCAGGTAGATCGTATCGACCATCAGGTCGCGGTCGGACTCCTTGACAATGCCCGAAGCGATCGCGTTGTCCTTGTTTACTGGCAGCGCGAAGCGGTTGTTCGGCAGGTAATCGACCAAGTGTCCATCGCCCAGATCGTATTTGGTACGCGGATCTTCGCTGCGGATGAAGTCGATGGCCTCTTTCAGTTCCAGCGGACGGTCCACGACGTTGAATATGGGAATTATGTCGTTGGTATAAGTGTATTTGCTGCGCGGCAACGTGAAGGGGACGCCGGGCGCATCGTTGGCTTTGGTTTTCATCTCGTCGATGTACCATTCGGCGCCCAGGTAACTCGTGTTCATGATCCGCACGTCCGGGCGCACGCCGTCCACCTCCTGATTGAACCACAGGGGAAAGGTGTCGTTGTCGCCGTAGTTGATGATGATGGCATTGGGCAGTACCGATTGCAAGTAGTTCCAGCCGATGTCGCGGGCCATCGTGCGGTGCGAACGGTCGTGATCGTCCCAGTTCTGGGCCGCGAGAATGCCCGGTACGACCATGCAGACGACCGTAGCGGCTATGGGAGCCATGAGGCCCTTGCGTCGGGTGGCCCAGACGATCAGGTCGCACACGGCGAGTACGCCCAGGCCGATCCAGATGCAGAAGGCGTAGAACGAACCCGCATAAACATAGTCGCGTTCGCGCGGTTCGTTGGGCGAGGTGTTGAAATAAACCACCAGCGCGATGCCCATCATCACGAAGAGCCACATGACGATCGAGAAGTTGCGCGGATCGCGGTTGAGCTGATAGATCAGGCCGATAAGTCCCAGGATGAAGGGGAGGAAATAGTAGGTGTTGCGCCCCTTGTTATTCGCTATTTCGTCCGGCAGGTTGTCCTGCGGTCCGAGGTAAAGCTCGTCGATCCACTTGATGCCCGAGAGCCAGTTGCCATCGGTGATGATCGCGTCGGTAGGCTGGATATCGCTCTGGCGTCCCACGAAATTCCAGAGGAAATAGCGCCAGTACATGTGGTTGAGCTGGTAGGTGAAGAAATAGTTGAGGTTCTCGCGGAACGTCGGCTCCACGATTACCAGCGGTTCGTAGCCCGAACCGTCGTCCCAAAGCGTCCGGCGTCCGAAATCGAGCACTTCGATCTTGTTCGGGCGTCCCTGCGCGTCGCGGACGATTTCGCCGTTTTCATCCCGTTCGTAATCGGTCCGGGTGCGGTAGGCGCTCCATGATTTGTAACTCTCCTTGCTGGCAGCGTAGTTCCACATACGGGGGAACAGATGCATGAACTCGTCGGGGTGTTCGTACCCGGAGATGATCGAAACCGTTTTGTACTTGCCGTCATCGTCCAGGTAGCGGACATCCTTGTATTTGTAACCGGAGGTCGGGGCCGAGAACTGGGGACCGTAGAGCAGCGGTTTGTCGCCGTACTGGTCGCGGTTGAGCAGCGAATAGAGGGCGAACGGATTGCTTGGGTTGTTGCTGTTCATCGGGGGATTGGCCGCCGCGCGGATCGTAACCGATGCGTAGGACGAGTAGCCGATGAGGATCATCAGCGTCGAGAGCAGCACGAGATCGAGCACCGTGCGCCCTTTTTTATGGGTGAAATATACGCCGACGCCGAGCGCTCCCAACAGGGCCACTACGAAGAACACGAGGCCCGAATTGACGGGCAGCCCCAGCGAGTTGACGAAGAAGAGGTCGAACAGGGCGCCGATATAGACCGTATGGGGAATGATGATGCTGTTGATGAAAATAAGAATCGCGCCCGAAATGAGGGTGCTGACCGCGATACCCTTGAAGGTGATGCGCTGTGTTTTGCGGAAATAGTAGATGAATACCAGCGCGGGAATGGTCAGCAGGTTGAGGATGTGCACGCCGATCGAAAGCCCCATCAGGTAGGCGATCAGCACGATCCAGCGCATCGAGTGGGGCTGGTCGGCCTGTTCCTCCCATTTGAGCATGAGCCACACCACCAGAGCGGTGAACATCGACGAGAGGGCATATACTTCGCCTTCGACGGCCGAGAACCAGAAGGTGTCGGTGAAGGTATAGGCGAGTGCTCCCACCGCACCTGTGCCCAATACGGCCACGATGTTGGCTTTCGTAAGCTCCGCGCCCTGACGGGTGAGGATGCGGCGTGCCAGGTGGGTGATCGTCCAGAAAAGGAACAGGATGCAGAACGCGCTGGCCAGGCAGTTCATGGCGTTCACCATGTGGGGTACATAGTACGTCGAGGGTGCCAGTATCGTGGCCAGGCGGGCCAGCAGCATGAAGAGCGGTGCTCCGGGCGGGTGCCCTACTTCGAGTTTATACGAGGTAGCGATGAATTCGGAGCAGTCCCACAGGCTCGAAGAGGGCTCCATGGTCAGCAGATAGGTCATGGCCGCGATGGCGAAGACGATCCAGCCGACGATGTTGTTCCAGCGTTTGTAGCTATTCATTTGAGTTTCGGTTTGTCCGCAAAACGGCATGTCCCCTGCGTGCGAAGTCGAACGTTCGGTTTTTTAGGGCAGTCCGTCGGATTTAAGTCTGTTGTTGTGTACAAATACGATGAAAGCCGGGTGCAAAATCGATTTTGCCGGATTTTGCCGCAACGGGTTTCCTGTACTCTGCAAAGATACTAAGATAACGCTTAAATCGGGTGTTTATTTTTGTTTTTTGTTCGGATTCTTTGTTATCGTCGGTAAAGTATGGGGTGCCGCAGGCCGGAATCCGGGTATATGAGGTGCGAGATTCGTTCGATCTTCGGGGGATGCGGGACTCCGGTTGTCTGCCGGATTCTGAAATTTCAACAGAGAGGAGTGTGCGTTGGCAAAGGGAGAGTATATGCGGATCTGAATCGTGTTGTGGAATGAATTCGGAAAAATTTTTGTAAGGGATGTCGTCCTGAGAAAAACCGGTCTGATTATGAATCGGACCGGTTTTTTGTCTTCGGAGCAACTCCTAAAAGATCAATAGGAGTAATCCTCGCAGGGAAGTTTTCCGGTGTATTCGATTTCGAGCTCGGTATTTTTGTCGTCCTCGTCGATGGCTTTGAACGAGCCCGTAATGGTATAGTCGTCATTGCCGTTGGCGACGATTTTGAGAGTTTCCTCCGTGATTCTGTTCTTGATGATTCCGTAGGTGGGATCGTTGTAGTTCCAGAAGGATTTCGCCAGATCGAAAGTCATGTTCTCACCGGCGGCACCGCCCGTGTAGTCGCCGCTGGCGAGTTGCAGAGGATCTGTGGGCGCGAGCGTAATGTAGAACGTGATGCCGTATTCTTTTATCGGAGAGCCATCTTTCAGGCCGAGGAAGAATACATTGTCCCCATTGTAGTAGAGGTCGCCGACGGTCATGGTTGCTTTCGGTGCTTCCGGAGCCGGAGGAGTCGAATAGTTGTTGAAAGGTACTGTGCCGGTAAAATCGATCTTAATGGCTGTTTCCTGTCCGGTGTCGCTCGCTCCCCGGAGAGTACCGGTTACGGTGTAGTTGTGGTTCCCGTTGTTTGTCACGGTGAGTGAACCTTCTTTGATCGTATTTTTGATCCGGTCGTTGAAATTCTCCTTGTCGATGAATGTCCAAGAGGATTTGGCTGCGTCGAGGGTCATCTCTCCGCTGCCGGTCGATACGGGGTAGTCGCCGCTGACGAGCTGCAGGGTCTCCGAAGCGGGTAGTTTGAACGAAAGCGACGCTTCGTAAGTATCTGTCGGGTTGGCGTCCTTGAGGGTCAGAGTATAGATATTGCCGTCGTAGTAGTCCAGGTTGCCGATGGTCATGGTCACCTCCGCAACAGTCGGTTCCACGGGTTCCGGATCGGCGTAGTCCTCGAAAGGAAGAGTGCCGGAAAAGTTGATTTTCAGAGCTGTGTTTTTACCGGTTTTATCGGATGTACCTTCCAGTGTGCCGGTGATCGTGTAGTTGTGGTCGCCGTTGCTGACGATGTGAATTTTGGTTCCCTCCTTGAGCCGGTTTTTGATCTTGTCGTTGTGGTTGTCCTTGTCGGTAAAGTTCCAGAATGACTTGCTCGCATCGATGGTCATCTCTTCGCCTGTCGTTGCTGCCATATAGTCGCCGCTGGCCAACAACGGTGAATCCGAAGCGGGCAGCTTCAAGTAAAAGGTTGTCTCGTAGAGATCGGCGGGTATGGCATCCTTGAGCTGGAGATAATAGATGTTGTCGTTGTAACGATACAGGGAGCCGGTGGACATGGTTACCTCAGGCACTTCGGGTGCGGGATCATCCGGAGTATCCGGATCATCCGGGTCTTCATAGTCTTCCGAGTAATCGGAAATCAGCAACCGACCTGTGAATGCGAACGCTACGCCCGCTTCGTTTTCCATAATGGAACCCCCGTCCTGAATGGAGCCGCCTTTCATGTGGCCTCTGATCGTGTAGGTCATGTTGTCGCCGATGGCGACTTCGAATTCTCCGGCTTCGGCAACGTATTGTGTCCATTTGGGGGCGACCACATTCCAGTTGGAACGGTATCTAGTCGTATTTTTATTGTTGAACGTATTTATTTCCCAAGTGGAGGAGGCGGTGTATTTCCCGGCCGGAAGGGTGAAGCTACCCTTTTCCTGTCGTGGGACATTGACATAAAAGCATACGCTACATCCGCGGGCAGAGTTGTTCAGGTCTTTCAGGTAGAGGAAATAAACGGCTCCGCCTTCTTTGCTGTATTCACTGTCATGCCCGTAGTACATCAGTTCGCCTTCGGTCATCGTATGGGCGATGTACCCGGTCATGGGCGGATTGGGATCGTCCGGAATTTGGGGTCCCTGTGGGTCGTCCGGGTCGTTCGGCTCCGTCTGCTCCATACCGTTGTCTTTGTCGCTGCATGAAGGCAGGCATCCCAAAATCCCCCCCCCCGAACATCAGCAACATCCATGCGAATCTAAAGTGTTTCATAGCGTAAAAGGTTTTAGTGCCGGGCCTACGGCAGGTTTTTAATTTTCGGCAGAAACGAGGCCGGTCTTAAAAAAAGCGCTTTCTGCTTAAGTGTTTTCTTTCATGTAATAGAGATGTTGTTTTTCTTTGTTGGAAAAAAATAGATAAAATATTCGGTATTTGCAAATGTTTTTGTCTTTTTTAATTTATTGTGTGTTTTTATTGGTTGAAAAATTGGGACTATCTCGTTCGACGAAGTTTGAAACGATATTTTTAAGTGAGGAGACGGTCGAGATAGTCGTCTGTCGGTTGTTAAGAAGATCAGTCCGGACTGAATGTCCGGACTGATCGGGAATTTTTCGTATGGAGCCGGTCTGATGCTTTTCTCCTGAATGGTAGTTTTCAGGAGAGGCGTAGCGATCGGTGTAATTTCGACGGTTGCCGTCGTCAATGTTGTATGGATGTGTCGTTTGTCGTAATAGGGATGAATACGATGTCCGAACAGCGCAGGGCTTCGTCATCGACGGCAAAGGCATAAATGTAGTATTTGGAGTTCGGTTCGAGCGTTTCCTGGATTTCTCTGGATTGTTGAAAGGTATATTGGCTCAGGATCATTTCGGCCGTGTAGCCCATCCATCCGTAGATCTGTACGTTGTCGATCCAACTTTCCGATATTTTCTCCAAAACGGTCGCATCCGTATCGGCCGCATCGACGCTGCCGTAGATCTTTGCGACAAAATGGCCGTCGTAATCGTTCGCTTTGACAAGAACGTCGATGTTGAGACCTTCGGTCGAAACGATCTGTATGTCGAATTTTGTGTCGATTGTTTGGGGTGCCAGGGTTGTGAGCGTCTTTTTTGAGATTGGGGTCAGCCTTTCGATCGTGATGGGATCCACGCCGTATGCGTAAACGAGGTATTCGGTATCGGGTTCCATGTTTTCGATCAGCCTGTCTGCAATAGTCCCCTGTTCGAGGTATTCTTGCGCCCAGCTTTGCCAGCCGCTGCCCGTTGCGTCCATGTCTGTATAGAAGTCGATGTCGTATTGGTAGAGCTCGTCATCCGTCTTGAAATCGGCGGCAGCCCGGGAGGGGATGATGTTCAACAGATAATACATTTCCTGGTCTCCGGGACGGACTGTAGTTCGGAATGTTTTTGTGGTGATGTCCGAAATCGTTATCGTAAATGCCTCCTCCGGACGGGCCGCCTGTTTTGCTGTAAAGGAAGGCGCCGGCTGGATATCCGCGTACGAAACTTCGATGATTGCTTCTCTCTTTTCCGCTGTTTCGTTTTTGGTTACGTTGAAAGAGATGACCCCTGCGGTTTTGGTATCGATGTCCGTTATCCAACTGTCGTTGCATTTGGCAGACAGGGTCGCATTTGCGACGGGGTTTTCGATCGTGTATTCGATTTGGAAAGGTCCTCCTTCGGCCGGAACATCGAGGCTCTCTTTGGCAAATACGATTTCAGGCTGTGCATCCGGTGTGACGGGATCGTCGTTGTTACACCCGGCAAAGAGCGAGGAACCCAAAATCCCCCCCCCGAAGATCATCAACAACC
>ERZ773170.1464-NODE-1464-length-17563-cov-6.870345_pt1 | contig 17563 bp, 12 predicted proteins | sample MGYA00581002_ERZ773170 | MGnify/ENA primary metagenome ERZ773170 (study PRJEB29015, sample SAMEA2737811) | human gut metagenome | biome: human gut; feature: human-associated habitat; material: faeces | place: China | collected 2012 ... | reverse complement strand
CCATGAGAGCCGGGCAGCCCGGATGTACCGTGCTATGGAGCTGCTGCGCAGCTGGTGCGGGCAAAAGACCATCCTTGGTTGCGGCGTACCGGTGATGCCCGCTTTCGGGCTGGTGGATTACTGCCGTGTCAGCTGTGACGTAGGGCTGGACTGGGACGATGTGTGGTATATGCGCCTGTTCCACCGGGAGCGGGTGTCCACAAAGCAGGCTATCAATAACACCGTATTCCGGCGGCAGCTCAATGGCCGCGCCTACGGCAGCGACCCGGATGTGTTCTTCCTCCGGGAGGAAAACTGCAAGCTGACGGCAGAGCAAAAACGCACCCTTGCCACGGTCAATGCCCTGCTGGGCAATGTGTTCCTTACCTCGGATATGCCGTCCCGCTACACACAGGCGCAGCGGGCAGAGTACCGCTGCCTGCGCGATATATTTGAACATGCAGAACAGGTGAAGGTGAAAACGGAAGAGGGGGCGGTTTGTATTCAGTATCTTCTGTACGGCAAACCGCAAAAGTTGCTTTGCAGCCCTTTTTAGAGAGCAGCCGAATATGTGCTTGTATAATCATATTTTATAAACGGAGAAAAACGGCTTATATTGGAGAAAAAACGCATTGCATCGTAAGCAAATCGGTGCTATAATATAAACTGTCGAAAGTTGAATATAAGCAGACGAACAGCCGGTAGGTCGAAAGCCTATCGGCTTTTTTCGTGCTATCTCACAAGGTGCTATGTACATAAAGGGTAGGGTGAATAGATTTGGATAAGGCTTTGGATGTTAAAATTTTGTGAAAGAAACGTGAAAAGTGTCTCCTTTTTGCCCGATTTCGGTGTACATAGTGAAGGCCTTTATTTCCGAGCCAGATGAAAGGAGAAAGTGGAAGTCAGGGATTTATTGCAGTTCAGGGGGAGACTGTCGCTGATCATTTGTCATGCAGCTGCTTCTTTTGCGTTGCAAAATACTTGTTGGGGACACCCAAACCCTTGAACTGCATCCGTTGGATGCAGGATTAGCGTCTCCAAATGAGAAAGTATATGGTTCTAACACATTGTCAGCCATTGGTAAACAACTTTTTCCAGTCAAAAAAGAAAATAGCGATGATTAAAGATGAACATTGCAGAAAAATGTGATACAATAGAAAATGAAAATCCAAACAACAGGAGGAACCCCCTCGTGGCAAATAATGTGAACGTCAAAAAACTGGAAGCTGACCTGTGGGAGTCGGCAGATCTGCTGCGTGCAGGCTCTAAACTCACCTCGAACCAATACTGTATGCCGGTACTGGGACTGATTTTTCTGCGGTATGCGTACAGCCGCTTCAAACTGGTAGAGCGGGAGATCCTGAAAGACCGTCCCATGCGCGGTGGCCGGGTGTTGCCGGTGGAACAGAGCGACTTTGCCGAGAAGAGTGCACTGTTTCTGCCCAAGGAGGCGCAGTACAATTACTTGGTCAATTTGCCTGCCAACATCCCGGAACAGGGGCTGACAGGCATCGAGGGCAATCCTCTGAACAGTCTGGGCGAAGTGGTGAACAACGCCATGGAACTGGTGGAGCAGCAGAGCGAGCAGCTGCAGGGCGTTCTGCCGAAGGACTACACCATCTTCTCGGATGAACTGCTGGGGGAACTGCTGCGCATCTTCAACAATGATGCGTTGGACGATGTGGGCGGCGATGTGATCGGACGTATCTACGAGTACTTTTTGAATAAGTTTGCCAAGAATGTGGCACAGGATGACGGCGTGTTCTTTACGCCGAAATCGCTGGTGAAAATGATTGTCAATGTGCTGGAGCCTGCCCACGGCGTTCTGCTGGACCCGGCTTGCGGCAGCGGCGGTATGTTTGTGCAGACCGGCGACTTTGTAAACCATGCGGGCATGATCGCCAACAACACCATGACCTTCTACGGACAGGAAAAGGTGGAGTACAACGCAAAGCTCTGCCTGATGAATATGGCCGTGCATGGTCTGACCGGCGTGATCAAGTCCGGCGATGAAGCCAATACCTTCTATCACGATGCCCACAACCTGAACGGCTGCTGCGACTATGTGATGGCAAATCCGCCGTTTAACGTGGACAAGGTCAAGTCGGAGTCGGCGCAGAGTGCCGGGCGGTTGCCCTTTGGCCTGCCCGGCGTGAACAAGGCCAAGGAAATCGGCAACGCAAATTATCTATGGGTGTCCTATTTCTACTCCTACCTGAACGAGCATGGCCGTGCGGGTTTTGTGATGGCGTCCTCGGCTACCGACAGTCAGGGCAAAGACAAGGACATCCGTGAAAAACTTATCCAGACCGGCCATGTGGACGTGATGATGAGCGTGGGCAACAATTTCTTCTACACCAAAAGTTTGCCCTGTTCGCTGTGGTTTCTGGATAAGGGCAAGCCGGAACATCTGCTGGACACCGTACTGTTCATCGACGCCCGCAACTATTATACCGTGGTGGACCGCACTCAGAACGAGTGGAGCGACTGGCAGCTGAAGAACCTCAACGCCATTGTCTGGCTCTATCGTGGCGAGGTGGACAAGTACAAGGCGCTTCTGGCGGAGTATCACGCAGAGCTGGCAGACGACCGCCCCTTTGCAGAGATTCAGGCCGCACTGGAACAAAACGTGCAGGCCAAGCGGGAAGAAGCCAAGGCCGCTGTGGAGGCAGCACCCCGCAAGGAGCGCAAGGCCACGCAGGAAAAGTTCGACAAGGAGCTGGAAGCCCTCAACGAGAAGCTGACCGTTGCCAAGGAGGCCGTCTGGCTCACCGAAAAATTTGGCGAGGGCGCTTATCAGGACATTCCCGGTCTGTGCAAGGTGGCCAGCCGAGACATCATCCTCAACGAAAAAGGCGCATCCCTGACGCCCGGTGCCTATGTGGGCGTTGCACCTGTGGAGGATGACGGCGTGGATTTTGCCCAGCGGATGAAGGAGATCCACAAGGAGCTGCTGGAATTGCAGGCAGAGTCCAACCGCCTGATGGAAACCATCTCGAAGAATCTGGAGGAGATGGGGGTATGAAGTGGGAAAAAGTCGCAATTAAAGATATTTGTACAGGTATTTATGACGGCCCTCATGCAACACCACCATTAAGCGATACAGGTGCAATCTTTCTAGGAATATCAAACTTTAATAATGGCCGACTGGATTTCTCTGATATACGATATATTTCAGAGGATGATTTGCCAAAGTGGACAAAAAGAGTTATACCTCAGAAAAATGATATTGTTTTCTCGTATGAAGCGACACTGAATCTTTATGCAATTATTCCAGAAGGATTTCGTGGATGTCTTGGGCGCAGAATGGCACTTTTACGTGTGGACGAAACAAAAGCGGATTACAAATTTTTATACTACTATTTTTACTCGGATGCTTGGAGAGCAACAGTCAATGAAAACATTGTTCTAGGGGCAACAGTTGATAGAATTCCGCTGATTAAATTCCCGGATTTCCCGGTTGAATTGCCTCCGTTGGAAACTCAACATCGCATCGCAGATATTCTCTCCGCCTACGATGACCTGATTGAAAACAATCAAAAGCAAATCAAGTTGCTGGAAGAAGCAGCCCAGCGGCTTTATAAAGAGTGGTTTGTGGATTTACGCTTTCCGGGACATGAAAACACGAAAATTGTGGATGGCGTGCCGGAGGAGTGGAGAAAGCTTCCGCTTGAAGAAATTGCACCGGTAGTTACAGGAAAAAAAGATGCAAACTATGGAGATAAAGGAGGAAATTATCCATTTTTTACATGTTCACAAGAAACGATAACAGCACCGGGGTATTCATTTGATACCAGTGCTGTTATATTGGCTGGTAATGGAGATTTTAACGTGAAACTATACCGCGGAAAATTTGAAGCGTATCAGAGAACTTATGTGCTTGCACCATTTGACCATTCAAATTTATTTAATTTGTATTTTACCGTACAGGATAATATGGAAGCGTTGGCGAAAGGCGCAAGCGGTTCAACTATAAAGTTTTTAACAAAAGGAATGCTGCAAAAAATTTTGGTACTGACTGCGGATAAAAAGATTTTGGATAAATTTAATGATTACGAAGAGAATATTCAGCAGAAAGTTGAAGCGCTAAAGAAACAGGTGGAAGATCTTACAGAAATACAAAACCGTTTATTGCCGAAGTTGATGAGCGGAGAAGTGGAGGTGTGATACCATGGATATGCCAAAAGAATTTTATGATATGGTACGTGCGGATATTGAACGATTGAGTAATACTCAAAATTTAAGTGACGATGAACGCTTGAAATTACATAGAGAAATAGACGGAAAATACCAAGCATGTGTAAAGCAATGGTATGATGGTCTGTGGTACAATGATAGAAATGCGAAAATGGTCTTTTATGGACATCTGGTAGAACACCCGAATTGTGTGGTTGAAAATCTGGAAATGATGAAAGCAAAGCTGGAAACGTACAAATACCAGATGAATGCGGTACAGTTGCCCAAGCCGGAAGTTTCTAATTCGCAGATTGTCAATGTTACCAACAGCGTGAATGTTAACGTTACATTTGAGCAGGTGCGCAAAGAAGTAGAAGAAATGACTTCACTCACGAATGAACAGACACAGGAAGTGCTGGATAAAATTTCTGAGATTGAAGAAGTGGTGAAGTCCAAAGACAGCAAAAAGTCAAAATGGGAAAAAGTAAAACCTGTTTTGGCATGGATGGCTGATAAGAGCTGTGACGTGGGGATTGCGTTATTGCCGCTGTTGTTTAAAATTTAAAAAGCAAAGAGAGATAAAAATGGTCGTACTAAAAAGAATACACATCAAAAACTTTAGATCAATTGTGGATGCAACAATCGAATTAGATGATTTTAATTTTTTCGTCGGAAAAAATGATTCAGGAAAATCAAATGTACTGAAGGCTATAAATCTGTTTTTTAATGAGAAAACGGATTATGATACACCGTTTAATTTTGCGGTGGATTATTCGAAATTTGCAAAGAGGTCGATTCACCAAGCGAAGGAGATTATGATAGCGCTGGATGTTCAAATGCCAGCGACATTTAAAGATGGTGGAATTAAAACATGGACAAAAATATGGCGAAAAGAAGGACTGTACAGCGATAATGCGACAGAATTGTTCTCAAGGGGAACAAAAGGAACAACATTTCTTAGCAGAATAAAATATATGTATGTGCCTGCTATTAAAAGTGCTGATTATTTCAAGTATTTATTATCGCAGGTATATGATTCGATGACAGAAGTTGCAGATAGTGCATTGAAAGACCTGAACAAGAAGTATTCAAGTGAGTTGCAAGAGATAACTCATGGATTAAGTGAAAATTTACAAAATGTTCTGCATATGAGATCGGACATTCAGATGCCAAGAGAATTGAGCACGCTTTTTAAAGACCTTTCTTTTTCTACTACAGATAAATTTGTGAAGAATGTGGACTTAAACCAACGTGGAGATGGCATTAAGGCACGACACATTCCATCAATTCTGAATTTTATGCAGGAAAACATGGAGGAAAATAGAGCTAAAAATACCGTAAGCTATAATTTTATTTGGGGATTTGAGGAACCAGAAAATGGTGTGGAATACAGCCTCTGCTATGAGATGGCAGAAGAATTGTATGATTATAGGAAAAAATGTCAACTGTTAATTACAACACATTCGCCAGCGATATATGCGATAAAAAATAGAGATGCAACGAGATGTTATTATGTAAGCAAAAAGGAATCTGGTGCGACAGCATACGATACTGACATAAGTGTTGATGAAATAAATCAAAAAATCGGTTTGATGCCGTTGATTGCGCCGTATCTACTGGAACAAAAAATAAAATATGACGATGAACTAAAAAACTTGGAGGGCGTAATTGAAAAATTGCAAGAAAAATACAAACAGGCGACAGAACAGGTAGTGATTTTAGCAGAGGGCAAGACTGATATCAAACATCTGAAAGTGGCGTTCTCACATATTGATGACCCACATGGAATCCTCTCGAAAATTTCTTATTATGATTTTGAAAACCAGGTGTTGGGAGCAGATGATTTGATGCAATTGCTAAATAAGTTGGCATCGATTCCTGCAAAAGGCGTGATGTATTTAGCTATGTTTGATAGGGACAAGCATAATGAGGAAGGTGAATATAGGAAGGTATCAGAGAATGTATATAGGTTTAATATACCGGCTCTAAATAACGCTGAACGGAATGTTGATGATAAAATTAGTATCGAACATTACTATACAAATGCTGAAATACAGACGGAAACGGGAAAAGGACATCTTTATATGGGAAAGGATTTTGACGAGTACGGGATGTCGATAGATAAAAATTTGTTTTATAGTAAATTCTCTCGCTGTAAGGTATGGCCAAATCAAATTGTGGACTCAGGCTGTAGCCGGATTGAGAAAACGTCTGAAAAAAGAACATTGTGTAGCAAAAATGATTTTGCGGAGTACGTTACTTTGAATTCTGAAAAATTTAATTTTGAAAATTTCAAACTTATTTATGAATTAATCTATAAAATTATACAAGAAAATAATATCTTTGCAGAAAAAGAATAATGAGGTGATCCTATGAGCCGCGAATACTCCGAAAATGTCCTTGTTCAGAACAGCGCAGGCAACTTGCTGCAAAATGTTCTGGGCTGGGAGGTCGTGCTGGCTTACAACTCCGAAAAGCTGGGGCCGGACGGGACGTTGGGCCGCACCAGCTATAGGGAAGTGTTGCTGACCCGGTATTTTCGGCAGGCGCTTTTGCGGCTGAACCCGTGGCTCACCCCGAACCAGCTGGACGAGGTGCAGAAGAAATTCACGACACATGTTTCCACCGCATCCCTGATGCAGATCAATGAGGAAAAGTATTTTCTGCTGCGGGATGGCATCCCGGTGACGGTCAAGCGGCCGGATGGCCGCACCGAAATCCGAAGCGCGGCGGTGATCGACTTCAAAAACCCGGAAAACAATCATTTCCTCGCCGTAAAAGAAATGAAGATCCACTCGCAGCTGTACCGCTGCAGAACGGACATCGTGGGCTTTGTCAATGGCATTCCGCTGCTGTTCATCGAGCTGAAAAAGCCTACCGTGGATGTGCAGAACGCCTACATAGACAATTACCGAAATTATCTCGATACCATTCCGCAGCTGTTCTATTACAATGCCTTCCTTATGCTGTCCAATGGATTGGAAGCCAAGGTGGGCACGCTTGGCAGCAAGTACGAGTTTTTCCACGAATGGAAGCGTCTGAAGGAAAGCGATGCAGGCAGCGTGGAACTGGAAACCATGCTGCGGGGCATCTGCGAGAAAAAGACCTTCCTCGATCTGCTGGAAAACTTCATCCTTTACGACCATTCCGGTGGGCGCACCACCAAGATTCTGGCCCGCAACCACCAGTATCTCGGCGTCAACGAGGCCGTCAGTGCTTACGAGAACCGCAAGCTGAAAGACGGCAGGCTGGGTGTGTTCTGGCACACGCAGGGGTCTGGCAAGAGTTATTCGATGGTCTTTCTGGCGCAGAAGATCCGGCGCAAGTTTGCAGGCTCGCCCACCATTGTGGTACTGACCGACCGTGACGAGCTGAACCGGCAGATCAGCGATACCTTTGAAAACTGCGGTCTGCTGGGCAAAACCAAGGCTTCACAGTTCATTGCATCCAGTGGTACAGACCTTGTAAAAAAGCTGCAAGGCAACCCCAGCTTTGTGTTTACCCTGATCCAGAAGTTCAATCTGCCCAAGGAGCTGCCCATCTACCCGGATCACGACATTCTGATTTTGTCGGATGAAGCCCACCGCAGCCAGTACGGCATTTTTGCAGACAACATGATGCACCTGCTGCCCACGGCATCCCGCATCGGCTTTACCGGTACACCGCTGCTGGCGGATGACCATATTACCGAGCGCACCTTTGGCGGGTATCTGTCGGTGTATGATTTCAAGCGGGCGGTGGAGGACGGCGCAACGGTGCCGCTGTATTATGAGAACCGTGCGGATAAGATCGCCCAGTTGGACAAGCCGGAGATCACCGGGCGGATCCTGGATGCCATTGAAGCAGCCGACCTTGATCCCTCGCAGGAGGAAAAGCTGGAACGAGAGTTTGCAAAGGAAATTCATATTCTCACAGCAGATGAACGGCTGCGTTCCATTGCAAAGGACTTTGTGGAGCATTACTCTGACCTTTGGACCAGCGGCAAGGCGATGTTCGTCTGCCTGAATAAGGTCACCTGTGTGCGGATGTACAACTATGTGCAGGAATACTGGCGGGCAAAGATCAGGGAACTGGAAGCCCGGCAGGGCACGGTGACCCAGCAGGAAGCACAGGAGCTTGCCCGTAAACTGGCATGGATGAAAGAAACCGAAATGGCAGTGGTGATCAGTCAGGAGCAGAACGAGGTGCAGACCTTCAAAAAGTGGGGGCTGGATATTCTGCCGCACCGTGCCAAAATGGAAAAGCGGGAGCTGGATAAAGAATTCAAGGACAGCAAGAATCCGTTCCGGGTGGTGTTTGTCTGTGCCATGTGGCTGACGGGCTTTGATGTAAAGTGTCTGTCCTGTCTGTATCTGGACAAGCCGTTGAAAGCCCATACCCTGATGCAGACTATTGCTCGTGCAAACCGTGTTTCGGAGGGCAAGAGCAACGGCCTGATCGTGGACTATATTGGTATCGTAAAGGCGCTGCGCAAGGCTCTGGCAGATTATACGGTCAGCAAGAACAGTCCGGCGGGCATTGACCCAACGGTGGACAAAACGGAGCTGATTCAGCGCATCCGCACGGTCATCGGAAAAACGGACGGCTTTCTGGTAGAACACGGGTTCCGGCTGCAGGAATTGGTGGACGCACAGGACTTTGAGAAGATGAGCCTTGTACAGGATGCAGTCAACGCGATGTGCGAGACGTTGGAAACCAAGAAAACCTTCCAGACCTATGCGTCTGAACTGGCGCGGCTGTTCCGCTACGCAGACCGTGACGATGTGGACGATGCCGTGCGCGCCCGGAAAAACGCAATTCTCGCCATCTACGAGGGCTTGCAGCAGAAGCGGAAACACGCGGACAATACCGACCTGATGGTGCAGATCAACGGCATCGTCAACGAGTACATCCATGTGGAAAAACCTGACCGGGAGGCTGCACCATCCCGGCAGTTTGACATCAGCAAAATTGACTTTGACCTGTTGAGTCGGGAGTTCGCCCACACCCGGCGGAAGAACCTTTTGCTGCGCGATCTGGATGAACTGGTGAATCAGCAATTGGCGAAAATGCTGTTTGCAAACCCGCAGCGCATTGATTATTATGACCGCTATCAGGAGATCATAGATGCCTATAATGCAGAGCAGAACCGGGCAACCATTGAGAAAACCTTCATGGATCTGATGGAGCTTGCAAGTTCACTGGACACGGAGCAGCAGCGCTATGTGCGTGAGGGCTTTTCCAGCGATGAGGAACTTTCAGTGTACGATTTGCTGTTTTCGGAGAACCTCACGAAGCAGGAAATTGAAACGATCAAGAAGGTGTCTGTGGACTTGTTGACAAAAATCAAACAGCAGATTGCCAAACTCGACCATTGGACGGACAAGCAGGAAACTAAGGCGATTGTGGATAACCTGATTCGCAATACCCTTTGGCAAGAACTTCCCAACAGCTATGATGTAAGCGATATCCAGACCTACCAGAAGAAAATCTACGAGTATGTATATATGCGCTACCCGGAAGTAGCATAACGCAAAAAACACCCCAGAGAGAACGCACAAGAGGCTATTCTCTCCGGGGTGATTGCGTATCAAATCATCTGAAAATGCTTCAATGCTTCCACAATCGCATCCTCTTTTTCCTTCGGACACTTGGGCTGCTTCGCATTTTCATTTTTCGCTTTATGGTAATTCTCCCGCTCGATGATGCCGTACTTCTGCTTCACCTGTGCGATATAGAGATTGGATACCTTCAACTGATGGTGCTCCCATACATAATCCCGAATCTCGTTGTAAGTCGCCTTGCTTTCCGCAGCGGTCACATCCAACTCGTCCATGCTGACGTCCACTTTGATGTGCCGCTCGACATTGAGCTTGGTCAAAAGGAGAACCGCTTCGCAATGCTTCGTCCTCGGGAACAGATCCACCGGCTGTACCTTTTCTGCATGGTACCCATTCTTCTCCAGCCATGCGGCGTCTCGGGCGGCGGTGGCGGGGTTGCAGCTAACATACACCACCCGGCGGGGTGCCATGCGCACCACAGCGGAGAGAGTGGCTTCATCGCAGCCCTTGCGGGGCGGGTCCAGCATGACGATGTCCGGGTGTAGACCCTCGGCGGCCAGTTGGGTGGCAGCCTGTCCGGCATCGGCGCAGAAGAAGCGGCTCTTGGCGGCTACGGTCTCGCCCATGCGGGCAGCGTTGGCCTTGGCGCTCTCGATGGCCTCCGGCACGATTTCTACACCAATCAGCTCCCGGCATTGATCGGCCATAGAAAGGCCGATGGTTCCCATGCCGCAGTAGAGATCCAGCAGTGTATCGTCCGGGGTGAGCTGCGCGTACTGCGCGGCAACCCCGTACAGCCGCTCGGCGGCCAGCGTGTTGACCTGATAGAAGGACAGCGGCCCCAGACGCACCGGTACGCCGCAAAGGGTGTCCTCAATGTAGCCCGGGCCGTACAGGATATGGTTCTCGCCGCCCAGAATGACGTTGGTATTTTTGGCGTTGACGTTGAGCAGAATGGTGCTGATGGCCGGGAACTGTTCCCGTAGCGCGGTGCAAAGCTGCTCTGCGTGGGGCAGCTTTGCCCGGGTGCATACCAGACACACCATGATCTGCCCACTGTGCGCGCCGCGCCGCAGAAAGAGGTGCCGTACCAGCCCCTTGCCGCTCTGCTCGTCGTAGGGACGGATGTTCTGCTGCGCAAAAAAAGCGCACAGCGCGTTGCCGATCTCGTTCAGCACGCCGGGCTGCAGCTTGCAGTCCGGGCAGGGGACGATGCGGTGGGTACGTCCGGCGTAAAAGCCGATGCAAGGCGCACCGTTCTTGTCCACGCCCACAGGGAACTGCACCTTGTTGCGGTAGCGGTCCACCTCCGGGGAGGGCAGGATATCCAGCACCGGAACCTCCAGCCCGCCGATGCGGCGGAAGGCGTCCAGCACGCTTTCCTGTTTGGCGCGCAGCTCTGCAGCGTAGTCCAGATGCCGCAGGCTGCACCCACCGCAGGGGCCTGCTACCGGGCAGTCCACCGGAATGCGGTCCGGCGAGGGGGTGAGCAGCTCGTCCAGAATGCCAAAGGCATACCGACCGCAGTCCTTTACGATGCGCACCCGGGCTTCGTCCCCTGGGGCAGTGCCGGGCACGAACACGGCCTCGCCATCGGCACTGTGGGCAACGCCGCTGCCGTCGCTGGAAAGGCGCTCGATGCGCAGGGTCAGGATCTGGTTTTTCTGTAAAGGCATGGTTTCTCCTTGTGTGATGGGCTCAAGTTACAGTTGGGCAGGGCTTGCCGGGTCGGCGTCCTGCTGGGCGGCAAAATACTTGCTGGGCGGCACGCCCTTGGCGCGCTTGAACACCCGCGAGAAGTAGAACTGGTCAAAGAAGCCTACCGACACCGCTACCTCCGCAATGGAAAGGTTGCCGGCGCGCAGCAGCTTGCAGGCTTCGTTGATGCGGTACTCAGTCAGGTAGTCGATGGGGCTCTTGCCCACATTCAGCATGAACACCCGGTACAGGTGGCTGCGGGAAACCCCCACGCTCTTGGCTACGTCGTCAATGGAGATGTCGTGGGAGTAGTTGAACTGGATGTACTTGATGGCGTTCAGCACATACTGACTGGAAGAGGAGGCCGTGTGGGGTTTGCCTGCGCTGGTCTCTCGCATCAAAGCGGCGATGAACAGGTACAGATACCCCACCATGGCAGCCTCGTCCTGCGGCTGTAGCCCACGGGAAGAGTAGATGTTGTTCAGGGCTGCCCGCATCCCGTCCGGGTCGCTGGTGTGGTGCACGGGTGCATCGTCTGTAAAGGGCAGCTGCGCGGCAAGCTTGTGGGCACAGGCACCGTTAAAGCCCACCCAGCTGTACTCCCACGGCTGCTGTTCGTCGGCGGTATAGCGGATCAGCTGGCTGGGGCGGGCGAAGAAAAGATCACCCTCGCTCACCTCCCAAGTGCGGCCGCCCACCTCAAAGATGCCCTTGCCGGATACCACCAGATGGATCAGGTAGTGGTCGCGGATGCCGGGACCCCATGTTTGACCCGGAGCGCACCGCTCCAAGCCGCAGTTGAAGATGGACAATTCAATGTTGTTGGTGTAATTCTGCTTAAAGGATTGCTTATAAACGTCTGGCATGGCAGCTTTACCTCCGTCCTGTCACATTCTGCACCCAGTATACCATAGAACGCCCTGCAAATTCAACAAAAGTACATCTTATTCTTTGCAACTGACGCCGAAATTTGGATTTTTGGATCAAATAAATTGAAAAAAAGCCCGAAATGCATTACAATAAGCAAAAAGAGCAGAATCGTTCATTCTGGAGGGGAGGAGCTGTCATGGCCACCAGTGCACAACTCAGAAAACAGATCCTGCAGGGCAGCTGGGACGACGCACTTGCTGCACTTTATGGGGCGGACCCGGCGGTGCTGCAACGGCAGCGCGGGCGTTATGCGGCTGCGCTGGAACAGTTCGAGCTGTATTTCGGCCCCGGGCGGCAGGTGCAGGTGTACTCTGCACCGGGGCGGGCAGAGCTGGGCGGCAACCACACGGATCATCAGGGCGGCTATGGCCTTGCGGCGGCGGTCACGCTGGATCTGGTGGCGGTGGCGGCCCGCAACACGGATGGCTATGTGCGGGTCAAGTCCCGGGGCTTCAACAAACTGGATGTCATTGATCTTGCCACCGCAGAGCCGCAGGCAGGGGAGAGCACCCACTCGGCCAGTCTGATCCGCGGCATTGCCGAGGGATTCCGCGCAGTGGGCAAGCAGATCGGCGGCTTTGATGCCTATACCGCCAGCGATGTGCTGCGCGGCTCCGGGCTGTCCAGTTCGGCGGCGTTCGAGATGGGCATGGCCTCCATCTGGAACGAGGAATACAGTACCGGGCTGACCCCGGCAGAGCTGGCCGGCATTTGCCAGTATGCGGAAAATACTTATTTCGGCAAGCCCAGCGGCCTGCTGGATCAGCTGACCAGTGCGGTGGGCGGTATTATCTTTGCAGATTTTGCCGATCCGCGCTCCCCAAAGATTGAAAAACTCCACGCAGACGGTCTGCTGCCGGAGGGGATGTTCCTCTGCGTCACCGATACCCGGGGCAGCCACAGCGAGCTGACCGGAGAGTTTGCAGCCATCCGGCAGGAGATGGAGCAGGTGGCCGCCTGCTTCGGTAAGCCGCTGCTGGGGCAGGTACAGGAGAGTGCGTTCTGGGCGGCACTGCCTGCCCTGCGCAGCCGCTGCGGAGACCGTGCGGTGCTGCGGGCGATCCATTATTTTGAGGAAAACGCACGCACGCTGGCGCAGCGGGATGCGCTTTATGCAAAGCGGTTTTCGGTGTTTGCGGGGCTGGTGAAGCAGAGCGGACAGGCTTCCTTTGCGCTGTGCCAGAACGTGTACTGCACAGCGGATGTGCGGCATCAGGGGCTGTCGGTGGCGCTGGCCTTGAGCCAGAGCATTCTGGAAGGCACCGAGGGCGCGTGGAGGATGCAGGGCGGCGGCTTTGCAGGCACCATCCAAGCCTATGTGCCCGGGCGGCTGCTCGGGCGGTACCATACAGCCATTGAGCGGGTGTTCGGGCAGGGCAGCTGCTATGTGCTGCGCCTGCGGGAGCAGGGCGCAGTCCGGGTGATCTGAACAAAACAAAAAGCCGTGCATGACCGGAATGCTCCGGGATGCACGGCTTATTTTTATGGCTTACTGTTGCAGCGAAAAAGGCTGGGGGAGAGAATTCTCGACCGGCTTGGCACCTCTCTGCTGAACATTATCTAGGTACTGGACGGCAGTGACGGCAGTCTCACGGGTGATGCCAAGCAGGCGGCCGATCTGCTGAGAGAGCTTGATCCCGGTCTGCACACCTGCCTTGATCATGCGGAAAAGTAGCATGGGCACAAAGGTAAAGGAGAACGAGATCAGCCCACCTTCCCAGAAGAAATCACCAAAGTGCAGATTATCAAAAAAGCTGCCGACAGCATCGCCGAATTCGCTGCCACCAAAGGCAGCACGCTGCTCCTCGGGGGAGAGGGCTGCGTAGGAAGAGGGCAGCTGAAGCTTTTTCATAAATAAGAACACTCCTTTCCGGGTCGATGAAAGATCAGCACAGAGCTACCAGAGTAGGCAGACAATTCTGCTGCTCGGCGGCCTCCTGCTCTGCCTTTTTTTTGGCCTGAATTTCGTTGTACGTATTCTTAAAGGCGTCCACAAGATTTTTGATGGAGAGATAGATGCTGCGTGCCTGACAATAGGCATAATAACCGCCCAGACCAGCCATACCGATCGTGGCAACCTTGCTCCATGTGTTCAGCTTGCCCCAGTAGTGCCCTATGGCATCACCAACGCTCAAACCATCGTTCAGGGCATTCTGCATACCGGAGACTGCGCCCTGGAACGCATAGCGCCCCATCAAGCCCAGCAGATTTACCGTAACATTGATGCCAAAGGCCATGACCTGCTGCGGGGTGATGTTGATGGAAAAGGCACCGCCCTCGGTGTAGGTCATCTCCTCGGCAGAGAGCACAGAGTAGCCGGCAGGCAGCTGCAGCGGGCGCTGATATGTATGATCCATGATGGAAAACTCCTTTCGTACACAGAACTCCCCAAGGGGCAGTTCATCTAGTAACTGAATTGTAGCATATCTGCACAAAAATGACAAGAGAGCGCGGGTTTGAAAACCATGATACATTTGTGAATATATTGTGACGGAATGCTGAAAAACTGACCTGAATACGCTGTAAACACGCAAAGCGCCTGCTTTTTTTACGGCGAAAAAATGTTGTAGCAAAAACGTGCTGAAAAAGAGGACAACAAAGGCATCTGCCCGTACCCGCTGTGCTGCGCAGGACGCAGCAGCGGGCAAAGCAGATGCCTTGTGTATTTTACAGGTTGTCAGACGAAAGGGAAACGGGCATTTAAAGCCTTTCCGGCACACGCTCATACAGCGTGGTCAGCTCGGCGATATGCCCGGCCAATGTTGCGGGTAGGGGCTGCGCCAGCCGCCAGTGCCAGTTTGCGCCCTGTGTGCTGGGGGTATTGATGCGGGCCTCGCTGCCCAGATGCAGCCAGTCTGCCAGCGGGATGATGGCGGTATCCGAAACACTGGCAAGGCATGCGCAGATCATGCCTTCGGTCAGGGTCTCCGGTGTGCAGCGCAGATACCGGCAGGCGTATGCCACATCCTCGGCGCTGGCGTTGTTGCGCCAGCCCTCAGTGGTCACGTTGTCGTGGGTGCCGGTGTACACCACGCTGTTGCGGGGGTAGGTGTGGGGCAGGTAGTTGCCCGACTCCCGGCTGTCGAAGGCGAACTGCATGATCTTCATGCCCGGGTAACCGCTCTCGGCCAGCATCGCCTTCACCTCCGGGGTCAAGTAGCCCAGATCCTCGGCGATGATATTGCCACTGCCCAGCGCCTGCTGCATGGCGTGGATAAAGTCCCGGTCGGGGCCTTTTTCCCAGTGACCGCCCGCAGCCGTGGTGCTTCCGGCAGGGATGGAATAGTAGCTCTCAAAGCCCCGGAAGTGGTCGATGCGCACCACATCATAGATGGAGGTGGCGTGCTTCATGCGCTGCTTCCACCAGTCAAAGCCAGTGGCCTTGTGGGCAGGCCAGTCGTACAGCGGGTTGCCCCACAGCTGGCCGTCTGCCGCAAAGGCATCCGGCGGACAGCCGGCTACATGGGTCAGGTGCATCTGTCCATCGGTCTGGAACAACTCCGGGTGAGTCCACAGGTCGCTGGAATCCGGGCTGACGTAGATGGGGATATCACCCACCAACAGGACACCCTTGCGGTTGGCATAGGCTTTCAGTGCGTTCCACTGGGTATAGAAGAAGAATTGCACTGCCTTGTGGTAGCAGATCTGGTCAGCCAGCCGTGCTTTTGCGGCGGCAATGACCTCCGGCTCCCGGCAGCGCAGGGCGTCCGGCCAGTCGGCAAGGCCTGCCTGCCCCTGCTCTGCCTTTACGGCCATGAACAGGGCGTAGTCCTCCAGCCAGAAGCTCTGTGCTGTGCAGAAGGCTTCGTAAGCAGGGGAGGGGGCAGCCAGCAGCCGGTCGGCGGCCTTTTTCAGCAGCACCGGGCGCTGGTTGTACAGCGCACCGTAGTCAACGGTGCTCACCGGCTGCGCGGCGGGGATCTCTTCGGCGGTCAGATAGCCATCTGCCGCCAGCAGACGAAAATCAATAAAGTAGGGGTTTCCGGCAAAGGCGGAAAAGCTCTGGTAGGGGCTGTCGCCATAGCCGGTAGGGCCGATGGGCAAAATCTGCCAATAGGTCTGCTTTGCCTCGGCCAGAAAATCAACGAATGCGGTCGCTTCACTGCCCAGCGTACCGATGCCAAAAGGCCCCGGCAGACTGAACACCGGCATCAAAATGCCGCTTGCACGCATAACGTGCACCTCCTTAGCCCTTTACAGCACCGGCCACGACACCCTCGATGATGTACTTCTGGCAGGTCATGTAGAGGATAATAATGGGGATGATCGCAATGATGATGCAGGCCATCATGGGAGCCAGCTCCACGCGGCCGTAGCCGCCGCGGAAATACTGGATGGCCATGGGGATGGTGCGGTACTTCTTGATATCCAGCACCAGCGTGGGCAGCAGATAGTCGTTCCATACCCACATGGTCTCCAGAATAGCGGTGGAGATCATGGTAGGCTTCAGGATGGGGAACACGACCTTGAAGAAGATCTGGATGGGGTTGCAGCCGTCGATCATGGCGGCTTCCTCAATCTCCATGGGCACACTCTTCATAAAGCCGGTAAACATGAACACGGCCAGACCAGCGCCGAAGCCCAGATAGATGATGCAGATGTTCCAAGGGTTGTTCAGCTTCAGCCGGTCAGCGGTCTTGGACAGGGTGAACATGACCATCTGGAAGGGGACGACCATGGAGAACACGATCAGCAGGTTCATGAACTTGCTCAGCTTGTTGTTTACGCGGGTCAGGTACCAACCGGTCATGGAGCAGCACAGCAGGATCAGCACCACGCTGGTGATAGTAATCAGAAGGCTGTAACCCATGCTGGAGAGGAAGTCCATCTTGGTCACGCCGTAAACGTAGTTGCGCAGACCGGCAAAGGTTTCGGCGGTGGGCAGACGGAACACCGTAGAAGTGGTAAAGCTGCCTTCGGTCTTTAAGCTGTTCAGCAGGATCAGCACGATGGGGTAGATCCACAGCAGGCAGAGAAGCACCATTACAACAGCAAGGATGACATCCCAAGTTCTTTTCTGTTTCGACATTACTGCTGCACCTCCTTAGAGCGGGTAAAGTGGAGCTGGATCAGCGAGATGACCACAACGATCAGGAAGAACACAACAGCCTTTGCCTGACCAATGCCCTTCCACTGGGCACCGGAACGGCCATAGAAGGTGTTGTAGATGTTCAGGGCCAGCATTTCACTGGCGTTGGCGGGTTCGCCTGCGGTCAGGGCAACGTTCTGGTCGAACAGTT
>ERZ773170.1463-NODE-1463-length-17571-cov-3.286253_pt1 | contig 17571 bp, 11 predicted proteins | sample MGYA00581002_ERZ773170 | MGnify/ENA primary metagenome ERZ773170 (study PRJEB29015, sample SAMEA2737811) | human gut metagenome | biome: human gut; feature: human-associated habitat; material: faeces | place: China | collected 2012 ... | reverse complement strand
ATGGACGCAACCCAATCGTTGCACATGAGTTCCTTGGTTCTTCTGTTGAAGGAAAAGATGTAATCATCTTAGATGATATGATTTCTTCCGGTGACAGTATCTTAGATGTTGCCCGCCAGTTAAAACAGCGCAAGGCAAAACGTATCTTCTGTGCCGCTACATTCGGTCTGTTCACAAACGGACTGGAGAAATTTGACCAGGCATATGAAGAAGGTATCCTGGATGCTGTTCTGACTACCAACTTAATCTATCAGACACCGGAACTTCTGGAACGTCCATATTATATCAACTGTGACATGAGCAAATATATCGCACTTGTTATTGATACACTGAACCATGACGGTTCTATCAGCAGCATCCTGAATCCGATTGAAAGAATTCAGAATGTTGTTACTAAATATAAAAACGGCGAAGAAGTTTAAGAAACTAAAAATGCTGCCTGGAAATTCCCGGCAGCATTTTTATTTTCTATCTTACTTCAATTCAACACGTTATAGTTCTATTTTATGATAAGCAATTCCCGCTTCCTTCATCACCTGTTCTTCTCTCTTCTGACAGGTAAACAACAATACCTGTTTCTTATGTGCTTTCAGCCACTTAAGTGTCTGCAGCATTCTCTCTTCATCGTAATATGCGAACACATCATCCAGAATGGACTCCCACGACAATTCATCGAAATCCTCGGCGGTTTCATGCGGGACTTCTTCCGGATATTCGACCAAGAGGATTTCACGGCAAATATCCTCATAATCTGGAAATTCGCCATGCGCCAAGAGGCGTTCCGCGCGCTCTGCGTCCGGATGCAGCAGCACTTTGTTCTGCCAATGGGTGTGATAGGCTTCTTCCAGTGCATTTTGATAATCCTGCGCTTCGCCCATTTCCTCATCCTTTTTCCCGCCGAAGTAGGCATAAGCAGAGGACAATTCGGAGAACAGTTCGAATAAGCCGTCCGGATCGACGCGGTTGTAGTAGTCTTCTACCGGGCGCGTCGAGAGCAGTTCCGTCCAGAACGTGCCGCAGTCCGTTTCGGAAAGGGCTGCTTCTTCACAGAACAGAACGCCGCGTTTGGCATCGCGCATGATCTCTTCTGCGTTTTCGCCCAGATTCAGGTCAGTGGTCGTAGTCAGAAAAGTCCGCAGTTCCTCCGCCTTTTTCTCGTCCGGCAACGCTCCCGCACGCTGGATTCCGGTGGAAATGTTGTGCAGCAGCACTTTTCCGAGAAGCTGTGACAGCAAGATGTTCTTAGGTGCAAGCTGCCCCAGCGCCTTTTTCAGATCGTTCCACGTTTCGGATAGATCGACGTGGTAAACGAAGGAAAGCGTCAATGTAATCTCCGGTTGCTGTAACGGCGTCCTTTTTAGACTTCCAGAATCTCCACACCAGCCGCATTCCCAAGATGACCCACGTATCATGACCGGACTTCCGCACCACGGACAGCGCATATTGTTCTCACCTCTTTTGATCGGAATTACTCAACGCCCAATGCCTTATATACCGCGTCTTCTGCGCTCTGATAGAAAACCAGATTGAAGCAGCCAATCAAATCTGCTGGGACAAGTCCGAGATCAGCCGCCGATGTGATCGGCAGCAGCACCTTCTTTGCACCGCTATCAAGACAGACCTGAAGCGCATTTGCAAGCTCGTCCACCTTGAGCATCGTTCCTGCAATACTGATCTCACCCAGCACCGCCAGACTGCTGAGAGTCGGCTTTCCAAGCGCAATCGAGCAGAGCGCAATTAGCGTGGGAAGAGCCAGCTTCTCGGTCATGCCGATGCCCTGCAAGTCCTGATAGTTGATGATATAGTCCTTCGTCGTTGTGCTGATCGCGCCGCTGATGTGGTTGCCGTTCGCTTTTAGATAGTTGAAGGCAGTATTTGCCGCTTCCTTGCACTTACCATCAGAGTTTAGTCCCGTCCGCTCAAACTTTCCGTTTCCGGGAAGCATCTGAGATTCCAGACGGAAGACGCCGATCATGCCGCTCTTTCCCTGAGAAACCGTATAGACCTGACCGGGATTGCACATCCCTTCGGGAATCAGCTTTCCGCCGCCCTGTTCCGGGACAGAGACGAAATGTTCCTCAAAGGTATCGTTGTCAATGTACGAGAAATTGACATCATAGAACTCCATGCCGCCCAGCTTCTTGAGCTGTTCCTTGACGCGGCGGCGCATTTCAAGGGCAAACTTGAGGATTTCTTCAAGCTGTTCCTTCGTGAACTCCCCGTCCGGATAAAGCAGCTTGATCATGCCGCCGACCATTTTGCGAACGGCAATGGTATCGCGCTGATTGAGGTTCTTGCCAAGGCGGAAATACTTGTCCAGCGCATCGCCGTACTGCTCCTTGCGAAGCTCCCGGATAAACTCAGCCAGATAATCCGTGATGAAACCGTAATCATCTGTGAAATGCTCCGGACGGAACTTCGGTATCTCCCAGCCGGGAATATAGCAGTGCATACGGTCAAGGAACGCCGTGTCCGTTCCCATTTCGGGAGGGAATGGGTCAAAAAGGCTGGACGTTTTCAGCAGCACATCCACGCTCTGATTGATGTTGCCGACGAAAACCATAGAAGCGGTCGCGGCTTTTTCCTCCTTGCCGCGGGCAAAGGAACCGGACGCCATATAGTCCTTCATGATTTGGATGCCGTCTTTGTCCTTGAAGTTGATACCGGCAACCTCGTCGAACGCCACACAGTCCCACAAGCCGACTAAGCCCACGGTTTTCCTGCCCATGTTGTAAAACAGGTTCGCAACGGTAGTCTGACCGCCGGAAACAAGGATGCTGTTCGGGGAGATTTCTTTGTAGATATGGGATTTGCCGGTGCTTCGCGGACCTAACTCACAGAGGTTGAAGTTGTTCTCAACAAGCGGCAGCATACGGGCAAGCAGCAGCCAGCGTTCGCGGTCATTCAGCTTATCCGGCTCATAACCGCAGGAGCGCAGCATGATCTCAAGCCACTCTTCTTCGGTGAAGTTCTTTCTGCCTTCCTTCAATTCCTCAATGTCCACATGGGGCATCTGGATCGGTGTCAGCTTGCGGATGTGGATGGGAGAGGCATTTTTCTCTTCTTCCAGAAACTCATATTCGAGCTGCACAATGCACCAGATACCGCCGCAGAGCAGCCGGTCAAACTTTGCGGGATAGTCCTCTGAAATGGGAATATTCTTGATACCAAGGTTGGAGAACTCCGCCTCATAGGTATCTTTTTTCATATTCAGATTGACAGTGATTTTGTCGATGACCGTGTGCATCCCGCGCTGACGAAGCATGGAGAGGATCTTCTGCGCCTCGTCCGGACGGACATAGTTGTCCGCCAAGATGCGCTTGACATTCTCCACGCCGGTTTCAATGACTTCAGGATCATCCGAACTGCAATACTGACCAAGCAAAAACTCAAGGACGTAGACCGGCACATTCGCGCCTTCCTTGATCTTCTTCGTCAGGTCTTTGCGGACAATCTTTCCGTCAAAGAACTGCCGCAGTTTTTGGTCGATTACTGCGTTTTTATCGCCGATTTCTCCGGTCATTCTCTGCTCATCCATTCTTGCCACCTCACAGGTCAAATCCAAAATCGTCCGCAAACGCGATGTCGATGTGGAACTCGATCTCTTCCACGTCAATCTCGTTTGCGATCACCAGACGGTAGACTTTCTTCTTATCATACGTTCCGGCTTTCAGATTGAACCGGACACGGAACACGCGATCTGCCGCGTTATCGCTGGTTTTATCCGCGATGACCGTCTGCCGGTCGCTGATCACCACGCCCTCATCGTCCGTCATGTAGATGGAGTAGGTGCAGGGCTGGATTTTATCGCCCACGGGCTGACGCTGGTGGAACTCCAACGAGAAGATCAAGTTGGAAATCTTGCGGCTTTCACTCAGAAGTTTCAGCTCCGCGTTTTTAACCTCGACGTAATTTTTGTTGCTCGTGCGGAGGTTCTTGAAGGCAATCACAGGCACGACAAGCTCCTGCAAGCTGATACCGCCGTGGACATAGTTTTCACCGCCGCCCTGAACCTTCATGCGGATAGTGTCCTGCGGGGCATAGCCCTTGACAGGAGTTCCATCCAGCTCCCGTTCCAGATTGACGGGAAGCAGGAAATCAGCAGTTGTGTCAGGAGCAGTCAGCGCATAACGCCGTCCAAGCTCATACACGTTGCCAGAGAAGGCTTTCCGGTCAATCTTGTCGCTCTCATTCAGAGGCTTATAGGTATAGAGGAAGCCGTGATCCGCCGTGATGAAAATATTTGTTCCGCTCAGTTCGTTCACAATAATACGCAGGATACTGGAAAGCTCCTGAATTGCCGTCTCACAGGCATCAAAGACTTTGGACTCCGTAGGGGCTTTGTCTCCAATGGCGTCGATAGAGTTGTGGTAGATGTAGATTACATCTTTTCCGGCAACCAGCTCCCGCCGCTCATCCTTCTTCATGTTCAGAAGGTCATTGTATTGAATGGCAACGCTGGCTTTCGGCGTCGCGTTCAGGATCGCGCTTCGCTCCACGGTGGAACGGGTGGGATTTCCGTCAACAAGGACATCCATACTGTCGTTCACGGAAATGCTCTTTCCAGGAAGCAGGGCTGCCATACCAAACTTCGTGATGGACGGGAAAACCGCCTGCATCGACTCCAACTCTGCGGTACCCTTTGTGTTGCGGACAATGCGCTCGGAAAGCTCGGAGGCGACCTCATAGCGAAGCGCGTCCGAGATAATCACGAATGCGCGGGTGTTCTTACTGCTTGCGGGAGCGACATATCTCTTATAGAAATCACGCTGCTTCTCGATATCCGAGACATAGCCCAGAGCAGCGAGGTCTTCTGCCGCCGCGTTTGTCCAGCAAGCGGTCAGTTCCCGCAGGAACCAGTTCTGATACAGTGCCTCGACAAACTCTGTCGAGTGCTTCAAGCCGTCTTCCAGAATGTCATTTGCGTTCTTGAGGGAGTTGCCGAAAGCATAATGGAAGTGGCGATAGTAGGCATCCATGCGGTAAAGGTCGCTTGTATAGAGGTTCCAGATTTTCTTCGGCTCAACGATATGGAATCCGCCGCCGTGTTCCTGATAGAAGGTCTGCATCTTTCCGATGAAGAAGAGGCAGTCAAAATAATTTGAAAACCGCTTGTACCATCCGGCTGTCCGTCTGTTTTCACAGACCTTCCTAATGAGATTGACTTTCACAACATGGTCGCTGATCTCGGCAAAGAGCTGTTTCAGGATGCTTTCGTTGATGCACGGGAAGACATCTCCTGTGATCAGCGTTTCCGGCTCAAATTTGTCAAAGCGCGTCGGGAGCTGCAATTCGTTCTCCACGGTGCGGCACAGCTCATATAAGTCCTCGTTATCTTCGCGGGAACGCCATTCATGGACGATGCTGTAACAGTACGCCTTGTTGGTCTCGGAAACAAAACGCTCCAAGCCTTTCAGGACGGAGGCGTTCATTGTCTGAGAAAGCGCGGTCAGCAGAACGTGCGCTGCAAAATAGCCCAGGGGCTTGTCTTCTTCCTCAATGTAGCCGGTGTACTTCCGTGCAAGCTGCCAGAAGGCTTCGATGCTGCCAAACTTGCGGATGTTCTGCAAGACGCTGTTTGTCTCCTTATCGAGACCCGCGGCAAGGACGGCGATGATGACATCCTGCGCAGAGCCTTCGCTCAGACCGGCGAGAACCGCCATAATGTCGATGTGGAGTTGGAGGGGCGTCTGATAGTCCCGACCGATCTTACGCAGCTTTTGAATACGCTCCTTGCTGTCGAAGAATCTTGCATAGAGCTTGACCGTCTTCCGCATAGCGGCAGACGGCGCGATGTTCAGCTCATCCATCTGCATGGAGATAAAATCTGCGCGGAAGGTCTCGCTGTAATATTCGATGTCTTGCAGCCAGTTATCTTCATCGCCGGTGTATGTAATCGGGCAATAGATAAGATAGTTGCTGTCCAAGTCATCGTGAAGCAGCAGCTTCTTGACGGCAAAATTGTTCGTGCCGGTCAGCTTGATGATCTTGACGCCTTCCAAGTTCAGCTCGTCAACGTCCTTCTCAAACTCCCGATCCTCGTCCTTCCAGAAGACGATCCTGCGGCGATAGAACTCCGGCAAGGGGGCTGCAAAACGCTCTCGCAAATTAAATTGAATAGATTCTGTGGACATTTTGTAGTCCTCCTTTGCGTATCTCTTTTAGAATGGGAGCCAATCTCTAAGCTCCTTCAAACCTTTATACGCTTTCATAGCGGTAGAGTGTTCATCAAGGTATTCCAATCCCTTCACCGTGAGTTTGATTCCGTCTGTAAAACAAATCAGTATAGGGTTGCCGGGACCTCCGCGAGTAAATCGTGCGCCTTTAATGAGACCTTCATCCTGACAGGCATCAATTATATCCCAAAGTTCTCCATTGGTTATTCCATAGTCAGCGGCACTTGGATCATTGCCGTCGTTTTTTTCGCGCATATAGCTTAACATCACTTTGAGCTTATTAACAGCCATATTATTCTGCCTCACTTAATCTTCGCCAGCACATCAGCAAACAGTTCGTAGTTATGTTTCACGCCGTCATCAAGGTCGATCTCGATGTTCTGGTCGGCAAGGTGGTGAACCTTTTCCTCGTACTTTTGCAGTTCTGTTGCTTGATCTTGGAACTTTTTCTGCTGTTTGGTCAGCTTCACGCGCTCGGATGCGCTGGCATGGTCAATGGCGTCACTGAGCTGGGCAAGCTGGGTGCGGTAACGCTCCTGTTGCTCATGCACATAGTCGGTGCGCAGACGGGCGAGAAGATCGCGCTGATAGCGGTGCATATAGCACAGCGCCTTGAAACCGTTCTTCTTACCGCTGTCAAAGAGCCAGTAGATCGGACGCTTCTGATAGGTTTTCAGATGGTCGGCATAGAAGTCATTCAGGAAGTAGCTGCGGATCACCTCGCGGGGCGTACCCTTGCCGCCCAGTGCGTCGGCAACAAACTTGAGGTTTTCTTCCAGCGTATCATCGCCATAGACTTTGCGGACAAACTCCACGAAACGTCCGGTAATGTCATCGTCAAAATACTCGTCATCGCAGATGGGAATGATATTGTCGTTATCCGGGATGATGGTCTTGTACTTGCTGGCGTCCCATTCGCCGCCCGCGTAGGCAAGCCCATCCACATCCAGAGAATACCGCCCGAACATACATCCCACGGCGTAGGAAATGAGGGAGACAATCTCGTCGCGCATGGTGCGGACGTAGTTGCTGCCCTTCATAGAATCCGGTACATCGTCCTTGCTGTCAAACACGCGATGCACGGTCACGTCCTTGTCCGCCACATCCGGCGTCAATTCGTCCTGCAAACCGTAAATGTCAATGAAAATGCGGTTGAGTTCTTCTTCGTTCTTTTTGAGCTGCTGGAAACGCTCTTCGCACTCGGCTTGCCAAGCAGCATATTTCTCAGAAATCAGTCTTCCCATATCAATTATCCCTCCAACAGTTCGGTAAGTGCCTTGCTGATCAGGTCGCAAGTTGGTCGCAAGTTAGTTTTAAGTTAGTCGCAAGTTGAACGCAAAAAAGCATTTGAAATCGACAGTGAATCACTTGATGATAAACCATCTCGCAGCGCTGGTTTTGCCTTTGCAGACCACTTTCCCGTCTTCCTTGAGTTCCCGCATCAGCACTTGAATCTGATTGCGGTTAAGACCCGGCAAAACTTGCTGCAATTCTTTGAACGGAGTACCAACTTCGTTGTTCTGGCGGATGTGCTTTAGCAGCAGTTCCTTGTTGGTATCTCGATCCAAGCCGACGTGCCTTGTATGCACACCGGTTTTGCCCGTCGCTGCATAGAGACTTCTGGCAAGAACATACTTCTTGCGACCGATATGCTCGACAATGCCCATCTCGATCAGCCGGTTCAAGCGAGACTGCATCTTCTCGTTCAGCGGTCTTTCGTGGTACAGAGCATCAATCACAAGGAAATCCTCGGTGGACAGCAGCTCCGCGCCTCTTTCGCTGATCCGATTGAGAACGGAAAGCATCGCCTTGTCGAGAATCAGTCCATTCAGTGTAACGCTGACGAAGAAGTCATCCGTTCCCGTGAAGTCGGGAAGCGGCTTTGCCTCCTGCACACTCAGCTCAAACATCAGGTTCATGCCCTGACCGGAACGCTCCACCATGCCGCACAGAGAAAGGATCTCCGCAATACGGCGGTTGCGCGGAAGCTGGCGATCCAGTATGTTGTCGAGCGTAATGCCGAAGGGAAGTCCTCCGGGGCTTTCGACAACCAATCTGTCGCGGAACTGGCGAACAAAGATGCTGCCGCCGAACTGATAGTTCCTGTGACTCACCGCGTTCAGGATCGCTTCACGGACAACGCGCTCATTAAAGGTCGCAATGTCGAACACGAAAAAGCCTTCCTGATAGTGCTGCTTGTCGTTCCGCAGATTGACAAGCTCCCACACGCGGTCATAGCAAGCGAAAAAGCCGACCTTAAACTCTTCTCTCTGATTGGCAGGACCCGACGCTTCGGAGGAACGATACTCGAAAATGATCTCCGCCTGTGGCAGATACTTGATGATCGCCGCGTTCTTGCCGAACAGGATCAGGGCTGCATACGTCACGCCTTCGTCCGTGATCGCGCCGCAGTCATGGAGAAGCTGCTGCTTTGACAGCGTGGCAAGCTGCTTTTTTCCGCTCTTTTCGATCCACTTGGCACGGAAGTTCTCAATGGCGGTCTCGTCCAAGTCATCGACCGTTGCCCCGGCGCAGATCGTTCCGGAAAAATCACCGCCGGTCTCTTCATAGATGCTGCGGCGCATATCCTCCGGCATGGGCTTGAGCGTATCGCCTTCGTAAATCCACGCTACGCCATTGTATTGTACCGGCAAACCGATTGGGCGGCTCTTCACATCGAAGACCAAAACCCGCTTTCTTTCATAGTTGAAGAGCTGAAAATCAACATTGACCTTCAATTTCTCAATCAGACCCATGCGGGTACGCTCCGGCTGGTCAAAAGCTGCGCTTCCGACCACGCTGCGGGGTCTCTTGTCTGTGATGCCAAATACCAGCTTGCCGCCGCCATTGTTCGCCAAAGCGCAGCAGCACTTCGCCGCCTCTCCAAAGTCAAACCGATTTTTGGCTTCCTTGAATTGGACGTGTTCACCCTCTTTGGCTTCCAAAAGCTCTTGGACAGTTTCTAAATATGGCATAGCGTTTCTCCTTCGTTTTATGAGCAAATATCAACCCATACTGTGTTCTTTTAGAATAGTTACATCGGATTGTTTTACAGCTCAATTCCATTAAAGAACTCATCAATGGGGTACAATTTTCTTTTTTGCTTGCCCCACCTAATTGAATATTCCTTCGGCGCATCAATCCTCTTCTGTGGAAGGATAATTCGATATTCATTTTCCCCTGCAAAGTAGTAATCTTTGCAGAATAAAATGTGTTTCATATTCCGTTCTGTAATCTCAAGTCGATTGCGCTCTCCATCGTTCGTCTCCATATACATTGAAAAGAGCGGATGGTTGCGCTTCGACATAGTTCCGGGCTGCTGGGCAATGTATTCTATCATTTCTTTGATGACACCCTTAGGAGAAAAGTCAAAATACCTTACTCTGTCATGGCAGGCAATTCCCAATCCAGCAAGACTGTCTAAAAACCTTTGTGGTTGAAAAAACACACCTGCTGTATCTGCTTTTGGGAAATGTTCCCTTATCGTATTTCTAAGCGCACCACTAACAATAATAGTCTGTTTTCCGTTCTTTTCTTGAATCTCACAATCGTCTGCCGATATGCAAGTAATACAAAAGACGGGAATATGTTCAGTATCAGCGAGTCCAAGAGAAACCGTTGTATCAGGATGACTAATAGATAGACCCGTGCAGGGATCTGTCATAATGGCATAACCATTTTTTAATTGCAGGATTGCCTCAAATGCGTCTCCCTGTCCTTTTAGCCCGTTTTCCTTTTCAATTCCGCGAAACTTCACCGCATTGGAAAAGTACATTCGACCATTAAATAACCGCCTGACGTATGTCTCTTCTCCAAACTTGACAAAGAGCATAATTCTATCATTCATCGCTCTCACACCAGCGGATTCCGCTTGAAATCCCATGAGGTTTCATAGGAATCCCAATCTTCCTTGGATATTTGAATATTCTGATATACGCGCTCGTCAACTTCATCTTCCCTATCAATCAGAAGTGGAAGACTTTTGATGTTTCCTGCCTGGTAATTCAGAGTTGGATTAAGAATGCCGAGAATATCAAAACAGACGCAGGACGCAAGAAAACCGAGTGTATAAGCGTTATCAACTCTTGAAAACAAGGTTGAGCCAGCAACATCAAAGAAACACCCTGTTGGCAAGTAGCGAATGCCAAACTTAGATGAACTGATAAATGACCAAGTAAGCCCTTCTTTACAGTAAAAATCACGTGCGCCGTTTTCTCTGTGACCGCTCATGGTATCCATATAACGGCGTCCTTCGGTATCAAACCATAGAACTTCCTGAAGGTTTCCAAACCACAGCCTGAACTCTCCGCCCTTATTGTAAGGGAAGTAACGTCCATTACTCTCAGCAAGGTCATTTATCGTTTTGAGTGAGAAGTCAATCTTAGTATAAAACACCTCCCACCATTCACGCACAAAAATCTCATTTTTACCGGTACCCATGCCAATTTTGACGTCGGCAGAGTCACCAATTAAATTGCCTTGCTCATAAGCTGTCAAGATGCTCGCATTTACCCAATACGCCACCGGAGAGCCGGGGATTTTGGAGAAGTTGGACTGGTCTGCTTCATAGAAGTACCCACAGTTTTTATCCGCAAGTGCTTCCAAGACCTTCTGTTTCTGAACCTCCATGCCACCCTTGAAATCGGACAGCTTGAAGTAAAGCCCGTTCTCAGTTGCTTTCCCGTTTTTCAGAACGAAGGAGCAGATAGGCACAGTAGCTTCCTCAAAAGCGGAATACTCCATCTGGACAAGCGTGGTAATGCTCTTGTTCCGGATGATGAACTCGCGCAGCTTTTCATAGGTCTTAATGAACATCCAAACAAACGGCGTCATGTAGCCGCAATAGCCGTCCTGCTTACAGAACATGAGGTTGCGGTAAGTGAAAACGCTGAACAGATCGCCGGAATAGTCCTTATAGTTCTCTGTCACGAAAGTCTTCAATCTGCCCTCTATCTTGTTCAGATACGGCGGATTGGTGCAGACAACGGGATATTTTGCCGCCAGCACCTTCGCCTGACGCGCCAGCGCTTTAAGCATGGGACGAGTGTTCTGCAACCAGTCAGCATCCTCCATCGTGAGCTGCCCCTGCCCATTGCAACTATCAAGGTATGTCATATAGCCGTCATAGTCCTTCGGCTCGGCGGTGATGATAGAACCCAATTCCTTTGCATCACGGAAGGTGTCCAGAAGATACCGACTGATTACGTTCATCTCTGCATCTGTTGTCAGCCCGTCCCGGACAGCCGCGCCCATGCCGTTACTTTCCTTGATGGCAAGCACATTCGGCTTGATACCACGGCTCAGGAAACGCCGGTCATAGCTTCTCGCCTTCATCATAACGGCAAAGTAGGCAAGCTGAGAGGCGCGGTCATCAATATCCAGCCCAAAGAGGTTGTTCTGGACGATCATCGCCGCTGCATCACGCTCGGTATAACCGCTTTCCTTGTAAATCTCCATCAGGACATCAAAGGCGTACACCAGAATATGACCGCTGCCCATGCAGGGATCAAGGAACTTGACATCTTCCGGCTTCACAAACTCGTCGATATGATTGATCTCACCGTTTTTCGGCGTGACAAAGAACTCCAATTTCTCCGACAGCTTGCTTTCCGGATGACGCTCGATCCAGTAGCGACCGAGAGAGTTGTCCACCATGTAGCGAACAACCCAGTCGGTTGTGAAAAGCTGGGTAGCAGCCGGGATGTCTTCTTTCTTGACGGTTCCCTTGTAGATGTTGATGACTTCATTTTTCCGCTCGTCATTGTAATACTGGTAGAGCCAGCCGATAATCTGAACGGCATCCTGCCAATCATCTTCCTCGTCGGTTTCCGAGAGCATTTTGGCAATGAAGCTATCGCCGGAAAGACTGTTGTTGGGGAATAGCAGTTCCGTATAGTCGCGGTCACGAGCGCCAAATACAAAGATGTCCGGCAGTGCAGCTTTCAGCTCTGCACACTGCGTCAGGAGTAGATAACGATACAGTTCCTCGGTGTTGCTGTTTTCTATATACTCCGCGATCTGCGCCTTATCCAAGCCCTCCATCTCAAGGTGAAGAACGTCATTCAAGATTTCCGGCTTGAATGCGCCGGATGCGTCCGAGAACACGCGGATGTGGGAGGGTAGATAGTTATTGACCTCCATAAACCGAAGCGCAACAATGCGGTTGAACCAGATATAGGTGACGCGCTCGATAGTCTGCGGATAGCCATTGGCGTTGATTTCAGCAATCAACGCCGCTCTCTGGCTCTTCTCAAGCGGAGAGAGAATGCGACCGCGAACTTCGGTAGCATCTGCCTTGCCGACGTTTCCTTCTTCAATGCCGTACTGATAAGCTCTCTGGGCAATCTGCTTATAAAGGAGCTTATGCCCGTCCACGGCAAACTTCTGAATCTTTGATTTGTTCATCTTCTTATGCTCCTTTAGTTGATCTGCACACCGTCGCAGCTTTCGAGCGTCTTCATGAGCTTTTCGCGGATCGCCTCGACGTACTTATCAATGTCTTCCTTGCTTTGCAGACGCTTGACCGAGCAGAGGTCGTACCGGCGCACAGTCATGATCTTCGGGGGCTTCGGCGCGGCAGTTCCGGGCTTTGCGGTCGCTGCGGGCGCGGGCTTCTGCGCTTCCTGCTGACGAGAGGCAGACATGACCTCCATGCGGCGGCAGATCGTATCCTTGTAGTTAAGAAGCTGGGTAATCATGGCGTCCAGCTCGGTGAGAGAGGTCGCGGTTTTCGCCGCTTCGCGCTTGTTCACGAAATGATCGTCCGCCTGACGGAGCAACGCCCCGGCGTCCCGCGCTTCGCTGGCAAGCTGGTGAACATCCTGCATACACTGACGGATGTTCTCAGCAACTTCCTCGCGCTTCATATCCAGCAAGCCGTCGTAGGCGGTCTTGACCTTCTGGACAAGCTCCGGCAGCTCCCCAATACGGGAATAGGGCTTTGGCATGGCAAGAATCGTGGACATCGTGCTGATGACATTCAACGTATCTGCATCCGCCGCGAAGTAGTCTCTTTCCTTGAGGATGCTGGCAAGGCGCTTCTTGGCATCGTCGAACACCGTCCGCTGCGCCTTGAAGAACATCTCCACGCCTTCCATATCCTCGGCGGAATCGAGAAGATCGTCCTGCCGCTGCACCATTCGCTTGAGCAAGGCAACATTGTCCTTACGCTGGCTCAGAACATCGTTCATCAGGTCGCGGGCAGCGGTGACGGTTTCTTTTTCGGGGTAACGCTCTTTGGAGTAGAACTCGTCAAGGAGCTTCTGATAGTGGCTCTGCTTGGTTTCAAAAGTGTTCAGAACGAAGTGGATCAGCCCGTCCTCATCGGAGGGAATGTCCATCGCGCCCAGATAGTCCCGCAGGAAGTTGACGCTCTTGCGGATCAGTTCTTCGGAGGGTGCAATGCGCCGTGCGACGATGGCTTTGTCGATCTCGGTCTTCTTGCGCAGAAAGTCCACCAAACGGCGCTCTTCCTTGCCGACAACCGCGCCGCCATAGTTGATCTGGATTTTCTGCTGGACGATTAGACGGGCAATCAGGGCTGCGATGTCGATCTCCTTCCAGCCGTAGGGGATCGCCTGATACCGGCGCTGCACATCGCCCATCGAGGTCTTGAGCATCTTCTGGTTTTGCAGCTCCAACCACTGACTGATCTCATTGAGCGCGTCTTCGTTGTTCGCGCCCAGTCCGGTGAAGCCGACTTCTTCGTATGCGCCGTTGAGGATAGCGAGAATATCAGCGTCGCTGTCCACAAACTGATTGACCATGTTGAGCTTGGAATAGACGCTCTCAACAAGGCTCTTCATTGCCTCGTCCAGCTTGTCCTTCGCAGAGCCGTATTTCAGGTCGAGGATTTCACCGTGGACGTAGAACTTGCCCTCGACGATGGCTTTTTCGATCAGGCTGCGGGCATGGCTTTCCAGCTTCCGTGCCTCGTCGTTGCGGTCGCGGATAATCCGCTGGATGCTCTCTGGCATCTGCGACACATTCCGCTGCTTGACATACTTGCGGATCTTCATCGCCTGTTCCAGCTCATCAAAGTAGGGCGTGTCCGCCGAGAGAACAACGATTGCCTCGTTGTTGACCTGTGAGTCCATGATAAGCCGCTGATCTCCAACGCCGTAGAGGTCGCTTGCCACGGTGACAATGCGAAGCCGCATTCCGCCAGTGGACGCACCGTTCAGCGTCTCGTCAACGTACTGATCGTAAGCAAAGTCATACTTGCCGTATTTATATTTCTTTGCCGGATAGATTTCACCGTAGACCGTCTGAGAAATGCTCTGAACGATCTGTGCGCTGTCAACCGGCGTATTCTTGATGTCGATGGCAATATCCTGTTCCTCATCTGTCAGGAAGGCATAGGTATCGCCATTGCGGGAGATATAGTTCTGAGACAGAAGGCGTTCCAGAGAAGCCGTGATGGACGCACGGAGGGCAATCTTGTCCGTGTGAATATCGTCGATCATCAGGATGGCGATATTCTCAATGTTCGCCTTGACATCCTCGATGTAACGGACAAGGTAGAGCAGCTTGAGGACATTCACGTCCTGCTGTTCCAAGCCGTCGTTGGCATCCGCCGCATTCTGGCAGCGGTCGATGACCCGGCGGATGGCGCTCTCCAAGAAGGTATGTACCGTGTCATAGAACTGATAGAACGGCACAAGAGCGTTTTCATCCTTGTTTTCAATTTTCTGCGCCGCCTCTTGGAAGCCGGACAGCATGGAGCGTTCACCGCCCGAAAGGTGCTTGCCGGAGTTGCCGTGTTTGCGGATTTCCGCGAGAACCTTCTGGATGACGATGAACTGATACGGAACAAAGGGAAAAGTCGCGCTGAACTCCGCTGCGCTGGTAAAGCCTTTGATGTCGAGGATCGGATTGTCAAAGGCAAACAGGCTCTTTAAGCCGGAAGCCTCTTTCTCATACTCCATTTGCAGGAGATGATCTGCGTCCTCCGTCTTCGCCAGAACACGCTTTTTGATAACCTCATCGACGGACGAGGAAGACAGACTCAGACGGGTATTGAAGCGCCCTTGAATCTTGGAGAAGTCATTGCCGGTGATTTTCACAACGGAATCAATCGCTTCCTGGCTCGTGACCATGACCCAGACCTTGCCCCGGCATTTGTCACCGATCTCTTCCACCAGCGATTGCAGATTCATCATCAGATCGCCATCGTCACCGATGTACTGACCGACTTCATCCACGCAGAACAGGAGGCGGAAGTTTCCTTCCTTGCTGTCCACATACTCCTTGATCTCGGAGACGAGCTGCTTGATGCTCATGTCGGCGTTCTCTTCGCCGTTAAACCAGTTGCGGGCTGCTGTCTCGCTCATGCCGAGAACAGACTGCAAAACCTCAACCACATCGTCCTCAAAGAAGGCAGCGGAATCGCGGGCGTTGACCCACTCGTCCCCGTTGACTTCCTTGAAGGCAGCGCGGAACGCCTCCGTCTTGCCCTGCTTGTCAATGAAGCGTTCCAGCTTCGCCACCTTGAGGTCTTCACCATAGAAGCCGCAGTGGTTATAGAACACCTTCGCAAAGACGCGCAGCACGGCGGTCTTGTCCTTGTTGATCGGTCCTTCGATGTCAATGTTGAACAGGATGGACTCCGTGGGAATGCGGACACATTTCTGCACCGTCGCATACATCATCGGATCGTCAAACTTGTCTGCAAAGTAATCAAAGGCGTGTTTGCCGTCCACCTCTTTGTTGGAGAGAAGGTAGGAGAGCATTTTCAGAAAGTGAGATTTACCACTGCCAAAAAAGCCGGAAATCCAGACGCCGATCTTATCGGTCGGGGTATCAATCGCCTTGACGTAGTTATCAAAGAATGTGGCAAAATGACGCCGCAGTTCCTTCGTGATGATGTATTCACTCAGTTCATCCTTTAAGCTCTGCTGGTCATCCTGCATGACCTTAACAACGCCGTTGATAGGACGGTCGATGTCCTTTTGGAACATACTTTGTATTTTCATGCTGCCTTCCTCCAATTACAAAAGGTTGAATGCCCGGTAGTAGTGTCCGTCCAGAAACTTTCCAAACAATCCGAGGTCTTGCCCGTTGAACGATCCCGGATAGAACATGACGATGGGGATGTCCTCAAAGAGATGCTGCATACTGTCCAGCATTTTATGAGAGCGCATAAATGGAAAGATTTTTCCCACGCCGGTCAGGAAGAGAACGTCACCGTATTCATGCGGCTCATACTTCATGTATTCCAGAAGAGCCTCTGGCGTTGCGATCTTTTGAAGCTGCTTGAGAAGGTATTCCTTTCCGCGTTTTTCTTCCAGCCCGTCCACGGATTTCAGAACACGCTTGTCCTCCAAGAGTCTCAGGAAAATCTCGTAGAGGTCACATTCCTTAATGTGGTACGGCGTTCCGCTCTCCGCTTTTAGCCGGGAAACGAAGTCTCTGATGATTAACTCGTCTGCCGGATCATAGCAGAACACATGAATGCCGACTTCGTTGCTCAAGCCTTCGTTTTTCAGAAAACTTGGTTCGGAAATACGTCCTCTGATTTTATCTAACTCTTGCTTGATGTCGCTCATGCCAGAGCCTCCTATCTAAAGCAGTTAAAAGCCGCGAGTGCTTCAAGATCGTTTTTTCTGCGGATGCCTTCTTCCAGCTCTTCGCAGAGAAACAGCGGATTGAGCCGCGTGGATTTGAAGGTGTCAAGGATCTCAACCTCAACTAAAATCTTCGTCAGCACTTGCTTGATCTTATTGACCGTTGACTCACTCCATCCGGCAATATCATCGTTCTGCTCCTGCAAGTGGGAGAAGAAGACATTCAGGTCTTTCCGCGAAAACTCGAAGTCCTGACTCCGGAACTTTTCTCCGATCACGCCGACCATGAAGTCCCAGACAATGCGGTTGTAGCGCATCATGGCATAGAGGTTGATCTGCTTTGCAATCTCAGGCGGAGCCGATGATAATTCCTGCCGAAGCTGTTCATCATCTAATGCGTCCAGCCGCTTATAGCAGCTTCGCACCATACGGGCAACAAGCCGCTCGGTCGGGTATTGAAACAGATTGTTCTTTTTGATTTCTTCGATAGCGTCCTCCACGGATGTCCCGTCGAGGTAATATTTCGATGCAATGCGGATTTCATAGAAGAGGAACTGTTCCGCTGTGATCGTTCCATTATAGATTAAGGCTCTTTCCATGCGCTTCTCCATCTGAACTTGTCTTCCAAGCTCGCTGTTATTGTATCATATTAGCTGTCCCATAAAGCGGACTCTTACTTGCTTTCGTCCACAAACTCCACAATGTCACCGATATTGCAGTTGAGACAGATGCAGATTTTGCGCAGAGCTTCCATTGACACATCTTCGCCTTTTCTGAGTTTGGTCATCGTGCTGGACGAAAGCCCTGATGCTTTATGAAGATCGCCCTTG
>ERZ773170.1432-NODE-1432-length-17978-cov-9.778832_pt1 | contig 17978 bp, 10 predicted proteins | sample MGYA00581002_ERZ773170 | MGnify/ENA primary metagenome ERZ773170 (study PRJEB29015, sample SAMEA2737811) | human gut metagenome | biome: human gut; feature: human-associated habitat; material: faeces | place: China | collected 2012 ... | reverse complement strand
GCTATCCAAGGTTTGTTGCTGGCACAGTACGAAGTATTGCGTGAAAACGGTCATAGTCCTTCTGAAGCATTCAATGAAACAGTGGAAGAACTGACACAGTCGTTGATGCCGTTGTTTGCAAAGAACGGTATGGACTGGATGTACGCTAACTGCTCTACTACTGCTCAACGTGGTGCTCTCGATTGGATGGGCCCATTCCACGATGCTATCAAACCGGTAGTTGAAAAGTTGTATAACAGTGTGAAGACTGGTAATGAAGCACAGATTTCTATCGACAGTAATTCACAACCTGATTATCGTGAAAAATTGAACGAAGAACTCCGTCAATTACGCGAGAGCGAAATGTGGCAGACTGCTGTAACTGTTCGTAAACTTCGTCCGGAGAATAATTAAACTGGATAAATTATACAAGTTTTAAGAGGGGAGAGAGCAAATAGTTCTCTCCTTTTTTATTGGAAATACATTGTATAAAAGGAGGAGTGAATCCTTTAAATTGCTTTTTTTAGAAAAATATATCTATAATATGACTAAAATATGCAAGTTTATGTTTATATTTGCACCATCAAATAAAATAAACGAGAAGTATGATGTATTTTAACTTGCCCAAAAGAATGATTAACATTACTAAATTAGTATGTGTTATTGGTGTTGTTTCTGTTGCTTTCTCCAGCTGTTTGCAGAAAGATGTATATGATCCTGCTAATTCAGGAGATAAAGAAGAGGAGGTTACTTTAGATAACTATTTCGACTTTGCTACTACTAAAAATATTCAATTGAATATTGATTATGGAAAGGAATGTCCTAGAGCTTATTTTGAAGTTTATGCTGAAAATCCGCTTTCTTATGTGGCAGAAGGCGGTCAGATTATAAAGAAAGCAGGGGTTTCACACATTGCAACCGGATTTACTGATATACAAGGACGTTATATCAAGCCTGCTTCTTTCCCGACAACAGTTTCAGAAGTTTATATTTATTCTCCGGATTTTGGTGTGCCGACTTTGTATAAAACTAAAATAGTCGGTTCGGATGTCAGTGCGGAGATCACTTTTGAGAATGCTCTTGACGTTACTGCTGTGGATTCATCAACGAGAAGTGCACAAACACGATCTTCTTTGAAATTTATTACAAATGTAATTCCGAATGTATTAGGAACTTGGAATGTAAATACTGGTAGACCTAACTATCTGGATGCTTCTAAAAAAATTAATGTGGATGCAACGCTTAAGAGTTATATAACAGCATATTTCCCGGAAGGAAAGAATAATAAAGGAACATTGGTGTCCGATGATGCAGATATTCTGATAACAAAAGATGCCAATGTTGTTATTAACTATTTTGGAGGAAATACTGCTGCACAAAGTGTATTTGCTTATTATTGTTATCCTAAAGATGCTTCTGTTGATAAAATAAAGGAGGCTACAAAGCATGCCTGTGTCATATTTCCTAATGCACATGGAAATAGTTTGGGAAATTATAGTGGGGTTGCGGTTAATTTAAAATATATAAATGAGGCTGGTAATTTCCCGCAGGAGGACCCCGAACGTATTCCGGCAAATACAAAAATAGGTTTCTTGATTTGGAATAATGGTTGGAAAAACACCAAGGCTAATGGAAATATGTTCTATTCAACCAAATCTTTAAATAGTGATAAAATCTCACACACTGCAATCTTTGCAGCAAAAAATAAAGCAGGTGAAAGAGTGAATGTGATTACAATGGAAGACTGGAAAAATGATAACGACTATAATGACGTTGCTTTTGTAATATCTTCCAATCCTATTACTGCTATTGAGGTGCCGGAAGTTCCTAATCCGGGTGATCGACAAGGGACAGAAAACTATTCAGGAGTGCTTGGCTTTGAAGATAACTGGCCTGAACAAGGAGATTATGACTTGAATGATGTAGTCATGAAATATCAGTCAAGTGTTGATTATAATATAGATAATAAAGTTCTTAATATTATTGATAAGTTCACATTGGCTTGGACGGGAGCTAATTATAAAAACTCGTTTGCGTATGAGGTTCCTTTCGATTTGAGTAAAGCGTCCCAAGTAATAATCAATGGCGATGAAATTACTTCCTATTCAGGTAATGTGATAACATTATTCAAGGATGCTAAAGCTGAATTGGGAGTATCCAATGTGAATGCGGAGGATATGATTAATCAGAATATTCAAGAGAAGACATATACGGTATCCATACAATTTAATAACCCTACTCTTGATAAATCAGTAGTGGTAGCTCCTTATAACCCTTTTATAAAAGTATTCAACTCTGCCACAGAAGTCCATCTGACAGATCATAAGCCGACGACTGGTGCGAATAATCGTTTCCCTTCTGGAGCTGATATTTCTCGTGGTGATGTAGATGGTACCTATTTCATTTGCAAAGATGGTTTTCCGTTTGCAATTCATGTAGATGCTCGTTTGGACGCTTCTATTTTGAATTTAGATCTTAAAAAGGAGAATCAGCGCATTGATAAAACATATCCTAAATTTGCAGAATGGGCAAAAACGCGCGATCCGCAAATAAAATGGTGGAAATAGTTGGAGTGCATTGGAATAATCGACTATCTTTGAGGGTGAAAAATTAAGAATAGTACTGATGTAAAATATTGTTTGTTTTGTTTGTGTTAAAAAAAGTGTGGTTTCGGGAGAAAGTGTGCTTTGTTAAAAGGAGGATTAAGTATTTAATCCTCCTTTTTAATGAATAACATCAACCTTTTATAGAAAGGATGCTTGGCAAGGGTGGAAGCATCTCCTAATATAACAAGTTTCATTCGTGCCCGCGTAATCGCTACATTCATTCTTCGCAAGTCATTTAGAAACCCGATTTGTCCGTCCTCGTTGGCACGTACGAGACTGATGAAAATAACGTCTCGCTCCTGTCCCTGAAAGCCGTCTACCGTATTCACGGTGATGAGGCTGCGGAAAGGGCGTAAAAAGCTGCTTCCTTTTATTTTTCCTCTCAAATATTGCACTTGTGCCTTGTATGGCGAAATCAGACCGAAATCAATTCTTTCATCCAGTATTCGCTTTTTGCCGATACGTTCGATGTAAGTTTCCAGTTCTTGCAGTAGTAGGTTGGCTTCCTGCTTATTGATGCGTCCGAAGCTTTCTCCTACAAAATCTTCGTGAAAGTCCATCTCTGAAGTATCGATCCAATTCATGGGAGTGTCGAAATCAAGAATACCCCGATAGCGTACTTCCGGAGCAGCTTCCAGTTCTCCATGATAAAACCAGTCGGAGGGAAACTGCATGATGGCTTCATGCATTCTGTACTGTACTTTTAGTAAAGAGACAGCAGAAGGCTTTAGCTGAACCACTTTTTCCATTAACGTGTGATCCAGTCCTCCACGAGCGGCTTCTATACATTTGATAGTCGGCGGAAGCTGACAATGATCTCCTGCGAGGATGACCCGGTCTGCTTTGCGGATAGCGATCCAGCAGGCAGCTTCGAGGGCTTGTGCAGCCTCGTCGATGAATAAAGTCGGAAAACGACGTCCGTTGAGCAGGCGGTGGTTGCTGCTGACAAGGGTAGAAGCAATCACGCGGGCACTGTCGAAAAGATCGGCATTGATTTGTATTTCCAACTCCGTGGCGCGGTCGCGGAGACGACTCATGCGATTACGCATTCCTTCCCGTTCAGAATAACTACCCCGGCGCATCCGGCTACCCATTTCGCGGATAGATTTATGGATTCCCCAAAGCTCCGGGTAGGCAGGATGACTTTCAAACCGGCGTTCATAGGTGGATGAAAGCATTTTGTCATTGACCCGGGTTGGATTTCCAATGCGGAGCACGGGGACTCCCCGATCTACCAGTTTCTCACAAATCCAGTCGACAGCCGTGTTGCTTTGTGCACAGACAAGCACTTGTGGTTCCCGGTGTAACGTTTCGTAAATCGCTTCGACAAGAGTCGTTGTCTTTCCGGTTCCCGGAGGACCGTGAACAATAGATACGTCACGCGTACATAGCACCTTGTTGACTGCTGTTTCCTGTGTACTGTTCAGCCATGGGAAGCGGACAGGATATAATTCGCGGAATCCCGGCTTTTGGGTACCCAACAAAATGTCACGCAGTTCCGCCAGGCGGTTGTCCTTGGCACGTATCGTGTCTTCCAGTGCCTCGAACATGGCCCGGTACGATGTTTCGTCAAAATAAAGTTGTACCCCCAGTATACCGTCAGTTTGCAGTTCCGCTAAAGCTCCCGCTCCGGGGAGTACAACGACCATTCGTTCTTCGTCGGCAAAGCTGACGGTAGCGATGAAATCCATATACTTCACTTTTCCTTCGAATGACTGGTGGAAAAAGCAAACAGGGCGGCCGAACTCAAAGGAATGCTCTATTTCTTTATTTTCGGTCCGTGTAATATCTATTACAAGCTGATTCAGCGAATTGTAGTAACTTCGGCCAAGAGAGACAGGATACCAGCAGAGACCGCGCTTCACTTTACGGGCAACGCCCATTGTTTCGGTCTGCCGCTTAAATTCTTCCTTCTCATATTCATACTCCATCCGCAGGAGGAGTTGCTGTTGCTGAAGATCTATAATGGGACTTTTCGGATTATTACTCATAATAGGCGCAAAGGTAACAAATCTTCGTTCCGGGTAGAAAAAATATTTCATTTTGTTAAACATTACTCGAACGCCGTTCGTTATTTTAATAGATAGACTAAAAAAACAAAAAGCAATATGGTATATGATGTGACTATGTTAGAAGCTTTCTACGCTGCTTATAAAGGAAAGGTAGAACACGTACGGGCTATACTGAAACGCCCTTTGACGTTGGCCGAGAAGATTTTGTATGCTCATCTGTATGATGTAGCCGATTTGAAAGATTACAAACGGGGGGAGGATTATGTGAATTTCCGTCCCGACCGTGTGGCTATGCAGGATGCAACTGCGCAGATGGCTTTGCTTCAATTTATGAATGCAGGTAAGGATCAGGTGGCTGTGCCTTCGACAGTGCATTGCGATCACTTGATACAGGCGTATAAAGGTGCAAAGGCGGATATTGCTACGGCAAGACTGACTAATGAAGAAGTATACGATTTCCTCCGTGATGTATCTTCCCGTTATGGCATTGGCTTCTGGAAACCGGGAGCAGGAATTATCCATCAGGTAGTGCTCGAAAACTATGCTTTCCCCGGTGGTATGATGGTGGGAACAGACTCTCATACGCCTAATGCAGGCGGACTGGGCATGGTGGCTATCGGTGTTGGTGGCGCGGATGCCGTGGATGTGATGACAGGAATGGAATGGGAGCTGAAAATGCCGAAGATTATCGGTGTTCGTCTGACCGGAAAACTAAGCGGTTGGACCTCTCCGAAAGATGTAATCCTGAAATTGGCCGGCATCCTTACCGTAAAAGGAGGAACGAATGCTATTATCGAATATTTTGGTCCCGGAACCGAATCCCTTTCTGCTACCGGGAAAGCTACCATTTGCAATATGGGTGCCGAAGTTGGAGCTACTACCTCTTTATTCCCGTTTGACGGACGCATGGCTACTTATTTGAGAGCTACCGGAAGAGATTGTGTAGTCGATTGGGCTGAATCTGTTGGTGCAGACCTTCGTGCAGACGACATTGTGACCGACGAACCATCCAACTATTACGACCGTGTGATTGAAATTGACTTGTCAGAACTCGAACCTTATATAAACGGGCCGTTTACACCGGATGCCGCTACTCCCATCTCTGAATTTGCAGAAAAAGTGTTATTGAACGGCTATCCCCGTAAAATGGAGGTGGGCTTGATAGGTTCATGTACCAATTCTTCTTATCAGGATTTGAGCCGTGCAGCTTCTCTGGCAAAGCAGGTGACAGAAAAGAATTTGAGCGTCGCTTCTCCACTGATCGTCAATCCGGGTTCGGAGCAAATTCGGGCTACTGCCGAAAGAGACGGTATGATTGAGGCTTTTGAACGGCTGGGAGCCACGATTATGGCAAATGCTTGTGGACCTTGTATCGGTCAGTGGAAACGTGAGACGGACGATCCGACACGAAAGAACTCAATCGTCACCTCTTTCAATCGTAATTTTGCCAAACGCGCTGACGGTAATCCCAACACCTATGCATTTGTAGCTTCTCCGGAACTAACGATGGCGTTAACAATAGCCGGCGATCTCTGTTTCAACCCGTTGAAAGACAGACTGGTGAATCATAACGGAGAAAAAGTGAAACTCTCCGAGCCTGTAGGAGATGAACTTCCTTTGAAAGGTTTTGAACAGGGAAATGAAGGGTATATTGCTCCGCACGGAGCAAAAACGGAAATCAGGGTAAAACCGGATTCCCAACGTCTCCAGCTTCTGACTCCTTTCCCGGCATGGGACGGACAGGACTTGCTGAACATGCCTTTATTGATTAAAGCACAGGGAAAATGTACTACCGACCATATCTCTATGGCAGGTCCGTGGCTTCGTTTCCGGGGACATTTGGAGAATATTTCCGACAATATGCTGATGGGAGCTGTCAATGCTTTCAATGGTGAAACGAACCGTGTTTGGAATCGTTCGACAAATACTTATGGAACAGTTTCCGGTACGGCAAAGATGTATAAATCCGAAGGTATTCCGTCTATTGTTGTTGCCGAAGAGAATTATGGAGAAGGTTCCAGCCGTGAACATGCAGCCATGGAACCACGCTTCCTCAATGTACGTGTCATTTTGGCTAAGAGTTTTGCCCGTATCCACGAAACAAATCTGAAAAAACAAGGAATGCTTGCTCTTACTTTTGTAGATAAAGCAGACTATGATAAAATTCGGGAACACGATCTTCTGTCCGTATCAGGCTTAGTCCATTTCGCACCGGGGCGCAATCTGATGATTATTCTTCATCACGAAGACGGAACGAAAGAAAGTTTTGAAGTGCAACATACCTATAATGAACAGCAGATAGCCTGGTTTCGTGCCGGTTCTGCCTTAAATGCAAGATAAAAAATGAGCAAAATAACCATGCAAACAGATGGTACGTTGCTGGTGCCCGATGTGCCTACCGTACCTTATATTACCGGCGATGGAGTAGGAGCTGAAGTGACTCCTGCCATGCAAGCCGTAGTGGACGCAGCTATCCGGAAAGCATACGGTGGCAAACGTCGTATCGAATGGAAAGAAGTGTTGGCGGGAGAACGTGCCTTCAACGCGACTGGTTCCTGGTTGCCGGATGAAACAATGGAAACCTTTCAGGAATACCTAGTAGGAATCAAAGGCCCGTTGACAACTCCTGTCGGAGGTGGAATCCGTTCGTTGAATGTAGCACTGCGTCAGACACTTGATTTATACGTCTGTCTTCGTCCGGTTCGTTGGTATCAGGGAGTACAGTCGCCTGTCAAATCACCGGAAAAAGTGAACATGTGTGTGTTCCGTGAAAATACGGAAGATATTTATGCAGGTATCGAATGGGAAGCCGGAACTCCGGAGGCTGAAAAGTTCTATCAATTCCTGAAAGACGAAATGGGGGTGACAAAAGTCCGTTTCCCGAGAACCTCTTCTTTCGGTGTGAAACCTGTATCACGTGAGGGCACGGAGCGTCTTGTACGTGCTGCCTGCCAGTATGCGCTCGACCATCATTTGCCTTCCGTAACGCTGGTGCATAAAGGGAATATCATGAAGTTTACCGAAGGTGGTTTCAAAAAATGGGGCTACGAACTGGCGCAACGTGAATTTGGCGATGCTTTGGCAGATGGCAGACTGGTGATAAAAGATTGCATTGCAGATGCTTTCTTGCAAAATACACTCCTGATTCCCGAAGAATATTCCGTGATAGCCACCTTAAACCTCAACGGAGACTATGTTTCCGACCAACTGGCGGCCACGGTAGGCGGTATCGGCATCGCTCCGGGAGCAAATATCAACTACCAGACAGGTCATGCCATCTTTGAAGCGACTCACGGAACAGCCCCCAATATTGCGGGAAAAGATGTGGTGAACCCTTGTTCTATTATCCTTTCGGCAGTAATGATGCTCGAATATTTTGACTGGAAAGAAGCGGCTGCTCTGATAGAGAAAGCCTTGGAACAAAGCTTCTTGGACGCTCGTGCTACACACGATTTAGCCCGTTTTATGCCGAATGGAACCTCCCTCTCTACTTCCGCTTTCACTCGTGAGATCGTGGAAAGAATTGAAAAACAAAAGTAACGAATAAAAAACGAAGAAAGATGAAAAAAGAGTACTTGATTTACAAGCTTTCCGAGGAAATGAAGGAAGCTACCCGGATTGATACAGAATTGTTCTCCAAGTTTGATGTGAAGCGCGGATTGCGTAATGAAGACGGCACAGGTGTATTGGTAGGTTTAACCAGAATCGGTAATGTAGTAGGATATGAACGTGTTCCGGGTGGTGGACTGAAACCCATACCGGGAAAACTGTTCTATCGCGGTTATGATGTAGAAGATATTTCTCACGCTATAATCAAAGAGAAACGCTTTGGCTTCGAAGAAGTGGCTTACCTATTGCTTTCCGGACGTCTGCCGGATAAAGAAGAACTACTTTCTTTCCGTGAGTTGATTAACGACAATATGCCGTTGGAACAGAAAACGAAAATGAACATCATCGAGTTGGAAGGAAACAACATCATGAATATTCTTTCACGCAGCGTACTCGAAATGTATCGTTTTGACGCAAATGCGGATGATACCTCCCGGGATAACCTGATGCGTCAGAGTATTGAACTGATTTCAAAGTTCCCCACTATCATCGCTTATGCTTATAATATGCTTCGTCATGCTACTTTCGGACGTTCTCTGCATATCCGCCATCCGCAGGAAAAGCTCTCTATTGCCGAGAATTTCCTGTATATGCTGAAAAAAGACTATACCGAACTGGATGCACGCACCCTCGATTTGTTATTGATTCTTCAGGCGGAGCACGGTGGTGGTAATAACTCTACTTTCACCGTTCGCGTTACTTCTTCTACCGGAACAGATACTTATTCGGCCATCGCCGCAGGTATCGGTTCGCTGAAAGGTCCGCTTCACGGAGGTGCCAATATTCAGGTTGCTGACATGTTCCAGCACCTGAAGGAAAATATCAAAGACTGGACAAGTGTAGATGAGATAGACACTTACTACACCCGAATGTTGAACAAAGAAGTGTATAACAAAACCGGATTGATCTATGGTATCGGACATGCCGTTTATACCATCTCCGACCCTCGTGCTCTTCTATTGAAAGAACTGGCTCGCGACCTTGCCCGTGAAAAAGGCAGAGAAAGCGAATTTGCTTTCCTCGAACTGTTGGAAGAACGTGCCATCGCTACTTTCGGACGGGTTAAAAACAACGGAAAGACAGTGTCCAGCAATATCGACTTCTATTCGGGCTTCGTGTATGAAATGATCGGTTTGCCGCAGGAAATCTTCACTCCACTGTTTGCCATGGCACGTATCGTAGGCTGGTGTGCACACCGCAATGAAGAATTGACTTTCGACGGTAAACGGATTATCCGCCCGGCTTATAAAAATGTACTTGATGATTTGGCTTATATCCCAATTAAGAAACGCTGATAAGAACCAATCCTTTTATTGAATAGATAAGTAATCCCGGATGTGTGCCCGATCATTTCAGAAGCGCATCCGGGAAATTTTATATTTTCTCCTTTTTTATGTTCGTAAAAGAATGTACTTCAGATTCTTTCTATTTTTTGTATCGTCGTTTATCTCATTTTTGTTATTTTTGCGTGTTACAAAATAGATCGGTATGAGTATAGATACTTTTAATCTGTTTCTGGGGGTGATGAGCCTGATTGCTTTGTTTGTTTTTATCGCCCTTTACTTTGTGAAAGCCGGATATGGTATTTTCCGCACAGCATCGTGGGGCGTAGCTATCTCCAATAAACTAGCCTGGATATTGATGGAAGCTCCGGTTTTCGTGGTGATGTGCGTGATGTGGATCTATTCCGAACGTCGGTTCGAGCCGGTGATTTTCACTTTCTTCCTCTTCTTTCAAATTCACTATTTTCAGCGTGCTTTCATCTTCCCTTTGCTATTGAAAGGGAAAAGTAAGATGCCACTGGCAATCATGTCGATGGGAGTTCTTTTTAATTTGCTGAATGGCTATATGCAAGGGAAATGGATTTTCTATCTTGCTCCCGAAACGATGTATCAAGCCGGCTGGTTCACTTCACCGTGGTTTATTTTCGGCACATTGTTCTTTTTCGCAGGTATGCTGTTGAACTGGCAGTCGGATTATATCATCCGACATTTGCGCAAACCGGGAGACACCCGGCATTATCTGCCTCAAAAAGGAATGTACCGTTATGTCACTTCCGCCAACTATTTCGGTGAGATAGTAGAATGGGCAGGTTGGGCGATACTCACTTGTTCACTTTCCGGCCTGGTCTTCCTTTGGTGGACGATTGCTAACCTTGTTCCCCGTGCCAACGCTATTTGGTGCCGTTACCGCGAAGAATTCGGAGACGCAGTGGGAGAACGGAAACGAGTGTTCCCTTTCCTTTATTAGGGGCGCTTTTCATCATGACTTACGTATGACTTAAATAAAATATCAACTACTATGGAATCTAAACTTTTTAGCCCGGTCACCTTTGGCCCTTTGACGCTGCGGAATCGAACGATCCGTTCGGCAGCTTTTGAGAGCATGTGTCCGGAGAATACTCCCACGCAGATGTTGCTGGATTACCATCGGTCGGTAGCTGCGGGGGGAGTGGGTATGACAACAGTGGCTTATGCTGCCGTGACACAAAGCGGACTTTCTTTCGACCGTCAATTGTGGTTGCGTCCGTCCATTATTCCCCGTTTACATGAACTGACAAAAGCCGTGCACGATGAAGGTGCCGCAGTAGGTATACAAATCGGGCATTGTGGAAATATGTCCCATAAAAATATATGTGGTGTCACTCCTATATCCGCATCTTCAGGCTTCAACCTCTATTCTCCTACGTTTGTGCGTGGAATGGAAAAAGAGGAGCTTCCGGAAATGGCGAAAGCGTATGGAAATGCAGTCAATCTGGCGAGGAAAGCCGGGTTTGACGCCGTTGAAGTACATGCGGGGCACGGCTATTTGATTAGTCAATTCCTGTCTCCCTACACCAATCATCGGAAAGATGAATATGGCGGTTCGCTCGAAAACCGGATGCGTTTTATGGATATGGTGATGGAAGAAGTGATGAAAGCGGCGGGCAATGATATGGCAGTTTTCGTAAAAATGAATATGCGCGACGGCTTCAAAGGAGGAATGGAGATAGACGAATCCATACAAGTGGCCAAACGTCTGTTGGAACTTGGCGCTCATGGATTGGTGTTGAGTGGTGGTTTTGTCAGCAAAGCGCCGATGTATGTAATGAGAGGGGCCATGCCGATTCGTTCGATGTCTTACTATATGAATTGTTGGTGGCTGAAATACGGAGTCCGTATGTTTGGCAAATGGATGATCCCCTCTGTACCCTTCAAAGAGGCTTATTTCCTTGAAGATGCACTGAAATTCCGTGCGGCTCTTCCGGATGCGCCGTTGATTTATGTCGGTGGTCTTGTTTCCCGTCAGAAAATAGATGAAGTGCTCGATTCCGGTTTTGATGCCGTGCAGATGGCGAGAGCTTTGCTCAACGAACCGGGGTTCGTGAACCGGATGAAACAGGAAGAACAAGCACGCTGCAACTGTGGACACAGTAATTATTGCATAGGACGTATGTATACGATAGAAATGGCTTGTCATCAACATTTGAAAGAACAATTACCTTCCTCTTTACAAAAGGAAATTGATAAACTGGAGAAAAAATGAGTGAAATGAAATGGGCAATCATCACCGGTGCGGACGGAGGAATGGGAACAGAAATAACACGTGCCGTAGCCAAAGCCGGTTATCGAATCATTATGGCTTGTTATCATCCGAAGAAAGCGGAGGTTGTTCGTGAATGTTTGAGCAAGGAAACCGGAAACCCGGATTTGGAGGTTATGGCTATTGACTTATCTTCCATGCAATCCGTAGTTGCTTTTGCCAGTCAGATCTTAGAAAGGAATCTTCCCATCTCTTTGTTAATGAATAATGCCGGAACGATGGAGACAGGTTTTCATACTACTTCCGAAGGATTCGAACGAACGGTAAGTGTGAACTACATGGGACCTTATCTGCTTACCCGGAAATTAATTCCGCTGATGGTGCGTGGAGCGCGTATCGTAAATATGGTTTCCTGTACATACGCAATCGGCAAGCTCGACTTCCCGGATTTCTTTCATAGAGGGAAAACGGGAACGTTTTGGAGGATTCCTGTTTACAGTAACACGAAGCTGGCTTTATTATTGTTTACTTTCGAACTTTCCGAGCAACTTCGAGAGAAAGGGATTAGCGTCAATGCTGCGGATCCGGGAATTGTTTCTACTGATATCATCACTATGCACAAGTGGTTCGATCCGTTGACGGATATTTTTTTCCGTCCTTTTATCCGTAAACCCAAGAAAGGGGCTTCTACGGCAATCGGTTTACTGTTGGACGAAAAGGAAGCCGGTGTGACAGGGCAACTGTATGTCAATAACCACCGGAAAAACTTGTCTGATAAATACACGAATCATGTGCAGAAAGAGCAGTTGTGGGAGATAACGGAACGTGCGTTGGCGAGTTGGCTGAAGTAGGTTTTCTTTTCTTTTTTTATTTAAATTATCTAGTATTTACTTATATATAGGTATTGTACATATCTATATACCTCATTTTTGTTGTCTTATTTTTACCAATAGATAGGGATTGTTTGGCATCCCTCTTTCTGCTTACCTTTGCATCGCTTTTAGAACAATGAAAAGGTTATAAAGTAAAAAGGTAAAAAGGAGATGAGCAATAAATGTTTTTTGGTTTTTCTGGCATTCTTGTTTTCCGTATCCGTATATTCACAACAGGGGCGTCACCGTAGTAGTTTAATTTCGGGCAGAGTGATGTCCACAGAGAAAGAAGTGGTGGATTTTGCGACAGTTTATCTGAAAGGAACCAACCAAGGATGCTATACAGATGAAAAAGGTATATATCATTTGAAAACGACAGCAGGTGAATAATATACACTCGTCGTTTCGGCTATCGGTTATCAAACGGTAGAAAAGAAAGTTAAATTAGCCAAGGGAGAAAGAATAAAAGTAAACGTCACTATCGCGCCGGCGGTAAAAGAACTGGGAGAGGTGCTGGTCACGACATCTGGAGTCGGCCGTGTGAATCAGTCTGCTTTTAATGCGGTAGCCATTGATGCGAAGAAATTGCATAACAGTACGCAGACTTTGGCAGGTGCACTGACTAAAGTGCCCGGTGTAAAACTCCGCGAATCAGGTGGAGTGGGGTCGGATATGCAATTGTATATCGATGGCTTTAGCGGAAAACATGTGAAAATCTTCATTGACGGCATACCACAGGAAGGAGCCGGTGCTGCATTCGATTTGAACAATGTTCCTATTAATTTTGCCGACCGTATAGAAGTCTATAAAGGAGTGGTTCCCGTAGGATTCGGAACCGATGCTATTGGGGGAGTGGTTAATATTGTCACCAACAAACAACCCGGAAAGTGGTTTATGGATGCTTCCTATTCTTACGGATCGTTTAATACTCATAAATCATACGTGCGCTTCGGACAAACGTTCAAAAATGGTTTCATGTATGAGGTCAATGCTTTTCAAAATTTCTCGGATAATGATTATTATGTGGACACTTATGTACGCGAATTTGAGATTAAAGAAGATGGAAGCGTACGTTTTCCGCCACTTGACAAAAATAAGATTTATCATCTGAAACGTTTTAATGACCAGTATCATAATGAAGCCGTGATTGGAAAAATCGGCTTGGTAGGAAAGAAATGGGCAGACCGTTTGGCGTTGAGTTTCAATTATTCCCATTTCTATAAAGAGATACAAACAGGCGTTTATCAAGATGTCGTGTTCGGTGAAAAATTCCGCAAAGGACATTCGTTGGTCCCTTCTTTAGAATATTACAAAAAGAACTTACTGGTGAAAAACCTGGATCTGCTGTTGACTGCCAATTATAATCATAATATCACCAATAATGTCGATACCGCTTCGCGGGCTTACAACTGGCGTGGAGATTTTTATGAAAAAGGCAGCCGGGGAGAACAGTCTTACCAGAACAGTGAATCTAAAAATAGAAACTGGAATGGGACGCTGAAGATGAATTATCATATCGGACAGGCACATACGTTTACTTTCAGTCATGTAATCAGTGATTTTGAACGTACGAGCCGCTCTACCATTGGTGCTTCTTCCAAATTCACGGACTTTTCTATTCCTAAAATCACCCGTAAAAACGTCAGCGGGCTTTCTTACCGTCTGATGCCGTCGGACAGATGGAATGTGTCGGCATTTGCCAAATATTACCGGCAATACAACAAGGGACCGGTATCGCAGAATACAGATGGAATAGGCAATTATATCAATCTGTCCAATACGGCAAGCGCTCTTGGATATGGAGCGGCAGATACCTATTTTATATGGAAAGATCTTCAGGTGAAACTTTCGTACGAAAAGGCTTTCCGCCTGCCGACCACGGACGAACTCTTTGGAGATGAAGACCTTGAAGCTGGTAAAATGAATCTGAAACCGGAGAAAAGTGATAATGTCAATTTGAGTTTCAGCTATAATCATCAGTTTGGCAAGCATGGATTGTATGCCGAGGCCGGTTTGATATATCGGGATACGAAAGATTACATAAAAAGAGGACTGGACGTATTGGGAGGAACAAGCTACGGATATTATGAGAACCACGGTCACGTAAGGACCAAAGGGTATAATTTGTCATTGCTTTATAGCTTCTCGCATTGGTTTGATATAGGAGGAACATTTAATAGCATCGATACTCGTGATTACGAAAAGTTTCTGGCGGGTTCCTCTTTGCAAGAAAGCATGCACTATAAAGTGCGTATGCCGAATCTGCCCTATCGTTATGCTAATATCAATGCAAATTTTTATTGGAATGACCTGTTTGTCAAAGGAAATGTATTGAGCATCGGCTATGATAGCTACTGGCAGCACGATTTTCCTCTTTACTGGGAGAATCTCGGAGATAAAGATTCAAAGAATATGGTGCCGGAACAGTTTTCTCATAATCTGTCTTTGTCCTACACCATGAAGAATGGACGTTATAATGTATCATTTGAATGTCGGAATTTCACCGATGCCCAACTGTTTGACAATTTTAGCCTGCAAAAAGCGGGGCGCGCATTCTATGGAAAGTTCAGAGTATTTTTCGGTAAATAATAAGAGTAAGTTTTTAGTATCAATCAATAATGAAGAATATATGAGGAAGTTTTTATTACAGGCTTTTGCCGTAGCTTTTTGCTTGAGTAGCGGTGTGTTTGTGGCATCTTGCGACGATGATAATCATCCGGTGGATAACCCGCCAATTGATGGAGAAACGACTTATGTGGTGGCTGCCACAACCGGTGAAGCAAGTTATTTGGTAGTAGCCAATTCTTTGGATGAAGGAACAGTGTCGACCCAAGGGAATGGAACCGAAGTGATTGGCGGTACCTATTGGGTATATAAAGGATTGGATTATGTGTTTGCTTTAGTTTATAATAAAGGTGGCGCAGGTACAGGAGCTTCCTATTATCTGGGGGCAGATGGTAAAATGAAAGAAAAGTACACATACACTTATAATCGTATCACGTCTTATGGAACCTGGAGGGATAAAGTGGTGACTGTTTCCACCGGGGACTCGAAAATAACAGATGAGGATCAGAATGTGGCTCAAGCATTGTTGTTCAACTATTTGGATGCGACCGATGGCAGTCAGGAAGAGGGTACCTTGCTTGCCGAAAATTACTTGGGTAATGGTGAAAAAGTTTCATGGGCAGGTCTGGTTGAAGCTAACAATAAGATTTATACATCTGTCATCCTAATGGGAATGAGTAAGTACGGTATTAAAAAATGGCCGGAAGCTGTGACAGATCAGGAACTTGTGACTAAGACTGACGGTGGTAGCGGCAGCGGTGCATATACAGCCGGTGTCATTCCTTCTACACAATACCCGGATAATGCTTATGTGGCAATTTATAGTGGCACGAACTTCAATGAGACTCCGGTGATTGCCAAGACTGATAAAATAGGCTATGCATGCGGTCGTATGCGTTCACAATATTATCAGACTATTTGGGCCGCTGATAATGGTGACGTCTATGTGTTCTCTCCCGGATATGGACGTACGGCAGTTTCATCTTCAGATTTGAAGAAGGTAACAGGACAGAAGCCTTCGGGCGCAATGCGTATCAAAGCAGGCGCAACAGATTTCGATCCGGATTACTATGTGAACTTTGAAGAGATAGGCACTAAACATCCTATTTTCCGTTGCTGGCACATCTCTGAAGATTACTTCCTGCTTCAATTGTATAAAAATGGAGCGGAAGATATGATTAATGGTGGTACAAGTGCAGATGTTAGCGAATTAGCTGTTTTCAAGGCGGAAGATCAGACGATTATGCCTGTTACAGGTCTGCCGGCTGACGGAAAGTTTGGTGGCGAGCCTTATGGAGAAAAAGGGTATGCTTATATGGCTGTCACTGTGACTACGGGCGAGAAACCGGCCTTCTATAAAATAGACGCAAAAACAGGCAAGGCAGTCAAAGGTTTAACGGTAGAGGCTGACGCTATCACTACGGTAGGTAAGATGGAATATCTTTCAAAATAATACAGTCGGTTAAATAGAGAATCTTTTGTAGATAAAAGCCTGCCGAGCGGAAAGCTTTGCAGGCTTTTTCAAGAAATAGTAATGAAAACATGAAAAAAATATTCAGAAAGATACATTTGTGGCTTTCCGTCCCTTTCGGACTGATAATAACTCTTGTCTGCTTCTCCGGTGCCATGCTGGTATTTGAAAATGAGGCGAATGAGTGGTTTCGACGCGACCTTTACTACGTAGAAACGGTAAAGGGGTCTCCTCTTCCTATGGATAAGTTGCTTGAAAAAGTGGCGACGACATTGCCTGACAGTGTAGCGGTGACCGGTGTCAGCATATCTTCTGATCCCGGACGTGCGTATCAGGTTAGTCTTTCCAAAACACGTCGTGCATCTTTGTATGTAGACCAGTATACGGGCGAAGTAAAAGGAAAAAGCGAGCGTAGCGGCTTTTTTATGTTTATGTTCCGAATGCATCGCTGGCTTCTGGATAGTATGAATCCGGGAAATGAAGGAATCTTTTGGGGCAAAATGATTGTAGGTGTCAGTACGCTTTTACTTGTTTTTGTACTGATTTCGGGAATTGTCATTTGGTGGCCGCGTACACGTAAAGCATTGAAGAATAGCCTGAAAATAACAGCAACAAAAGGTTGGAGAAGGTTTTGGTATGACTTGCATGTGGCAGGTGGAATGTATGCTCTGATCTTTCTACTGGCTATGGCACTGACGGGGTTGACCTGGTCTTTTCCGTGGTATCGGACGGCTTTCTATAAGGTCTTCGGGGTAGAAGTACAGCAACGTGCCGCCCAAGGACATGAACAGAAAAGTGATGCTCAAAAGAGAAATACCAAACTGGCAGCCCATCGGGAAAAGAAAAGAGAAGGAAATGAGGTTCGAAAGGGTGAAAGAAGCAGACGTCCGGAAAACAATCATAGTGATATGTACTCGGTAACTTCACCATTCGTTTATTGGCAAGAGATTTATGATAAACTAAGACGTCAGAATCCGGAGTATAAGCAAATCAGTATTTCTTCTGGTACGGCAAGCGTGTCTTTCAACCGTTTCGGTAATCAGCGGGCATCTGACCGTTATTCTTTCAATACGGATAATGGTGAATTTACAGAAACAAGTCTTTATCAACATCAAGACAAGTCGGGAAAGATTCGTGGTTGGATTTATTCTGTGCATGTTGGTAACTGGGGAGGAATGTTTACTCGCATACTTACCTTTATTGCTGCCTTATTGGGGTCTGCACTACCACTGACTGGATATTATTTATGGATAAAAAGACTCATAAAGGTACGGAAATGAATGAAATTTTTTCCTACTATAAAGTTGAAAAACATAAAAACATCTGCCACCTGCAACGAAAA
>ERZ773170.1426-NODE-1426-length-18055-cov-4.688556_pt1 | contig 18055 bp, 19 predicted proteins | sample MGYA00581002_ERZ773170 | MGnify/ENA primary metagenome ERZ773170 (study PRJEB29015, sample SAMEA2737811) | human gut metagenome | biome: human gut; feature: human-associated habitat; material: faeces | place: China | collected 2012 ... | reverse complement strand
AATATAATGCTACCGATTTAGTGGTTGAATTGGATTCATTCCGTGAAGAACGAACTATCAAAATAACATTCTCGGATGTATTTTCATACAGAGTCACCTTGGAACATTTCCGGTGGGCTGATTTTGTGAATGCTCCTAAAACATCAGCAACCTTGATTAAAGTTGAAAACTCTAATTTTATAAAGTGGTTGGAAGATGCTGGCGAGAAACAACTATATGGCAGCACGCTTAATATAGCCCATTATATGTTACAAACTACAGAGCATATAATCGATGTCGCATTGCTGCGTAGCTCTTCGAGAACAATAGACGGAGTTGAGTTGCAGTTAAATTCTAAAAATGAAGAGAAATAGTTGTTATTAATTGTGTGTAGAAAGCTTCATTCATTCTTATTACAACATGATGAAATTAGACTTTAAGAATTACCCGGCGGCATTAAAAATAGTGTGTATCATCGTTTTGCTTCCGATACTCGCAGCTCCTCTTGTGTTATATTCCACCATCTTCTTTTTTGATAATCCTTCCAATGTAAGTGAAGCATTCGCATGGTTTGTTGCTGTCAATTCCTATTCATTCATTCTTTTGGGTATTTGTTGGGTTAGCGTATGGATGTATTCTAAATACAGGAGATGCCTTCCTGCCATCTTGCCATTTCTATTTTATCTTGGAGTGATATATGTCGGATATTGGTATTTTACGGACGGTCCGATAGACAAAAAACATGTAACTGCGAATGATTACAGATTATACAGAGACACTCCATGTGAGGAACTTGCCAAAGCCATCAACCGTCAGAATGTACAAGAAATCGACCGGATTCTATCTCAATCACCTGAATTGTTATCCTACAAAGAAAGTAAATTCAACCAGTCGATTCTGTTTTATGCCATTTCGGATGATAAAATACGTGCCGTCGAAGCCCTATTGAAGCATGGAGCCAACCCAAATCAAGTAGTAATAGACAGCAATAAGAGCATTTCTATCCCTATTTCAGATGTATGTGGTCAATATTGGGATGAAGACAAGAAAATAAAATATGTCCGATTGCTTCTTGAATACGGAGCTGATATAAACATAGCTTTTGCCAATGAGTTTGTCAGCAGACATTGCGGAATCTGCCCTTTAACTCCGCTTGAAGCAGCATCTCAACAGGGTGATTTGGAGCTCGTTCGCTATTGTCTTGCAAATGGCGCTGACCCCAATTTCAGATTCAAGGAGCTTAATTCTACTTCTTTGGAAATAGCAATATTATTCAGACACTATACTGTAGCCGAGGAGTTACTCAAGCACGGAGCAGACCCCGATTTACCTATGTATGAAAGAAGAACATCCGTCCGCAAAGAACTGATTGATGAAATTAAAAATCCTGTTTTTTCAGATCCCGCCCAAGATTTAAAGGCAAAAAGAAGACTATTGAAAATGATTGAAGATCAAGATTAAATGAAAGTACATATCGGTATCATCGTAATTTGTTTGAGTATTCTTTCATGAGCAATGTGTTCGTGAGGCATTTGATGTGTTAAAAATAATCTGATACACAGATAAATTATTCTCCAACCGACGGATTTATCAAAGAAAAAAAGTTACTTTGTAAGTAAACCTTTTAAGTAAAGACAGTCTCGCATAAAAAATGATCGTCATAAAGTTGATATCGAACAAACAGAATCAGCAAGAGCGACATTTGCTTATGTAAAAGAAGGAGTCAAGGTAGATTTTATAACAGAAAATGTAGAATTAACAAATGGTAGAAACGAAGAAAAAATACAATAGTGTAATATTGCTTATTGCATTGGGATTAATAGCTATTATATATATCCTGAGACATAATTTTTTGATAACAACTTATACCTACGCCATTGTTATTGCTGCTATTTCTATTGCAGTAACATTGATAGCTTTTATTTTCAAGGCTACAAGGCAAAAAGATAAAGTGTTATTTGGAATAAAGTCTTTTGTGATGCTGTATATTTCTATGTGGACATTATTCTATTCATATTGTTATGTACAGAAAAGCACAAATGTACAAACAGCTATTGTACCAATAAATGGTTATTATACACGGCGTATGGACGGAGTGTTATTTACATTTCAAGACAAGCACTTTGATAGGAAGGCATTTATACCCAATTATAGTGACAGCTTAATTGACAAATATGTCATTAAGCTAGAGTTAGTAGAAGTAATATCTAATGTATATTACATCAATAAGCTACATGTTATTCCCAAAAACTAAAAAGATAATTGTAATAGAAAGTAGGAGATACTATCTTTGACTTGTATGATATTTAGTAATATCAGTTTGAAATGCATCAAAGTGAGGAATTAATGTCTCCGGAAGAGAATGTACGCAGGCGAGATAGGCACCATCATATGAATGAAAAAGTATTTGGTAACTAATTTAAAATTGAATAAATGAAAAGACAACAAGAAACAGTAGGTTCTATAGTGCAAATACATGTCAATGATGAATTCTATGTATATGCACAAATACTTCCGCACGGGCTATTGGCTTTTTTTGATTATAAATCCGATACGGAACTGTCAGATTTGAATGTCCTGAAAAATGCCAAAATTTTATTTATAACGGCAGTATATAAATATGTTATAACCAAAGGAATATGGCTCAAAGTTGGCAAGATTCCAATTCGCGAAGATTTGCAGGTTTTACCTTTACGATTTGTTTATGATAGGATTAGTGAAAAATTTTTTACCTACAACCCTGAAACAGGCGAGACTGCTCCTACCACAATTGATGTTGCTAAAAAATTAGAGCGTGCTGCCGTTTGGGATGATAAACAGATAGAGGAGAGAATCAAAAACCACTATGATGGAGTTCCTTGCAAATGGATGCAGGAAACATTTGAATTATTCAATATGGTTCGTGGAAAGAAAACTTCTATTTCTACAGATACAGCTATGATACAGCTTATGGAATTAAGAACGCTACTTCAACAACGTCAATACCAATCTGCTCTTTCTCTTCTTAGGAAATGGCAAGACTTTACTATTCAGGCATTGAAAATTTAGTTTCGTCATTATAATAGTAGACTTTCAGATCATAAACAAATCACCAAATAGGAAGTGTTAAAAACAATCTGATACACAGATAATTTATTTCATATCTTACGGCTTTACCGAAAAAAAAAGTAACTTTGTATACATACAGTTTTTTGAAATAGGAATATATAAAAGTTTAGCCTTGGTGTTTGATATCAATAAATAAACAATGATGAAAAATAATAGTCAGAAGAATAAAAGAGCAAATAAATGTTCGAAACCTATCACTATTAAAGAAATAATTATGGTGGGTTATATTCTATTTTCTTTAGGTATTATAATTTATGGATTGTTTTTGACACCAATTTTAACTTCTATACTAAAACATCATGGAAAAAAATGTAAAGCTATAATAACAGCAAATGAATCTTCTTTGGTTCACAGATATACATCAAATAATTATCTGTATGAATTTAGCATAGGAGATAAAGCTTATACAGGAAATTCATTGATAAAAGTAGGGAATGAGGAGAATATTGGGGATACTATAGAAATATTGTATTTTAAATGTATGCCATTTTTTAATAGACCTATATACTTTTGGGAGGACAAGTAACGTTATTCATTAACACAAAAAGAATATGATGGAATCTATCAATATATATAGATTGCATAAAGGATTGGATATCTGTCTGCCAACTCAAATACAAGATCTTTTATCCAATGAGAATACTATAGATTTACCAGATTTTGATTATGCAGCAGATGTAAAGAATGCCGATTACAAGTCTTTTGCAAGTCAACTTAATGAATTGCTATACAAGGATCCAGAATACAGATATATTATATTTATGAATACAGAATATTATATTAAATATCTTCAAATATATGGAACAGAATAATCGGATAAAAGAAGGTGATTGGTTCTGTGCAATTGAAGGCCTAGCAATTGCTGATAAAGTTTTCAACTTCTACTATGAGGAATTTAGTAAACTACCAGAAGGAAAGGAAGTAGGTGATTATCATTTATCTATGATACGATATCGATTGTTCTGCGATTACGAAGGAAATCCTATTAAACGCAATCGGTGCAAAATTTTTAATTTAAGATTTTGTAGTCCTATAAAATTAAAATACACGAAACTATTAAATAAAAGTATTAAAAGCTACCCCAAAGAATATACCTCTTTTATTAAATTCTTAAATACCCCAAAAGAAACCAAAGGAAGCATTCATTTGGAATATGCAATATCTATGGAAGATAAGATGCGGGTAGTTCAAGAGTTTGAAATTATCAAGAATAAATTACCTTACAAATTTACTTTTTTAGATTTTATAGATACAGCTGCAAATTGTCAATGCATAGTTAATATGCATGATTTTTTAAATGACACATTTGAAGTTCCACTATATGTTCGAATTTATCTGACCTATACATATGGTGATTATAAAGATAAGAGAATTATGTTTAGTGGATTAAATTATGAATTTGCAGGTAGACTACATCAAATAAATAACGATGGCTAATAATGCAATCCAAAAAGAGAAGAATAACAAATGAAGAAAATAATATTCAAGATATTGGGAAACTTTTCTACCAAAAGTAAATGATGCCTTATAGAATGCAGGAGATGAGTTTGAATATTCTTATACTCTCTAACACTTAAAGTGAAATGATGAAAAACAAGGAATTATTTAATACGGTGGTTAGCCGGCTTGAAACAGAATCTTTTCTCAGCGGATTTAAGTTTAGAAAGCGCGATTCGACGTTTATATGGCAGAATCATGGATTACGTCGCTTTATAGAATTGGATCATTGGAATAAAAACGGATTGCTTATCATTAATCCTATATATATGGTTCGTTTCGATATTCTGCTTAAATGGTTTGAACCATATAGCTTTAAATCTCTGCAAGACCAAAGGGATAATCCGTCTGTGGGCTTTAGTGGTAAGATGCTTGAAAGACAAGATAATTTTACAATAACAGAAGCAGATTTCGACCGTCATTACTTTAAACTTCGTGACACGCTTGCCGAATGTTCGGAAATGGTCTTTTCATCTTACAATTCGCTGCAAGATATGTTTTACAATGAGATTATACCACTATTGAAAGGAAAAAAATCATTGCCTGATGTCGGAGCAGATTGGGCATTCAGGTATCTTACATTAACTCGGATAGTATCACCTCAAGATTATTCTGTTGTCAAGGAATTAGTACTATCACGAATGTATCAAATGGCTGAAAGACATGAACCTAACATCATTGAGTATATTCCACGACTTGATGAAATAATTCAAACCATGGAGTCTTGCTTTCCGCATGTGCGATAATTTTTTGTGTATGAAAAAGAAGAAGATTGCGAAATACATACAAGAAGCCGAAACGCCTATTAAACCTAAGATCCTTTATGATAAAGTGACTTGGGGCGATATGTTGACTGAAAATGAAAAAACATTTCTAAGGAATGTGTTAGAAGACGAATCGCACTCTAAAGATGAAGGATTAGGTATTGCGATTGAAGCTTTTGCTCTTTCTCACACGGCAACGCGTGAAAATATTACATTGGTAGAGAAGTTCCTGGATGAAGATTTTCATAATGGCATTTTTGCTGGAACTGCTCTGAAAGTATTATGTTACGACTACTATTGGAATCTTGCAAAAGATTATTTATCACTCCTCAAAGGGATTCTATTGCGTCAAGAATCCGATGAAGAATTGTTTAGCCGTGCTGCATTAGCCTTAGGTATGTATCTGTCGAACAATAAAGACAAAGAGATATTCTATTTCATATACGATCTATTTCAGCAAGCATTGAATGAATATCATTCCAAATGTGATTGGGAAACAAGGGACAGAGTACGCTCTCTATATGAGGCTTTAAGATATGCCTCGACACCTCATGAAAAGCACAACGATATTTATTTTGAGATTGAGAAGATGAGGTTTCCAGATAACATAGATAATGAACTTATTCTCCAATATGTAAAATTATGAAACTAACCGATATACGAATTTGGAAATTTGAAGCAGCCATGCTGCTGTGTGGTGTGGCAACCGTTTGTGTAGAAGCATTGAACTATGGGATAAGCTTGTTTTACCTTATAGGGCAGTTACTTATTTATCCGCTATGCTTCTTTATAGGTGGAGTAGCAACGTGGAAAGTCTCTAAAGCCGGGAAAGTGTGGCAGCTCATAGGGTATAGCATGCTTTTCTCTTTCATTACCTATAATCTCTTTGCCATAACCCTTTATCCCATATTCGGGGTTCCTTTTGCTTCTTTTGCGTATTTGTCGTCGGTTGGTTGCTTTGCGTTATTCTCGGTTTTACCAGTAGTGATTTGCTGTTATGCGTATAAATGGATGGAAAAATGAAGAAATTCAGAGGACAACATCGATATTACAGAAGATTGAAAGTAGGAACACCGGCTGTGCATAGAAAAATGGACGAATGGATACATTACTTGAAAAACGGACAATCGCAATACGACTATGACCATATCCATTTTGATTGCCCCAAACAGCCATTGTTCCGCTGGAATGCCATCAAGCAACATTTAGATGCCATGATGTGCAGTTTCAATGTTATCGCAATGAAGAGCAAAGAAACCCCATTTGAATTTCAATTGTGGGTATTTATAGGAGTACAAAAAGATTTTGGGATAGAGCCCGCATTGTATTTTCATACCCCTAATTCTGACTATGAAGATTTTCCACAAAAATTTGATGATTTCGCCTTGGAACTGCCTTGTGGAGATAAACAGCTTGAACGCTATCTCAAACAATTAGCAGATAAAGGATTCACTATTTTGCACTCAAAACAGGAAGCGGACTTCATTCAAATTATCATCTTCAATAATAGTATAGGTAAAAAATTGCGCACCGATGAAACAATATGATAGAAACAAGATATTAAATACGTTCCCCATGCTAAATAGCTTCAATAAAAGCAATGGTCTTGCATGGCGTATCATTGAGCAAAATGGATTTAAAGTTTCTTTATGGAACGATTTACTTTCCTGAATATTTCGCTTAATTTAGGGATGAAAACTTTACCCCATTCAAATTTATAATGAAGACTCACTTTTATAACATTATTGAACAATATGAAGAAAATATTTCTGATTATAAACATTCTTAATTTCTATATTTACCAATTTGTTGATAAACATAAAAAGATTTTACCTACTTACCCTACAGACGTAACATCTGAAAAAATTCTTGGTTTCTTGTTAACGATTTTATGTTTAACTATTTTTCTTATTGTAGATAAATTATATCCTCTCAAAGTTGAATACGTTTTTGCCTTTATCATTCCACTCTGTCTGTTACATTATTACGCATTGATATATAAAAAAAGATGGGTACATTATATGTATTTTATCAAAAAACAACCTCAAGAAATTTTAAGAAGATGGAAATTCTATGTTGTATCATTTTTACTTTCACTGTTTTTACTTTTAATAATATTATGCATTATTGATTATAAGTACTAAAGAACTTACATAAGATACTGCAAAGGGGGGCTATCTACAATTGGTTATAATATATGATTATATCATTACATGTGTTTAAGACATAAACATTAGCCTTTTGGGATATTTAAATTTAAATAGTTGTATATGAAATCTTATTTTCACGAAATAGTAAAATATCATCCAGCTGGATATAAAGATCGTATTTATACATTTGATGATTGGACTTCAATTTCAGATATAGGAAAAATCTTTAGAACCGGCATATTATCCGCAGATGATTATATAAAGGTAGAAGACAGTTATGTAAATACTATCCTGACGGTGATGTCTGAAACAGATTGCCATTATCTTACTATAGAATATGTTGAAGCGTATGATGATGAGATAGTAAAACGCATGAAAGAATATAAACAGCGGTATAATATACCGGTATTAGACCCTATCCCGAATCTAAAAAAGGGGAAGGAAGTTTCAAAAAACGAGGCTGCCGTTTTGTTCAGGCTTTGCTTAAGAGAGCTATGCTATATTAAGTTTTCTTGCAAGTCAAAGAAATTAAAAATAGAATTTGGTTATGACTATTATCTATATATAAAATGCTTCTGCACTTTCAATATTCTGTATTTCTGTTTATAAATCAACGAAGGATGAAACAGCAAACCGATAAACGATTCTGGATACCGATACAGTATATTAGCATATTGTTCACGACAGTATGTCTCATTGGGTTAAATGTACATTTTATATTTATTTTTGTCATAGCCTTACTGTTTTGGCTGTTTATGCCTGCAGTAATTATCGCATGCATATCATTTTTTTATTCACTAAGGTGCAACACCAAGCATAAAAAAAGACTTCTGATGCACACATAATCAACATACTCTTGGTATCGTTTTTGTATTTCAATCCGGCAAATAGATGTGATGCCGATATAATGGAAAAACATTATACCAAATATGGAAACCATATGGAGCAAATATACCGAAATCTCTATGATGAATTAACTCCCGGATGTTATGTGGATATTGAATTTGAGCATGGTCATGTTTCCATATTCCATTTTTCAAATGGTATTGATAAAATGGAGTCAAATTGGGACCCAAGTGAGGAAAAAGTAGATTCTTTGCTCCACCAATGCGGACTCGGTAGGAGTTCTCTCAAATGGCTGGAAATAGAGTTGAAGGAAATAGGCTGTATGTCTATTTCAATGAGAGCTGACCCCGATGAATCTTTTTGTGTTGGTTTCCGTCGTATAGGCATGGGCAAGTATTATTATCAAATATATCACAAGCCTCTGTCTCTTGATGAACAGAGAGAAATCAATGAATCCGGCGCTTCTATTCTTTATACGCCTTACGTGGTGTTTAACTATGCTGGAGGGGCAATAGGAAATCAGAATTTTATAGGTAAGCAAGAATATATGAGAAAGAAAGAGAAACAATAGACATTATATAGATTAATTTGTTATAGAATATGTCGGTAAAAAACCGCATTGTCATCTACTCTGTCACCGGAGTTGATATTATATTCGGATGGAACATAAAGCGTATCTCCAATGGTGACTATAGGCTTGGGGATATTGTATATCCCTTTAAATTTCCATATTTTCCCATCGCTGTTACGCTTCAGGAAATGAGCAAAAGTCCATGGTCCAACATCAAAATATAACATCGTATAATCCGAATCAAAACAAATCACGGGCTTATATCTTACGATTACAGTATCCTCTATCGAAACACATCCATCATGTCTTCCCCGCCATACAAGGCTATCTTGAACCTCCTTGGGAAGTTCCATGTACTTCACAGGTGTACCATCTGTATAATCAATGATTCGGCTATTAATAAACAAATAGCTTATCACAGACAAGACTATCAAGCCGGTTATTATTATCCACTTTTTCATTATTTTGCGTAATAAATGATAGTTTCGTTGCTACTCACACAAAGTTAGTTTATTCTTTGATAAAGCCGTCAGTTGGAGAACAAATTATCTGTGTATCAGTTTATTTTTAACACATTAATCACCACACGAACATACCTCTAGTGTTTTTCCATATGTTTCAACCTTCTGCAGACACAACTGGTGATTGGAAGAATATTTTTATTTTATCTCCGCAGATTAAATTTGTCTATTATACAATGCTATAGCAGACTCAACTGATGCCTCTATATAGTTTAAATAGCATCGACTAGTTTGGGACAATAGCCAAATGTAATAGCATACATACTCCTTTAAAAGCTGAGATTCACTTTGACGAAACTTTACGGTGATTATTTTCCCGTCATTCTCGATTGTTGCAATTTCATTGATGGTTGCTACATAATCACAAAGGATTTTTTTACCATCTACAATTTCATTATATGGCTTACGGTGATATTTTGATTCCAAGTAACCCAGATAAGCTGTTGGTGTTATTGCCGGATAGTAAAAGAAAGGATTTCCCAATACTCCTAATGAAAGAACTGAATCTGAGGTGTGATTCATATAAACGCCATCATCAGTTTTTACAAGTGAAATTTTTAAATGTGGAAATTCAAAAAATCTACTGCGCTTAGATTTACTCACTATGTTTTTATCATATTCAATGCATAACTTCCAATTCCTTACAATCTGTTTAGAGAAACGAGCTATCTTAGAACCAGAACATTGCTTGTCATACGCATAATCATTGAAATACCTAAGCAACAATCTATCAAACAGTTTATTCCAAGCAGATACATTCACATTCAACCTCTTTGATTTTGATTTCTGTTCATAATCCTCCGCATTGAGTTCAAAATCTTTAAATGCTTCAAAGTCCAAATAGTTTTCTATGGTTATATATTCGCTACTTCTAAGAAATTGGCTGAAGGAATTTAAGTTCTCTTCTAATTTGAATTGTATAAACATAGAATCCTCATCAGGAGTTACAATTATATGCTGGGTATTAATTTTTACTTTTATCTCATTGCTCATAAAACTATAGTCATAAAAGATTTTCCTTTCTTGATATACAAAATTGTTCGGTTCGTCTATGGTTCTTTTTATAATATCCGGAAGTTGCCTATAATCAATTTTGAGATTAGGAGCATATATCTGTTGTATTAAAGCAATGTTTAAGCACGAATCTTCGACAAGCTTCTGAATCAGAGCGATGCATTGGGAGCCAAAATTGTATTTATGCTCCTGTAATGAATTATTTAAACAATCTATTACTTCTTTCATACTCGATTTAAATTTTAATATACCAGAGAAAACTAATCCGATTATGCGTATGACTTTATCTTTGCGCAAAAAATATAAGACGATGAAAACAATAATTGGTTCTATGCTAGCTTGTCTGTCGGTTTCTGTATCCGCCCAGACTGTAAATAATGTAGTAAGTGACTAAAGTTTCCCACCCCAATAAAGAGGGTGGGAAGTAACAGTAATTCAAATTTTCTTCGTAAATTAGAGGTACTTAATCAACTGATTTACAATGAAAAATAAGAATACTATTATAGAAGCAAAAATAGGTAATTTGAACGAACTTACCAAGGTTTTATCTGTTAAAGAACAAGCCCAAGAGCAACTTTTAGTCGTCATGAAGGCATTGGGCATCGGTAAAATCGTTCGGAATCTAAAGTTTGAGAAGACTCAGGGCTATACCTTGACCTCTCTCTTCATCTCGCTCCTCATCATGCGCCTGTGGGGAAAGACGATTGCAAGTGCCACTTCCAATCATTTTCATGGACTTTGCGCCGTGTCAAAGAACACGCTGTATCGCGCACTTTTGAATGCCCACATTGACTGGCGAATGCTTCTTACCAAAATCACCCTTCGCTTCCATGTCATTCTTCGGGAGCATCAGGTGAATACCGACGAGCATGACACTTGTGCCATCCTTGATGATACAACCTTTCAGAAAAGCGGCATTCGAATCGAAGGAGTCAGCAAGGTGTTCGACCATGTCACCCACAATTTCATTTATGGAATGAAATGCCTGACACCAGCTCTCTCTGACGGGAAAAGCTGCTATCCCATAGACTTCTCCCTTCATCGTGAAAAAGGAAAGAAGAAGGATTACGGCTTGACCTTAAAACAGCGGAAGGAGCAGTTCAAGGAAAAGCGGAACGCAAAAAATCCGGACTATACACGCAAGGCGGAATGTGATGAGAGCAAGCTCGAAATGGCCAGACGCATGCTCTGTCATGCCGTGGGGCATGGTATCAACTTCAAGTATGTGCTTGCTGACAGTTGGTTTACATGCGAATCGCTCATACAGGCAGTCCGCGAGCTATGCGGTGGTTCAGTGCACTATATTGGTTTGGTCAAGATGAACCCCAAGTTGCGTTATCAGACAAGCAAGTCCAAACGTCCCCAAAACATCCATGAACAGATTGTAAGGTATGAACGTACAACTTCATGCTATTGCCGAAAGTACAAGTGCAAATACATTCAGCTTCATGCAAAAGCGGGCGAACAGCCCATACGCATCTTCATCATCAAATACGGGCGAAGCACCCATTGGAAAGTGTTGCTTACTACAGATACTTCCATGAACTTCGTCAGAGCCTTTGAACTTTACGAAAGACGCTGGGGCATAGAGGTCATATTCAAGGAATGCCGCGGTTATCTTGGACTGGGAAAATGTCAGAGTCGGAGCTACAACGCTCAGATTGCAGACACCACCTTGTGTTTCATGATGTATCAGATGCTCTCCTTGGCCAAACGCTTTTCAGAATACGAAACCCTGGGAGCACTATTCCGCTCGGAGCGTGACCGGCTGCAAGTGCTCACCCTGTGGAGCAGGACTTTGGAAGAAGTCAGGCATCTGCTGGAAGTTTTGTCGCGTGAAGCAGGAGTGGATCTGTTGACATGCCTATCAACTGTAGCCGCACGGCAAATGGCAGACTTCTTATTACTCAAATAGCTGATATGAGGGGGGGGGGGGAAAACTTTAGGTCATAATTAGACAATAACGGGAATTATTACTCTAATATACTGATTTTTCAAGGAGATTATAAAATAAAACAATGAAGTAATTAACTGAATTATAAACTTTTAAAACCTGAATCAGAAGCTATTTTCAACTCCTGATTCGCATTAATAAAAAATAACTACCTTTGCGCAATTTTTAAAAGAAGGCAAAGATGGGAAATGCATATGAAGAAAGATTAGGAACCGACCGTATGTTACCTCTTATATTTAAGATGTCGCTTCCGGCGGTTGCAGCTCAGCTGGTAAACCTGCTATACAATATTGTCGATCGTATTTATATCGGCCACATACCCGGCATCGGAACCGATGCTTTAGCTGGAATCGGAGTAACAAGTGCTGTCATAATACTGATATCTTCTTTCTCTGCTATTGTCGGAGCAGGAGGAAGTCCACTTGCTGCCATTGCCCTGGGACAAGGAAACCGGGAGCGTGCCGGACAGATTTTAGGCAACGGATTCATCCTGCTGCTCATATTTACCATACTGACTTCCGCTACCACTTACTTGTTTATGGAGCCGATATTGCTCTTTACCGGAGCATCGGAAAATACAATAGGATATGCTACTGATTATCTTTCGATATATTTGCTGGGTACTCTGTTCGTGGAACTGTCAGTAGGGCTCAATACATTCATCAATACACAAGGACGTCCCACCATAGCCATGTATTCTGTCCTTATCGGAGCAATATTGAATATCGGATTAGATCCTCTGTTCATTTTTACATTCGGTATGGGAGTAAAGGGAGCAGCCTTAGCCACTATCCTGTCACAAGCCTGTAGTGCCATATGGGTAATTTCCTTTCTCACGTCGAAAAAAGCCTCATTAAGACTTGAATACCGCTACATGAAACTGCACAAAGGCATCATACTCTCCATTCTGGCGTTAGGAGTTTCACCATTTATCATGGCAAGTACAGAAAGCCTGGTGGGCTTTGTCTTGAACAGCAGCCTGGAAAAATTTGGAGATATCTATGTCAGTGCACTAGCCATCATGCAAAGTGCCATGCTCATTGTAAGTGTTCCACTGACAGGTTTTGCGCAAGGATTTGTTCCCATTGTCAGCTACAATTACGGACATCATAACCGGGAACGAGTAAAGGAATGCTTCAAAATAGCAGTCATCATCATGTTTTCATTCAATTTTCTATTGATTTCATTCATGATTCTATTCCCCTCACTAGTAGCTTCCGTCTTTACGAACGATGAAACATTAATAGAAACAGTACGCCAGGTAATGCCGATTTTCCTTGGAGGAATGACAATATTCGGATTACAACGTGCGTGTCAGAACATGTTCGTTGCTTTAGGTCAAGCTAAAGTTTCGGTATTCATCGCTCTATTGCGCAAAGTTATATTACTCATACCGCTGGCACTTATCCTGCCCCGTTTCATGGGGATGCCCGGAGTATATGCCGCTGAAGGAATTTCTGATGCAACGGCAGCCATCTGCTGTACACTTATCTTTGCCATACAGTTTCCACGCATTCTCCGCAAGATGGTATAAGAAGAGAAACCTTATTCAGGTTTTCTCTTCATAACCTGGCGGAAATCATTTACGATTTGCCGTCCCATATTGATACGTGTACTGTCTACTTTTCGTATTTCTACCGAAGTTACCGCATCCTTGTATTTAGCCTTGCTCAGTTTAAACTTCATCTTATCCAGATTTCCCGTAATATTCACTCCCATCTTAAAAGGCAGAGGCGACTTTAAAATAGAAATATGGTAATCGAAGTTCATGTCAAGTCCCTGAGTTCCTCCCACAGCCGCCTTATATCGGTCTATCTGCACAATAAAAGGATATACTGTCACATTGCCGTCCTTTATTGTCATATTCACCGAAATACTGTCGAACATGTTCCGCTCTTTGTTCTTAAACATCAGCATCTTCGATATTTCAGCAAAAGTTTCTCCATCCATCAGTACCAGACTGTCGCCCTTGATATGTACAGCCGAACGTAAAGACGGAATCTTGATATTCAGATTCGAATCAAGTACCGCCTCGGCAGCAGCTTCAAAATCAACAACTCCCTGGAACGAACGAAGCATCGGGACAATTGTATCCAGTGAAGGAGCAAATTCAACCAGCTTGGCTATATTGATTTTATGCAGCCTGAAGTCGAATCCGGCATATCCCTGCTTCTTCTCCTGAGCACGATAAACCAAAGTTGCATTCATCTGAGCATCCATCCCCTTCATGCTTAATCCTTTCAGATGAACAGCCTGATTCCGGATATCCACAGCTCCACGCACATCTTCGAATATCATCTTGTCATACTTCACCCTTTTCAAGTTAGTCTGGAGTTCAAAATCCAGACTCTTTGGAATTACAAATAACTCCAACGATGAAGCAGTAGTATCAACTTCAGCCTGAAGTGTATCTTCCGGGAAACTCAATGAATTGATAAGTTGATTACAGTCGAGGTTACGGGAAGAAACCTCCAGCTTCCCCCTCAACGGACGATGATGCTTCATCGTTCCATACAAATCGTATATGGCTCCAGTTGCCGTCAAATCGGAATGTCCCACCCGACAAGTTGCATTTTTCAGCGTTATCATCCGGTTACCTACCGTCACCGATGTTTTTTTCATACGTATAGGTAATGCAAATTCAGGAGTCGACATTCTCATACGACGGAAACCAATGATGCCTTTCGGAATCCAGAGTGAATCATGCAATTTTTCTGCGGTCACAGCAAAGCCTGCCCGATCCACCCCCATCTTTGTTTTCCAGGCACGGCAGAACATGGTATCAGCACTCAGCGAAAGAGAAACCTGAGGCATCGAAGGGTTCTTTTTCCCAGGCTGCAAGCGCACTGTAGCATCAGCTTTCTGACAGAATAACGCCAACGAATCGCCCATATTCCCTTTCAGACGATTCAAAGTAAATTTACATTCAACGTCTGTAATACGGGTAGTATCCTGGGGGTTAGTAGATTTAACCGACATAGTCAGTTTTTCTACATTCGAATTAGCCAGCTTTGACTGCAAGACCAGTTTATTGATTTCCGCACGTGCAGCCAGATCATCATTCCCGATGAAATTGAGCGAAGCATCACTCGCAAATTCAAATCCTTTATTAACATCCCGCAACTGCAAATTCGTCATCTTCAATTTTCCACCTAAACGAATACGTCCCAAATCCTGCTTCTTAATGGAAGACAGCCGACATTTCAACCGCAAATCAGCCTCCAGATCGCCACCAATAGTTACCCCCTCCTGCAAAGGAAAAGCCTGTGCCAAGGCAGTCAGATCTACTTTCGATTTTGTATTAAACGTTATATCTGGATCTTCCAACAGATTCATAATCTTTGCATCGGCCAGTATATCTGTATGAGCCCCCTGAAAATGAAAAATCTTCAAGTCTGCATACGAAGGCTGTTTACGCATTAAATCTACAAACGCATAAAAATCGGCCGTAAAATTGTCAATTCCATAAGGAAGTTTATCATATTTAGCCGATGCTTTATCTATCTGTACCTTCAACGTAACGGCAGGCATCTGCTGCTTTCCATACCATCCTTTTACATCACCCTCCATTTTCACACTGCCTCTTGCCTCCATACTTTCACGCTTCAAAACACTCTCAGGAATCATATTGAATACCGTTTCCAAGGAAGGAGCATGCAGAGCATATGCAATATCCACGTTAAGTGCACGGCGAACTGTATCTCGCTTCAAGGTTCCCTTCACATCAAAGGTTATACCGTTTAATGAAATGTTGGCATCATTTAGTGTAAGTGTACGCGTAGAACGGTCCAGATCAAGAGAAGTCTTCAGGTCTGTCGCAACCTTATTGACCAGCAATTGTCCGTCCTGCCAGAAAAGTACATTATCATTGCTGAAACGCATAGCTAACTTTGAGTGTTCTTTCTGCAAAGAAGCTGTCAGATTAAGTGCAGCATTGGTCAGGCGGGCATAAACTCTTGTATCCCGGTCATCAAAAATAACATTTGCCCGCTTCAGCGATACCCGACGAATATCAATACCTCCCGACAAATCTGTCTTGCCAGAAGAAGCAGTATCAGCTACAGCAGTTGTATCAGAAGCTACAATATCCCAGTTGGCAATGCCCTCCCTACTCTTATAAGCGTAAACCGAAGCATCTTCCAATCCCAGATAGTTAAGAGTTATTTTTTTATTTATCAAATAATCTATCGGATTTACCACAACCACGCATTTGCCAAATGACAGCAACGAATCTGTTTTCTGCCATGCTGTATCACAGAACACTTTCGAGACAAGACTTCCATCGACCAACTTCAATCCGAAACGTGGAAACGTAGAGAAAAAAGTCAGTTCCACACTCTTCATCTCCAACTTGGCATTCAGTGCCTGATTAGCAGTTTTCAAGACTACCGGAGTTAACCTGGAAGGAGTAAACACAAAATTTATAGCAACTGTTATTGCTATCAGAATTAAAACAATCAATGAGCCGAAAGATATACCGGCTATTTTCAATATCCCTTTTGTACGCTTCTTCATAATCTTTTTCATACCTAATTTCCGACAAAGATACAAACTTAACTTTTTCACTGTACCTTGTTTTTCTTTAATTAAGAACCCTGTTTTGGTTACTAAAAAGCCACTAAAACAACAAAAGCCGGAATTATGTCTAAAACTTGGGCAAATCTTTCCAAAAACATCGAGATATTTTTTTAAAATTTGTACAACTTCCCCGATTTTTTTGAGCAATATTTCAAAAGTATTTGTACAAAAATTGAGAGTTTTTGCTGAATTATCTGAAAAGACTTCAACCAAGTAAAATATGCTCTTCAACAAGTTTTTGGAAATATATTGCCTTTTTTCTTCCCTATACACATTTTTTTCTTACGAAATTTCACTTTTATGAAAACATTTGCTACATTTAGTTGTTTATTATTTAAGAACAAAGTATGAAAAAAATCACTTTAGGAGCACTTACACTCTTACTCATCACGACAGCTTGTAGAGATGACAGTTATACTCTCTCTACTGAATCAACCCCCAATCTTGTTACTCCCGCTCTACATACCCGTGTGAGCGATTCTCAAAGTCCTCTCACGGGTATAGTAGAAGCTTATCCTTGCCTTCAGGGAAGCTCTATTTATTTCGGGAACTATGTAAACAATACGCTAAGCGTGTTCTATGGTTTTTACAATGTTCAGGATGGAAACATTGTAGGAGATAACAACCGAGAAGTATCGCTGCCTGTCGGCAAATATAACATTGTATATTGGAGAACTCCCAAATATGAAGAACCTATTCATACAACCCCAGCCATTGATGAACCCGGGCTATCTATTGGTTCAGACTTATCTAAATTGTATTTCGGATTGAGACAATATAATAAAGATACTACATATATTCCTGTATACGATCTGGTACCCACCAACAAGGAAGTAAATATCGGACAAGAGGATCTGGAAGCCAATATGGAACGGGTTGTAGCAGGACTCAAGGTGATTGTCAAAACAAAAAACAATGCCGTCATCAACTCTAACATTACAGATATGCAGGTTCTTATCGGTGGAATAGCTGAAAAAATCAATCTGTATACAGCCGAACCCGAAAATAAGACAAAGACTGTCAAGTTTGATCTGGTACGTTCTGTCGATAATACCGAAATGAGTAATGCAATG
>ERZ773170.1416-NODE-1416-length-18144-cov-8.667367_pt1 | contig 18144 bp, 17 predicted proteins | sample MGYA00581002_ERZ773170 | MGnify/ENA primary metagenome ERZ773170 (study PRJEB29015, sample SAMEA2737811) | human gut metagenome | biome: human gut; feature: human-associated habitat; material: faeces | place: China | collected 2012 ... | reverse complement strand
TCAATGTCATGTTGAAGGAGATTAAGAAAAAATACAGGCTACAAATAGGCAATTTTTCGTGTCATTCTCTTAGAAAGACCTTTGGCAGACAGGTTTATAATATGAACAGTGATAATTCAGAGCTTGCACTTGTTAAGCTCATGGAGCTATTCAATCATTCCAGTGTATCAATCACTAAAAGATACTTGGGATTGAGACAAGAAGAATTATTAAATACCTATGATTGTCTTAGTTTCTGATAATTGAGATTTGAGACAGGATAAACCAGATTTTTTTTATTTATGCTCTGAATAGTTCTGTTTCAAATCACAAAAATATGAAGTAGAAATAGCTCTCAATTCTTATTTTAACAGGCAGATTTAATTGTAAAATAAATACCTTTCATTATCTTTGTGGCAATTCCAAGAACTTAGAGAGTTTAGTTATTGGAAGGACATATTAACGAAAGGTGTTATTGAAATTATCTTCTTAGATTGAATTCTCGCAAAATTCAGATTAGAGTGAAGATGATAGCAATAGCACCACATCATTTGATATATACCTACCTTATATATCCTGTAAGGCTGTCAGATATTGTCAAAGTGGTGTGGGCTATTGTTTTATCCACTCTAAAGGCAATGCGAGAAGCCTAATCTAAGGATAAAACAGTAAGTTCCCACACCTTTATTTTTTATTACAGCTTTCCAAAGGGAACAAGGTGAGCATAATTACAAGTAGGTATGAAAAAAATTGTAACGACCTTTACTAGCTGTTTATTATTCACTACAGCTTACTCCCAAGTTCCTTTTGTCACTTATGAGGCTGTACCACAACCAGACATTTCTATTCCTAGGATAGAACCATTCAGGATTAATGCATATTCCATCCCTAATGTAAAAGTGGTAAGTAGTGATATTATAACAGCAAATGCTTTATGTATTCCAACAGAAGGTGAAAGTTTTACTCTTGGAACTAAAATTATGATAAGAAAGTTATCTAATGGAATGACTACATTGGGATTAATAGGAATAAAACAAGGTAAACAATGGAATAGTTTGGATGAAATCACATTAATATCAATTTCTAATGCTATATCACAAGCTAAATCTAAAGAAGAAAAAGACACTTGGTTAAGTATGTCTGATTTTTCATATTTAGCCATTTTAGGCAAGGACTGTATGTTGTTATTTAAGTAAACTATAAAAATAATGAAAAGGATTCTAATATTATGCATGCTAATAATTACAAGTAACATATTACATGCAACAGTTTATGTTTTTACTACAAACGATGGCGTTTTGAAGCTCAATGACCAAATGAATACGATTTCATTTAAGGGGATGGAGTATAATATTTTAGATTATAAAGAGAACAGCCCTGAAATAAATTCTGTATTTTGCGAATATTCCAATTTAAAGAAGATGTTCCTATTTGATTTCTCTAAAGGGAATATTACAGAGTATAACTATATTGAAACTTTTGAATGGAAGGATGTTGCTTTTTATAATAAAGCAAAACTTGTTTCTGGATTATATCGCAATATTGATGTCTATATTTACAATAATAACATCAGAGGGGACAATATTAGTTTATTTAAGCAATATGCAAATATTATGATAGAAGGCATAAAAAATGGTACGATAATAATGAATGGCAATGGAACATTTACAGATACAACTGGCAAATTGTCTAGCTCTGGAACATTTGAAAGAAACTGGCTTGGAAAGAAAAAAAATACTTCTAATAATATATTAAATTTAGTCGCAGATTATATATTCGGCTATATAAAAGGAATGCCTTCTTGTAATAGTAATTGGGAACAAGTAGGAAATCCATACATGATTCTAAAAGCAGATAAGTTGAATTAACAACTAGTTCTAATATTAAATTCTGATATTATGAAAAAGGTTATTATATTATTTACAGTACTGATGACATCCATGCTTGCATTTGCACAACAAAAAGAACAGGCAAGATTTCATGTTACGTATGCTATATATAATGGTGAAGATATAACAGAATGGGCTATTAAGAGTAAATTATTTACTGTCTTTTATACAGTCAATGAAGAATTATATATGGCAAACTATTCTGAAACAAATGAAACTCAAAGTTGGGGAGTTATATGGGAATTAAAAAATGAATCAATACCAGAAACTGCATCTAATTATAAAACAGATATATTTTACTTTAATTGGAATTATCTAAATTCATATGATTCTAAAAAAGGAACTTGTAAGGTACAATTTAAAAGTATATAAGCCTCAAGGGGTTGTTTCTAAACTAAAATTCATTAGTGAAACTCTTGATATAACAGAATATACAGGATATATGAAAGGGACGATTGACTTCGGGAATTTTTATTAATCTTCAATATATAACTTTGTAATAAATGAGACAATCTATATTTATTATTGTTGTATTATCAATATTTACATCCTGCCAATGTAGACAACAAGTAATATTACCTATTTCTACTATAGACAGCATCTTACAGGTTAATGCTACTTCTACTCTGGAAGAAAAATTATCAGAGATAAATGCCCAATCTGGGCAGGTTATAGTAATGGAAGTTCAGACAGGTCAAATTAAGGCTTTAGTTGGACTTACTAAGAAAGACAGTACGAACTACCAACCATGTGAGAACTTCTCTATATGGCAGTCTACTGGCTTGATGCACCCAATATCGTTATTGGCAGCTTTAGAAACTGGTAAGGTGAAATTGAGTGATAAGGTTGATACTGGAAATGGTATCTACCAAGTTCAAGGCAGAGAACTTAAAGACCATAATTGGCATAGAGGAGGATATGGTGAGATAACAGCACAAGAAGGATTGGCAGCTAGTTCCAATATTGCCATTTATAAGACTATGGAGAAGGCTTTTGGTGATAATCCTCAAACCTTTTTTGATTTATTAGCTAATATGAGCTATGGTAAACCAGATAGTATCAATGGAATTGCCAGTCTGCAACCTTACAAGATTACAGAAAAAAATATCACTTGGAACTGTATAGGATATGAACAGCTTATTTCACCTATTCAAGTCCTTACCTTCTATAATGCTATCGCCAATAATGGGAAGATGATACAGCCTCAACTATATAAGGATAGTGTAGTAGTTATTAATCCCCAAATAGCAAGTAGGGCTAGTATTGATAGTTTGAAGAAAGCTCTAGTATTTAATGTTACTGACGGATTAGGACAACCCGCCAAGTCCGATAAAGTAGTAGTTGCAGGTATGCAGGGAACTAGTTCATTATCTACTAATGAGGATAGTACTAAGGGTATGTATGCGGTAGAGTTCTGTGGTTACTTCCCTACTGATAATCCCAAGTATAGTATTATTGTATCTATTAATAAGACTGGATTACCTGCAAGTGGTGGACTAATGGCAGGTGATGTATTTAGGAAAATAATAGTAAATTTAAAACAGAATTGAAATGACAAAAATGTCTCAATGTAGTACATGTATTGGAGATGGAGTTCATTGTGAACATTATCGACCAACTGATGACAGTCCTTGTCCTAATTATATATTTGATACTTCAAGTACGGAACAAGGTACTATTAAATATGAAGTTAAGAAAGCTTTGTATCGATATATTATGCGAATTGCTATAGCCCTTATACTTCTTCCTCTTATTGGAGCAGTAACTTTTAAGACTTATATATTTATAATTCTTTATCTAGTTTTTTTCGTTTCTCTCTATTTAGTAATTGCACACTTTGATAGTATATTGCGATTTGTTAAGGGGAAATTATGGAATAGAAAGATAAAACATCATAAAACAAGGAACTTACAAAGGCACAAGAACTAATTAAATTTGAAGAAACTGTTTATCGCATAATTTCTACACAAATAGAATATGGAAGGTTGGATAGTTTTAGGCTTAATACTAATAGTTATCGCCTATTTCTTTGGCAGGATTGGATTTGCATTTGAGGAAGATAAGGAACAGTCTGAATATGCAAAAACAAATGACGCTATTGATAAAGCAATTGATGCAGAAGATAACAAGACACGAAATCTAGTTATCAGTACGCTGAAGGAGATTGGTTGTCAACCAGAAGTTGATGATGAAGATAGAATCTGTTTTAAATACCAAGGTGAGGAGTTTTTTATAGATGCAGATAACAATTATCAGTTTGTCACTCTCTGGGACACTTGGTGGCTATGTGTAGATTTGGATAATGCCAATGTTGAGAATTTAAAGGAAGCAATAAACTTGAATAATATAAATACTATTGTTTCCACTGTCTATTCCATTGATGAAGATAATAACCAGATGGGAATACATTGCAAGGCAATAATTGTATTTACTCCTTCAATAACAAACAGAGGAAATTATTTGAAAACAATACTCAATGATTGTTTCAAGGCTCATGATTTACTAAAAGAACGGTTTATACGTCTTAATTTCAAACAAGAGAAACATGAAGCCAAAAGGGTAGTTATAAAAGGATTTAATTAATAATATCATGAAGAAGTTTTTTAGTTCTATGTTTAATACTTCTCCCCAAGTAAAGAATATCTCAAAAGATAAGGAAGAAGATGATTGGGTTGATAGATTAGAGAATGAAATGTTTCTGTCAAATGAATTTAGGTTTCAACACCAAAATGAAAAGTATCAATTACGTGCTACTCCTAATGAGAAAGTGACTTTAGGGGTATTACTTAATAGGACTTTTGATATAAGGCAAGAAGAAGTTTCTGATTTATATATTGTTACAGATAACATACGTGAGAAAAAAGGAAGGCTTATTGTTGACGGAAATGAAATCTGGAACTTTGATTTATGTAATGCAGTCCTTATCAAACATGATAATGGAGATATAGGCTATAGATTTAGTGAAAATGTTGTCTTGTCTATTTCCTATAGAAAGGGTTATGCCAAACAGGAAGATAATGACAAATCCATTGGCAGAGTGAATGACACTATCATTGTACATTTAAGAGGATGTGGCGGTGGAAAAGATACATGGTTTATTCGTGCATCTATTATGCTGCCAACATTTAGCCATGAAGGAGATAAAACGTATACTAGAACCGCGAATCAACCTCAAACATTAAGTGTTTTGTTTGCCTATGACAATACAAGTCCAGAACAAAGAATAGAGGAGTATAAGGCTATTCATGATAGAACAATTGAAAAATTTAACAATGGAGAAGAATTAGAGTTTAATGAACATTGCATTATATCTCAAATGATACCCACAATTGGAAAGGATTTTTATTGGGGGAATGAAGTTTTAAAAGAAAATAGATATTGGGATGCAATTGTGTATTTGGAGAATGTATACCATGCTTTGCGGGAAAGTTGGTTAAGGAGCGATATTACAGATGAGGATAAAAGGATGTTTTACCAAACCTGTTACATTATAGGATATTGCTATGCGGAAATGTGTTTATATGAGAAAGCCCTTTTCTATCTGGAAATAGTTCGTCCGTTAAATAACATTACATACAACATAGAATACATAAACTGTTTAGCAAACAGTAGAGATATAAGGGCAATTTACACTATTCATAATGAACTTAATCAATTGGCACAATTAAAAGAAAATGAGATTACGGATAGTGTTATATATTATCACAATTTCTTGCGTAGGAGAAGAGCATACACCTTTGTTGACATGGGACGGTTGGATGATGCAGAGGAAGCGTTTAAAGAAATGTTGGATGAAGATGCAAATAAGGAATATGCCAAAGGCGAACTGGAGTATATTCAAGAACTGAAAAAGCGAAAGAATACTAAAATTTAAATATAGCTGATATCAGTAGAGAGTAACCTCTTAATAGGTGGCGGACAGATGGCAGGTGATGTATTTAGGAAAATAGTTGATAGTATGATAGTAAAATAATTTATAAACAAAGTTTTGTTATGGATAATAAATTTGAAAAAGAAAATATTATGGATGCAAATAATAATATGCAAGAAACTCAAATAAAACCTTCAAATGAAAATATTCACGGTTGGCTAAGTTTCTTCCTATTTTGCATAGGGTTAAGGGGGGCTTTTAACTTTATCTATTTATTGGCAACTTTCAAAATCCAAGATTATAGTTTTAATTACATATTATTAGGAAGTAATTTTTTAGTGGCATTATTAATGTGGGGATTATCTGTTTATACTCTTGTTGCATTTTGGAAAAGGTCAACTAATGCGGTGTTCTTAGGAAAAAATTATGCTATTTTATGTTTCATAGCTAATTTGGCTTCACTGATTATTGGTGATTTTGAAGAGTATGGAATAGGCAATTTATCACGCATTTTATCAGCATCAATGTGGTGTGTTGCTTGGTATATCTATTTTTCTAAATCAGCACAAGTCAAAAGGTTGATTCCGGTGCTTTATAGAAAACCGTTCAAATGTGACAACTACATTATTGCTTTCATCATTTCAATTTATTCACTGGGAATAGGACTTGGAATAATCACACAACAATATTTCACAGACCTACATGAAAAGAATATAGTATCAAAATTACATCTTGGAAAGAACGGTTATACTGATGGTATAATTGCTTTTACAGCTCCAAAAGGATTTACTTGCTACAAATACAAAAATGAAGGTATTATAAGCCATACACTTGAAAAGGGAGATTCTATACATATAACTATTACTGGTGGATATGATACCCAAAATACGAATTCAAACTTTGAGTATTATTGGAACAATTGGAAAGATTCAGAAATGAACGATTATGCTAATGTTATATTGGAAAATAACAAATATACCATACATGATAATTATTGCCATTTCCGTTCTATACGCTATGAAGCAGACACTCCTATTGTTTGGAGCTTCGCACTCCTTTTCAATGAGTATTCAGGTAAAGTATGCGTATGTTCGATATGGTCTTTTGAGGGGACGTCAAATAATATAAATGAAATACTTAATTCTATAAAACTATTTTAATATTCTATGCTTATGAGAAGATTTATATCTATGCTTGTTTTCATGTTGGCAACATTGCAATGTACATGTTTGTATTCTAAAGATGTTTTATACCCTAATGTACGCCATGTAGCACAAAAGAATATTTACATAAAGAAAGTAAATATTTTGGGAACAACTACCCAAGTGGATTTTTTATATAGGTCAAATGAAGCGACTTCACGTTATATTTATTTGTCACTACCTAAAGATGGTGACTCCATGTATATAAAGATAAAAGATAGGAAGTATAAATTGCTATTCACTATAGGAATTGCCAACAAGGATAGGCAGACAATATGTCACCCTGGGCAAGAAATTGAATTTTCCGCAATTTTTGAGGCTATACCTGAAAACACAGAAGAATTGGATATAATTGAAGGAGACACAGGGGCATGGCATTTCTTTGGGGTTCAATTAAAAAGCAATAATACTAATCAACAGGAACTATGTCGACTTAACATTATTAACGCTTACGAAAACGACAGAGACATTACTTCTATTATTAAGAGCAGAAAGGCATATTTAACATTATACTTAGATAACGGTGAACTTTGTTTAGCTAATGTACATCCTTTAAGTAACACTCAATCGTGGGGAAAACTGATTGTTGAAGACTATGAGAGAGCAAGAACTGATGATGGGAATATAGATAAAATTAGTTATGCAAAATGGTACTATCAAAATTCCTATGATAATAAAACAGGTGTTGCAATAGTTGCAATAGGTCAACGAGAATATACTAATATGGCTTTTGTACAAATCTCAACAGATAATGATATTCTATATTACACAACAGAAATTCAAGGGAGTATGGATATTATACAACGAGATAAAAAGGTGAACACACGTACACCCAAATCAAAGAATTCAAATATCCCAAATAAACGGAGAACATTACAAAAGAATCCAAATTTTAAAATAGAATAATTATGAATAAGAATCTTTTATGGCTAGCGGGTTGCATCATAATATTATGTTCATGCCAAAAGAATTTGAAAGAAATTATCAGTGAAACAGAGAAAGCCACATTTACAGTTTATACCTATGATGAGTTTGGTAGTCCTTTAGGTAGTGGTTCAGGTTTCTTCATAGATGATACCGGTATTGGTATCACTAATTACCATGTATTGGATGGTGCAGTAAAAGCAATGCTTAAAACTAGCGATGGACAAGAATATGAAATAGATAAGGTACTGGCTTCTGATAAGAACTGGGATATTATAAAGTTCTCAATAATAAGCCCTTCCAATACGAAATTTACTTATTTGAATTTTACTCAAAAACAAATGGAGCAAGGAGATAAAGTATACAACATAAGCAGTCCGTTAGGCTTGGAAAAAAGTGTATCAGATGGAATAGTAGCATCACTAAGAAAAGATAAGAAATATGGTGACATTATACAAGTTACAGCTCCCATTTCTCCTGGAAGTAGCGGGAGTGCATTATTAAATGAGAAAGGAGAAGTGTTCGCTGTTGCCACATTTAATCGTACAGGAGGACAGAATCTTAATTTTGGAGTTTCTATAAATAAAGATAAGGTTGCATCATTGGAGAATAATGATTTTGCCCGTTTGAATCCTAAATTTAACAGGAAGGATAATTTTATTATTCTAAATATACCTAATGAAAGAAGTAGTGAGATTATCTTAAATGCAATAGAATTTAAGGATGATGTGACAATAGCATATTTTTCTTATATCAACTTGAATTTGTCTTTTGGAGAAGATATGTATATATGGTGTGAAATAAACAAAGGGAATGAAGGTTTTCTCATTCATGATTTAGAGAATGACTTTAAATATTATTTAACGTCTTCAACTATAGGTACAAGTAAGAGCAGTGGAACCAAAGTGCCTTTGGCTTCCAGTTATAAATTTAAGGTATATTTTCCTGCAATAAAGTCCACTTTGCATAAAATCAGCATTACTAATGGAACCACTTCAAGAGGTTGGCAGTTTAGAAACATTGATTTGGATAAATATAAATCAAATATCATAGTTGACATGGATAGTTATCAGAAAGAATATGCTTATTCCACTATGCATGAAGGAAACTTCAATGAGGCTATAGGTATATTCACGAGTATTTTACAGGAAAATACGGAAGACATTCAATCCCTAAATGCGATGGGAATAATATCTTATGTTATTGACAATAATAAGGATGCAGAAGCGTATTTTAGTCAAGCAATAGATTCTCACCCCAATAATTCAATAGGATATATAAATCGCCACCAAGTATATAGGTCTCAAAAAAGATATGAAGAAGCTTTACAGGATATAACAAAAGGGATAAATATTGATAATGCTCAACCTGATAATTATGTTCAAAGAGCATTTATTTATATGGATATGAATATATGGGACAAGGCAGAAATTGATTGGAATACTGCCATAGATACAGAAGACTTCAAGAAAGATGAAAATGCGTATTATTATAGAGCTATTTGTCGCATTCATTTAAACAATAGAGAAGGAGCGTGTGATGATATTCAAATTGCATATAACTTGACTACTGATAAGGAGTTTGAAAAGGAGCTAACAGAAATGTGGAACAAATGTAAATGTTTCTAGGATAAATTAAAGGCGAAAGGCAGCATTTGAAGTAATATTCACTTGCTGCCTTTTTTAGTTCATTTCCTTCTCTTCTTAACTAATTTATGCTTATTCTTCTTGGATGAATTTGAGAATAGTTGTTCTAGCATTTCCCTTGTAATAGGTAAATATGTGACTTCTGTTAATCTAGTTTCTCTAATCTCTTGTGGTAAATAATGAATTGTGTTATTCCTCTTTGGTGTTACTTGCATATTTGTGTGAAAATAAATAGGTTGGTAATTGATTTATCTATAGCAAAGTTACTGGTAAGAATCAGGTAAATCTAATACAAGATATACATTCTGAATTATTGAGGTATATGCGTGTATATCTTTAAAAGGATGCGATTTGAGGTAGCAAGCAAAACAATTCTTGTAACTGATTCATGCCAGATATTTATGATTTTATTTTTTGTGCCTGTGAGATATGATGAAACTAAGTCATTGATAAGGTGGTAAGTGAAATTTCATTTACTGCCTTATTTTTTTATCTAATTCTTTCTATCTTTAAGGCATAATTTAAGATTAGAGATATGGAAGATATAAAGCCAATAGATAAGTTTACATTAGACAAATATGTAAAAGAAGAAGATGATTTGCTAGAATATGTAGAAATGTTGGGTTATAAATGTCACCCTGACTATGATTTCATAAGGGTTAAAAAGGAGATAGAGGATAAAGCAGAGACAAATGAAACAGAAGTAGCAACAGAACAACAAGCAGCAGCAGAAGAAGAAGAAACAAAATATGTCTTCATGGGTACAACTGTAACACAAGAATTTAAGAAACGGTACAATGCAAAAGTGCTTAATGCTCACTATACATTTGAGAAATATATACAGTATGAGGATATACAAAATACTTTGGAAGCATTGGATATAGATAGAGAAAAATTCTGGTATCTATTATTGTTCGTCTCTGATTACATTTATGGAAGTTGCTTGGAAGGAATTAAGGTTAAAGAAACTCCAAGAGTATTAGTGGAGAAATTCATGCAACAGATTGAGAAGAATATCAACAATAAAAATTCAAAAGCTTCTTTTATAAAACCAATGACACTAACATTAAAATTACAGGAAAAACATCGCTCCATAGAAATCGACGACCCTATATCATTAGCTTACATTTATCTTGTATATGAAGCAGGGAAGGACTATTTCAGTAATGATAAGCCAACAATTTTTGATATACAGGGAATAGATAGGAAAGGCAAAGACACAGAACCTAACACTGTTCTAGTGGCAATGTTCTATCATTTATTGAAGAGTTTCTTTAAACTATTGCCCAAAACAAATACAAGTAAATCTGCAAAAGCATATAGTACAGTTTCTTTGAATAAGACACTATTAATTTCAAGGCTTGTTTATTTGACCAACCTATCCAAAGACAAACGATATACTGGAGTTGATGAGAAAAATAGCAAGCTGTGTCCTAACTTCATAAAAGACCAGATAAAATCTTACAAAGATTATGAAATTCTTAGAGCTAACAAATTTTATAAATGATTCATCAAGGAGGGGTAAATTTATTGGGCTGTTTTTACCCCTCTTACCACCTCTCAAAACATTGCCTTTATTCATAATTTCCATTGTAATTTTGCCACCAGAAAGGAACGAAAGTAGATAATGTTTCTACTGGGCAGTCTCATTTTTAATAATGAATAAAAAAAATGAATTAGCACTCCAAGTTTTAACGTTGGCAGTGCTGGCAAGTAAGGGAATCAAGATAGCTAGGCTATCAGGTAACCGCAAGTTTGATGAAAAGGTGGTCAAATCCAAAATGAAGTCCATGAAGAAGAATGGCATGTTAGTCCCTGCTATCATTGTAGATGCAAAGGAAGCCATTAAAGCCGGATTGGAGATTGTGGACTTTGGAACGGGAGAAACTATTAACGAATCCGATGCTGAATATTATGTTGTATTGGTTGACGCTAACCATCGCTACCAAGCTCACCTGAATCTTCTTAAAGAGAATGAAGGTTTGAAAGAAGAAGAACAGTATAAAGGTGAGTTTTACCTTATTTATGCTTTGAATGACAAGCTTGCCATCTCAAAGCTATTATCAGAAATCAACATTTGTACAAATCCATGGCGAGGTAATGATTTTCCTAAAAGTGTTAAAATGGCAAATAAAGAGAATCTGCCACTACTTGATTTCATTGACGAGCTTACAAATGATGATTGGTCTTTAGCAGCCGCTTCCAAATGGGCAACTTTTAAAAGTGACATTACTAAAGAGATACTAGCGGATGCGGCAGATAATAAAATTAGCGAGAAGCTAAGGAATACCAGTGGTATAGAACGAGGACGTAAATTATTGGAAGCTGCCAAGAAAAGCTTTTCGGTCAAATTCCTTAAAAACCGGAACATCATTGATTGGCTCATAGCCCAATATGACAAAGCTAATGATGATAATAAAACGGCTACCGTTAACCAACTGGCTAAATTCCTAGAAAGCTTAGGTCGGGATAAAGCTGAATTAATTGAAAAAACTAAAGGACAGCGAGGTGGAGATACCAAAGAGACCATTATAAATCGCCTTCTCAACAATTTCTACGAGCAGTTCACACAATCTCAAAGTGCTTCTACTGATGAGTAAAATTAAAAGCCAGTTATCGAGATGATAGCTGGCTTTTTTTATCTAAATATGAATTGTCACATCTAAATGCAGACTAAAATTCTAATCTCAAAATTATGCCTTATACATAATTAATCCTATCTTTGTGTCGTTCAAACAAGGCTAGATAAGTACAAATTTGAGGAACTAAATTTGTAAGTTACTGATAAACAGCACCCAATCTAAATATACGGTTTTTATTCAAAACCGCATACCTGCACGCCTATTTTTTTCGCTTTTTTAATTAGCCATTTCAGAGATGAACTTGATTCTCACCAGTCGGACTTCCTCTTCGGTAAATTCATCGCCCAGTTCGTCAAGAGCATCATCAATCTTGTCTGTCGTAGATTCCTTGAAGTAATCATAGATATCGAGCATATGATCTTCATCCATAATTTCTTCCAGGAAGTAGTCAATATTCAGTTTAGTTCCGGAGTAAACGATTGCTTCCACTTCATCCAGCAGTTCACCAAACTCGATTCCTTTGGAAAGAGCGATATCGTCCAGCGCCACTTTACGGTCGATAGCCTGAATGATAGCCACCTTCATCTTTGACTTATTGGCAACTGTACGTACACGTAAATCTTCCGGACGTTCGATTTCATTCTCTTCGCAATGACGTTTGATCAGTTTACAAAACTCTTCACCATAGCGTTTCGCCTTTCCGGCACCTACGCCCGGAATATTCTGCAGTTCATCCAATGTCACCGGGTAGATGGTAGCCATTGCTTCCAAAGACGGATCCTGGAAAATGACATAAGGAGGAACTTCCAGTTTCTTGGACAGCTTCTTCCGTAGGTCCTTCAGCATTGAATAAAGAGCCGGGTCTACCGCACAAGAGCCACCGCCACGTGCAGGTACTTCTTCTTCCGTTTCTTCAAAATCATTATCTTCAGTAATCTTGAATGATTTTGGCTTCTTCAGGAACTTATGCCCCTCTTCCGTCACTTTCAAGAGACCATAATTCTCCACATCTTTGCTCAAGTAACCGCCAATCAAAGCTTGCCGGATCACTGCATTCCATGTTTTGTCTTCTTCGCCCATACCCGAACCGAACACTTCGAGGTCTTCGTGTAGGTGAGCCTGTACTTCCGACGTTTCTCTACCTTGTAGTATGTCTATGATATAATCTGCCTTAAAATTTTCTTTCACCGCGATAATCGCTTCAATCACGGCACACAATAACTCTTGAGCCTCCACTTGTTTTTTAGGGTTTAAACAGTTGTCACAATTTCCACAATTTTCTTCCGTATATTCTTCACCGAAATAATGCAGCAACGTCTTGCGTCGGCATACGGAAGATTCGGCATAAGCAGCGGTTTCCAACAGAAGCTGCTTGCCAATTTCCTGCTCTGCCACAGGTTTTCCTTGCATGAACTTTTCCAGTTTCTGCAAGTCTTTGTTTGTATAAAAGGTCAGGCACTGGCCTTCGCCACCGTCTCTACCGGCACGTCCAGTCTCCTGATAATACCCTTCCAGACTCTTCGGGATATCATAATGGATCACAAACCGTACATCCGGCTTGTCGATTCCCATACCAAAAGCGATGGTAGCCACAATCACTTCCACCTTTTCCATCAGGAAATCATCCTGGTTTTTCGTTCTCGTCATTGAGTCCATACCTGCATGATAAGGACGCGCGTTTATTCCGTTTGCCTGAAGAATTTCAGCAAGTTCCTCTACTTTCTTCCGACTCAGGCAATAGATAATGCCCGACTTTTCCGAGTTGTTCTTGATGAACTTGATGATATCTTTATCAATATTGTTAGTCTTTGCGCGTACCTCATAATAAAGGTTCGGACGGTTGAACGAAGATTTGAAAACCTGTGCATCCACCATCCCCAGATTTTTCTGGATATCGTGCTGTACCTTCGGTGTTGCTGTTGCAGTAAGCGCAATCAAGGGAGCTTTCCCTATTTCGTTAATGATCGGACGAATTCGCCGATACTCCGGACGGAAGTCATGCCCCCATTCGGAAATACAATGAGCTTCGTCTACCGCATAGAACGATATTTTCACCGAACGCAAAAAATCTACGTTTTCTTCCTTTGTCAATGACTCAGGAGCCACATATAGCAATTTTGTTTTTCCGGCAAGGATGTCAGACCTTACTTGGTCTATTGCGCCTTTATTTAATGAAGAATTTATAAAATGGGCGATGCCATCCTCTTCACTGAAATTGCGCATTGCATCCACCTGATTCTTCATCAACGCAATGAGCGGAGAAATAACAATTGCCGTACCTTCCATCAAGAGCGAAGGTAACTGATAGCATAAAGATTTTCCGCCACCGGTAGGCATTAGCACAAAGGTATCTTTACCATCAAGCAAGTTCTGAATGATTGCTTCCTGGTTTCCCTTGAACTTATTAAATCCGAAATACTTTTTCAGTTCATCTGTTAAATTAATCTTCCCTGCCATCTTAACTTAGGTTGTTTTATTCAGTTCATGGTTTAACTTTAAGTAAAGCCCTCCATTGCAAGAGAGCCAAACAAAGTTATAAACAACTTCGTAATTACCAAGCAAAATACGACTAATATTTTCAAGAAAAAACAGAAACAATCATTTTTAATAGCCTTACTATTTGATATTAAGCAGTTTGCAGCCTTGCCATATTCGCTTTTTCCAGCTGTTGTTTTGCATAATCCAGCGTTACCTTATACTCTTTTTTGCTCTCTGAAGGGATTTCAAACATGACATCCATCATGATTGTTTCCACAATAGAACGCAACCCGCGGGCACCTAACTTATATTCTACAGCCTTGTCAACGATATATTCGAAAACAGAATCTTCAAATGTCAGCTTGATACCATCCATTTCAAACAACTTGATATATTGCTTGATGATAGAGTTTTTCGGTTCGGTAAGAATAGCACGGAGTGCATTGCGGTCCAGCGGGTTCAGATAAGTCAGCACCGGAAGACGACCGATAATTTCGGGAATCAGTCCGAATGACTTCAAATCCTGAGGAGCAATGTACTGCATCATATTATTCTTATCGATCACTGCCGTTTTTTGCGATGCGGTATATCCTACCACATGCGTATTCAGCCGTTGGGCGATTTTCTTTTCAATACCATCGAAAGCACCACCACAGATAAAGAGAATGTTCTTGGTATTCACCGGAATCATTTTCTGGTCGGGATGCTTACGGCCTCCCTGGGGAGGAACGTTCACCACCGATCCCTCAAGCAATTTCAGCAAACCTTGCTGCACCCCTTCTCCACTTACGTCGCGAGTGATAGAAGGATTGTCTCCTTTGCGGGCAATCTTGTCTATCTCATCGATAAACACAATTCCTTGCTCAGCCTCCGGCACATTATAGTCTGCCACCTGAAGCAAACGGGTCAGAATGCTTTCAATATCTTCACCGACATAACCGGCTTCCGTCAATACCGTAGCGTCTACAATCGTAAACGGAACATGAAGCAACTTGGCAATAGTACGTGCCAGCAATGTTTTCCCGGTTCCGGTACTACCCACCATGATAATGTTTGATTTTTCAATCTCTACATCATCACCGCTGTCTTTCTGCAAAAGACGCTTATAATGGTTGTAAACCGATACGGAAAGAAAGCGCTTCGCATCATCCTGTCCGATTACGTACTGATCGAGGAATTTCTTTATTTCTACCGGTTTGGGCAGTTCTTTTAAGTTGAGTTTGGTAGCTCCGGCCCTTTTTCTGCCTTCGCCCAGTGCTTCCTGAGTAATCTCATAAGCCTGGGTAGCGCAGCTGTCGCAGATATAGCCGTTCATTCCTGTGATCAGGAATCCGACTTCATTCTCCGACCGACCACAGAAGCTACACTTTTTCTTTGTCTTTGAATCAGCCATTTTTATTTTTTAATCAATACTTCATCAATCATTCCGTATTCTTTCGCTTCCTGAGCTGTCATCCAGTAATCACGGTCCGAATCAGCCCATACCTTATCAAAGTCAGTGTGCGAATGATCGGCGATGATCGTATAAAGTTCTTTCTTCAATTTCTGAATTTCACGGGCTGTGATTTCAATATCTGAAGCCTGTCCCTGCGCACCGCCCATCGGCTGGTGAATCATCACACGTGAATGCGGCAATGCAGAACGTTTGCCTTCGGCACCGGCTACCAGTAATACAGCAGCCATCGAAGCAGCCATACCTGTACAGATAGTAGCAACATCACTTGAAATAAACTGCATGGTATCGTAAATACCCAATCCGGCATATACACTACCACCCGGAGAATTGATATAGATAGAGATATCCTTACCCGGGTCTACAGAGTCCAAATAGAGCAATTGCGCCTGAAGCGTGTTTGCCGTATAGTCATCTACTTGTGTACCCAGAAAAATAATGCGATCCATCATCAGTCGGGAGAATACATCGAGCTGAGTTACATTCAGCTGTCTCTCTTCGAGAATATAGGGATTCAAATACCCGGCTTGCGATTTAATCACATCGTCCAGCACCATGCCATTCATTCCTAAATGCTTGGTTGCGTATTTTCTAAAATCATCCATGTTAATTGTTCCTTTCTTATAAATTAAAAATAAACGTAAGTACAAAGAAACGAAAAAGAATACAGAGACACAAAAAAACACAGAGTTATAATTTTATAAAAACTCTGTGTTTCTGTGACTTTATATTCTATTCAACCGAACGATTATTCAAACATTTTATTGAATTCTTCCATAGAAACGTTCTTGTTCTCCAAAGTGACCTGAGCTTTCAAAGCTGCAGCCAGCTTCACTTCCACTACGCGGCTTACCAGGTTGTTAATAGTATCTTTCTTCTTCAACATTTCCTGTGCATAGTTATCAAGTACATCTTCGGGGACAGACAACATTCCGTATTGAGCGAACTGTGCTTTGGTAGTTTCTTTCGCCATCTTCAGCACATCTTCCTGCTCTACTTTGATATCGTTTGCCTCTACCAGCTGTTCCTTGATCAGGTGCCAAGTCAGTTCTTCGATACTCTTATCGTAGTTTTCAGCTACATATTCTTCGCCTTTTTCTTCGTTGTTCAGCAACATGATACGTTTCAGCAATGCATCAGAGAATTCCAGCTTACCTACTTTGTCCATCATCACTTTACGAATGTCGATCAGGAATTTATAATCGCTGTCAGCAACAAATCTTGCTGCGATTTCTTCTTTGATCTTAGCGCGGAATTCTTCTTCAGTCTTCACTACACCTTCACCAAATGCTTGGTCAAATACTTCCTGAGTCAGTTCACCCGGTACGAAACGAGTGATTTCTTCTACCTGGAAGCTGAAGTCAGACTTCACATCCTTAGCGATTTCCTTGTCGATCTTCAACAGAGAACCAAGTTCAGCAGCGTGTCCGTCGTAAGCAACATTCGGGTTGAATACCAGTACATCATTTACTTTTGCATTAGCAAAGATAGCTTTCTGATCGTCGTTCTTCATATAAGAAGGCATTAATACTGCACCTTCTACCTGAATACCGCCTTCTTTCGTATTACCTTCTTCGTCCAGCTGAGCCAACAGACCTTTCAGCATGTCGTTATCTTCGTAAACGTCCACTTTGTCGTATTTACCAGTGCGCTGAGTATACATCTTCACCTGGTTTTCGATCATTTCATCCGATACTTCGATCGTATAGTAATCCACTTTATCTTTAGCGCTTACTTCAGCTTTGAATTCAGGTGCCAGAGCGATATCGAACACAAACTCGAATTCTTCCATTGTATCGAAGTCGATAACCTGCTGTTTTTCTTCGTTAGGCAACGGTTCGCCCAGCATGTTCACCTTATTTTCTTTAATATAGTTGTAAACAGCTTCTTGCAGTACCTTATTCACTTCTTCTGCAATCACTGATTTACCATACATCTTCTTAACCAGGCTCATCGGAACCATTCCTTTACGGAATCCCGGCATTTGTGCCTTCTGACGGAATGATTTCAACGATTTGTCTACTTTTTCCTGATAGTCGGCTTTCTCAAGCTTCACAGTAAGCTGTGCGCTTACTTTGTCAATGTTTTGTAATGAAACGTTCATTCTGACAATTATTTAT
>ERZ773170.1381-NODE-1381-length-18623-cov-5.933757_pt1 | contig 18623 bp, 15 predicted proteins | sample MGYA00581002_ERZ773170 | MGnify/ENA primary metagenome ERZ773170 (study PRJEB29015, sample SAMEA2737811) | human gut metagenome | biome: human gut; feature: human-associated habitat; material: faeces | place: China | collected 2012 ... | reverse complement strand
AGGAGCAGAGCATGGGCAAGGATACCACCATCGGCCACTGGGAGATCGCCGGTGTAGTCAGCCCGGAGCCGCTGCCCACCTTCCCCAAGGGCTTTCCGGAGGAGCTGATCCGGGAGTACGAGCAAAAAACCGGCCATAAGGTACTGTGCAACAAGCCCTATTCCGGCACGCAGGTACTGAAGGACTATGGCGAACAGGCCATGCGGGAAAACGCCCTCATCGTCTACACCAGCGCTGACAGCGTTTTTCAGGTGGCTGCCAACGAAGAACTGGTGCCGGTGCACGAGCTGTACCGCTACTGTGAGATCGCCCGGGAAATGCTCAAGGGCAAGTACGGCGTGGGTCGTGTGATCGCCCGCCCCTTCCTTGGCAACAGTGCCGACACCTTTTACCGCACCACCAACCGCCACGACCTGAGCCTGAAGCCGCCCCGCGCCACCATGCTGGATCTGCTGAAAGACGCCGGTAAGGACGTGATCGCTGTGGGCAAGATCTACGATATTTTTGACGGCGAGGGTGTGACCGAAAAGATCAAGACCACCGGCAACACCAATGGCATCGCCTTTACCAAGGCTTTGCAGACTCGGGATTTTGAGGGTCTGGCTTTCGTGAATCTGGTGGATTTTGATATGCTCTACGGCCACCGCCGCGACGTGGCAGGCTACGCTGCCGCCGCCACCGAGTTCGACCGTTTTCTGGCCGACTTCCTGCCGGGGATGCGGGAGGGTGATCTGCTTATGATCACCGCCGACCACGGCTGCGACCCCTCCTACACCAAGACCACCGACCATACCCGCGAGTATGTGCCGTATCTGGTCTGCGGCAAGGGCGTGAAGCCCGGTGTGGACCTGGGCACGAAGCTCTGCTTCGGCACCATTGCCCAGACCATCTGCGAGTATCTGGAAGTGGACGCCTCCACGCTGGACGGCAAGAGCGTATGGCAGGAGATCCGGGCATAAAACGCCCCCAAAAACAGTAAGAACAGGAGCGTGAAACAATGCGTATTTATGATCTGATCGCAAAAAAGCGGGATGGCGGCACCCACACCCGGGAAGAGCTGGAAGCTATTGTCAACGGCTTTGTCTGCGGAGATGTGACCGACTACCAGATGGCTGCATGGATGATGGCGGTGTATCTGCGCGGCATGACCAATGAGGAGACCGCTGAGCTGACCGATGTGATGGCGCACAGCGGCGTGATGGTAGATCTTTCGCCCATTCCGGGCATCAAGGTGGACAAGCACTCCACCGGCGGCGTAGGCGATAAGACCACGCTGGTCATCGCGCCCATCGTGGCAGCCTGCGGGGTGAAGATCGCCAAAATGAGCGGCCGGGGTCTCGGCCACACCGGCGGCACCATCGACAAGATGGAGAGCGTGCCCGGCACAAAGACCGCCCTCTCGCAGGAGGAATTTTTTGCACAGGTGAACCAGATCGGTCTGTCGGTCATCGGCCAGAGCGAGGGGATCGCCGTGGCGGATAAAAAAATGTACGCCCTGCGGGACGTTACCGCTACTGTCAGCTGCATCCCGTTGATTGCGTCCAGCATCATGTCCAAAAAGCTGGCCTCCGGTTCGGACGCCATCCTGCTGGATGTCACCACCGGCACCGGTGCCTTTATGAAAACTGTTGACCAGAGCATTGAGCTGGCGCAGCTGATGGTCGCCATCGGTACCCACCATGGCCGCCGGGTAGCCGCCATGATCACCGATATGGACACCCCGCTGGGGCACAACATCGGCAACAGTCTGGAAGTCATGGAGAGTATGGACGTGCTCAAGGGCCACGGCCCGGCAGACCTGACCGAGGTGTGCCTGCAATTGGCGGCCAATATGCTGGTGCTGACAGGCAAGGGCGATGCCGCCCACTGCCGCGCTATGGCCGAGGCTGTCATTGCGGACGGCTCTGCCTTTGAAAAGTGCAAGGAAATGTTTGCCGCACAGGGCGGCGACATCCGGGTGCTGGACGATTACAGCCTGTTTGCACAGCCCGCCGCCAGCTATGAACTGCTGGCTGAACAGGACGGCTACATCGTGGCCAACGATGCCGAAAAGATCGGTTCTGCCAGTGTGCTGTTGGGCGCAGGCCGCCAGAAAAAGGGCGACCCGCTGGATTTTGCCGCCGGTATCACCCTGCACAAAAAGCGCGGCGACTACGTCCATAAGGGCGAAAGCCTTGCCACCTTCTACGGCGCAGCGGACAAGTTTGAAGCCGCTGCCGCCGAGTACCGCAGCGGCCTTGTGTACGGCGCTGAAAAGCCGGAGGAAGCTCCGCTGGTGTATGCCCTTGTCACCAAGGACGGCGTAGAGCGGTACTGAGACCTGACAGCAGGGGAAACCCTGTTTTTCCGTGAAAATGCAATGCCGGGCAGCCCGCAGGCGGCCCGGCATTGCTCTTATAACAATAGTTTTTCCACTGAGGATGCCCAAAGCGTATGCGGTGGGCATTCTAAATCGTTTTGCCCCAAGGGGACTGCTGCACAAAGCTGTGCGGCAGTCCCTTTTTGCGTTTTCACGCTGCAATTGGCCTTTTGCACAAAAGAACTGTCGTTTTTTAAGCAATTCGCTGTATTTGCGGGGCAAACGGTAGAACTTTGCATCGGGATATGATATACTATGCTGTACTTGTATGCCCCGGAAAAAGGGGCTGCCAAAGGAGAAAGGACTTGTTATGAAGATCATTCTGGTGGGCGGCGGCAAGGTCGGCACGGCTCTGGCGCGCCAGCTCAGCGAGGAAGGCCACAACGTGACTGTGGTGGACACCAACAAGGCGCGCGTGGAGCACCTGACCGAAAGCTACGACGTGCTGGGCATCGTGGGCAATGGCTCGTCCATCACCACCCTGTCCGAGGCGGGCATTGAGGATGCGGATGTGTTCATTGCGGTCACCGGCTCGGACGAACTGAATCTGCTTTGCTGCATGTTTGCCAAAAAGGCGGGTCACTGCCACGGTATTGCCCGTGTGCGAAACCCGTCCTACAGCCACGAGTTGGACTTTATCAAAAAGCAGATCGGCATTTCCGCCATCATCAACCCGGAAATGGCAGCGGCAAAGGAGATCTCCCATCTGCTGCGGTTCCCCGGTGCCAGCAAGATCGATACCTTTGCGGACGGCCGTGTGCGGCTGATCAAGTTTGCGCTGCCCGATGCACTGGACGGCGTAGCCATTCACGAGATCCCCACCCGGCTCAAGAGCGATATTCTGGTGTGCGCGGTGGAGCGTGAGGGAGGGGTCATCATCCCCAACGGTAACTTTGTGCTACAAAAGGGCGATCAGGTCACCTTCCTTGCTACGCAGGAAAAGGCGCACGCCTTCTTTCAGCAGCTGCATCTGCCGGTGCAGCCGGTGCGCAACGCCCTCATCGTTGGCGGCGGTGCCATTGCCTACTACCTCAGTCAGGAACTGCTGGAAAACCATGTGCGGGTGCGCATCGTGGAGCGGGACGCCGCCCGCTGCGTGGAACTGGCCGAGCAGCTGCCCGGCGCACAGATCTTGAACGAGGACGGCTCCAACCGCGAGTTTTTGCTTTCCGAGGGTCTGGAATCCACCGAGGCCTTTGTGGCGCTGACCAACATCGACGAGGAAAATGTGCTGCTGACCCTGTTTGCCAAAAAGCACTCCAACGGCAAGCTGGTGACCAAGGTCAACCGTCTGGAATTTGACGATATTCTGGCCGGGCTGGATCTGGGCAGCGTGGTCTATCCCAAGTACATGACCTGTGACTACATCGTGCAGTACGTCCGCGCTCTGCAAAACGAGGCGGGCAACAACATCAAGACTCTGTACCGCATCCTGGACGACCGCGTGGAGGCACTGGAATTTACGGTGCACGAGGAGAGCGCCGCTACCGGTGTGCCCCTGAGCCAGCTGCACCTGAAAAAGAACCTGCTGCTGTGCTGCATTACCCGCGGCAGCAAGATCCTGATCCCCCGCGGCGGCGACCAGATCCAAGTGGGCGATAATGTCATCGTGGTCACGCTGGAGCATGGTCTGCACGATCTGCGCGATATCGTGGAGCACTGACGGAGGCAGACTATGAATTATGCAATCGTTTTCCGTCTGCTGGGCTATGTGCTGATGATCGAGGGCGCGTTGCTGCTGCTGCCCGCTGCTGCCAGCTTAGTGTATGGCGAGTGGATGGTGCTGGGCGTGTTTCTGCTCACAGCTGCGGTCAGCGCCGGCATCGGCTACGCCCTGCACACCATCAAAGCCCGCAGTAAGGTGTTCTATATGCGCGAAGGCTTTGCGGCTACCTCGCTGTGCTGGGTGTTCATCTCGGTGATGGGCGCGGTGCCCTTTGTGCTCACCGGCTGCATCCCGAACCCCGTGGATGCCCTGTTTGAGACAGTCTCCGGCTTTACCACCACCGGTGCCAGCATTCTGCCCGCCGTAGAGGGGCTGCCCAACGGTATTCTGTTCTGGCGCAGCTTCACCCACTGGATCGGCGGTATGGGCGTTCTAGTGTTTCTGCTCTCGCTGCTGCCGCTGACCGGCGGCTCCCACGTCAACCTGATGAAAGCCGAAAGCCCCGGCCCGCAGGTGGACAAGCTTGTGCCTAAGGTACAGTCTACCGCTAAAATTCTGTACGGCATCTACTTTGCCCTCACCGTGCTGGAACTGGTGTTCCTGCTTGTTGGCAGAATGCCCCTGTTCGAAGCCATGCTCACTGCCTTTGGTACGGCGGGCACCGGCGGCTTCGGCTTCCGCAACGACAGCTTTGCCAGCTTTTCGCCCTACATCCAGTGGGTCGTGACCATCTTCATGATCCTGTTCGGCGTCAATTTCAATGCCTACTTCCTGCTGCTCATGCGCAAGTTCCGCCGCGCTGCTGCCAGCGAGGAGGTGCGGGGCTATTTTGTGGTCATTGCGGTGGCAGTGGGTATCATCACCGCCAATATTTATAGTATGTACAACAGCTTTGGCGAGGCGCTGCGGCAGGCCGCTTTTCAGGTGGGCTCCATCATCACCACCACTGGCTTCTCCAGCTGCGATTTTGACCTGTGGCCGACCCTCTCCAAAGAGATTCTGGTCATGCTCATGTTTATTGGTGCCTGTGCGGGCAGTACCGGCGGCGGCATCAAGGTGAGCCGTTTCCTTATTCTTGGCAAGACCTTAGTTAAGGAACTCAAGACCGCTCTGCACCCGCAGGTGGTAGCGCCCGCCCGCATGGACGGCAAGCTGCTGAACCACGAGACCATCCGAACCACCAATGTGTTCGTTGCAGCGTATATCTTTATTTTTGCGGCCTCCTTTTTCCTCATCAGCCTGAACGGCTTTGATATGGTGACAAACTTTACCGCCGTGGCGGCTACTCTGAACAACATCGGCCCGGGCTTGGAAATGGCAGGCCCAATGCAGAACTTCGGCTGCTTTGCAGACCCCGCAAAGCTGGTGCTCATCTTCGATATGCTGGCCGGACGTCTGGAGATCTTCCCCATGCTGGTGCTGTTCATGCCGGATACATGGCGGCGGTTCTAAGCCTTTTGGGGCACGGGATAAGCATAAAAATATTATTTCGGAACACCGGAGTCTCTATGGACGCTCCGGTGTTCTTTTTTGTGAAAGAAGCTGCAAAGGCAGGTGGCAACGGTTAGAAATGCCTTGCGTTCAGTGCCGCATTGCAGTATGATTATAATATCAATTATCTGACCCTTACCCCTGAGCAGGCAGAACCTTTTTACAAACGAAATCGTTCTGCATGATAAAAAAGAAGAAAGCAAAACAATAAAACGTACAGGAGGAAATTACTATGGGTTTGATCAAAGCAGGTATGAGCGCACTGGGCGGAACGCTTGCAGACCAGTGGAAGGAATTTTTCTATTGCGATTCTCTGGATAAGGACGTGCTGATGGTCAAGGGGCAGAAGCGCACCTCCCGCCGCAGCTCCAACCACGGCGAGGACAACATTATCACAAACGGCAGCGGCATTGCTGTGGCCGATGGCCAGTGTATGCTCATTGTGGAGCAGGGCCGCGTGGTGGAGGTGTGCGCCGAGCCGGGCGAGTATACCTTCGATTCCTCCACCGAGCCCAGCGTGTTCACCGGCAACTTCGGCGACAGTCTGGCAGCCACCTTCCAGACCGTAGCCAAGCGCTTTACCTACGGCGGCGACACCGGCAAGGATCAGCGCGTGTACTACATCAACACCAAGGAACTGGGCGAGATCCTGTACGGCACCGCCACCCCCATTCCGTTCCGGGTGGTGGTCAGCGAGGAGCGGGGCTACAAGCTCTCGGTGAACCTGCGGTGCAACGGCAGCTTCACCTGCCGCATCTGCGACCCGCTGCTGTTCTACACCAACGTGTGCAGCAACGTCTCCACCCAGTATGACGCATCCGAGATCGCTCCCCGCCTGAAGAGTGAGTTGCTGAACGCTTTGCAGCCTGCGCTGGCTACTCTTTCTGCCAACAAGGTGCAGTATTACGAGATCCCCGCCCACACGCTGGAGATCTCGGACGCCCTCAACGAGCAGCTGTCCAATGTCTGGCGCAAAAAGCGCGGCATTGAAGTGTTCTCCTTCAACATCAACTCCCTGTCCATCCCGGAGGAGCAGCAGAAGAAGATCACCGAGTGGGAAGAGAACGCCATGACCACTGATCCCACCACCGCTGCCGCCCGTCTGGTGGGTGGTCAGATCGATGCCATGAAGACCGCCGCCGGCAACACCGCCGGTGCCATGACCGGCTTTATGGGCATGGGTATGGCAGCCGGTGCAGGCGGTATGGGTGGCATGAGCGCCCAGAACCTGTTTGCCATGGGCCAGCAGGCCCGTCCGGACAGCGTGGACGCGCCCCAGCAGGTCAGCCGCCCCGCACCCGCCCCGGCAGACAGCTGGAAGTGCAGCTGCGGTGCTACCGTTACCGGCAAATTCTGCCCGGAATGTGGCAGCAAAAAGCCGGAGCCGAAGCCCGCTGCGGACAGCTGGACCTGCAGCTGTGGTGCTACCGTTACGGGCAAGTTCTGCCCGGAGTGCGGCAAGCCCCGCCCGGCGGCAGCAGAAGGCTGGACTTGCAGCTGCGGCGCGGTGAACAAGGGCCGCTTCTGCTCCGAGTGCGGCAAACCAAAGCCCGCCGGTACGCCCAAGTATAAGTGCGACAAATGCGGCTGGGAGCCGGCAGACCCCGCACATCCGCCCAAGTTCTGCCCGGAGTGCGGCGACCCCTTTGACGACAGCGACCAGACCTGACCTGACAAATACAGAGCAATGAAAGGAGCATACCATGATGGGATTCTTTTCCAACCTGTTCGCAAAACAGAACTGTGCCGTCTGCGGTAAGGAGTGCGGCACCCTGCACCGCTCCAAGCTCCGGGATGGACAGTTCCTCTGCGATGACTGCGGCAACAAGTGCTCCAAGTATATCCGGCTCAGCGAGCTGACGCTGGACGAGGCCAAGGAGCACATGGAGTATATGGCCCGGATGAAGCGGGTGTTCGACGAGGTGTTCGACAAGACCGAGTTCCGGGTCAACGCATACCCCTCCACCCCGTCGCAGATGGGGCTGGTGTTCTGCGATGAGCTGGGAATGTTGTACATCGACGACCGCACCGGCGGACGGGGCAAGATGCCGGAGCTGATCCGCTACGACCAGATCGCCAGCTACGAGGAGTATCTGGACGAGACCCCCGCCAAGGAGCCGGGCCAGGAACCCACCCTCAACGGCGGCGGCCTGAAGCTGAAGCTGGTGCAGCCCCGCAGCATCACCGAGGCCCAGACCCAGCGGGGCATGCATCCCCACCCCTACATCAAGCAGGAGCTGGTCATCTGCTTCAGCAAGCGGGACCGGCGGGAGATCGGCTATGCCCACATCGCACGGCAGCATCTGGATCACATCTTCGGGGTCCACGATAATGAGACCAGCATGTTCGGCCGCCGGATGTCCAAGGCCGAGGAACGGGAGCTGAAGGGCCAGATGGGCATGATCGGTGCCATGGGTGCCGTGGCATCCGCCGCCATGAAGGGCGGGCAGCTCTCCGAGGAGGAAAAGGCCCGCTTTGTGGAGAACATCAATCTGGCAAACGACGCCCAGACCGGCGGCATGGCAGTGTACAGCCGCCGCGCCGACGAAGCCTTTGCAAAGGTGCAGTGACTGAAAAAGGAGGAACGGATATGAGAAAGATCCAGCGCAGAGATTTCCTCAAGGCCATGGGCCTTACCACAGCCGCCCTCGGGCTGACTGCCTGCGGCGGCTCCGGTGCTGCCAGCACATCCAGCGCTTCCAGCGTTTCCAGCGCACCGGCTTCCAGCAGCAGTGCCCCGTCCGCTTCGGCACCGCCGGAATCAGCAGAGGACAAAGCCGCCCCTGCAGGGCCCCCTGTGACCCAGTTCCAGACCGGGGAACTGACCATCGGCGACTACACCTTCAAGGCACAGTACATTCCCTTTGACATCCGCCGCGAGGTATGCGGTGCCTATCATTTGATCAAAGCGGACAGCTACCGGGGCAATTACTTCTTCAGCTTCTACAACGAGGACAATGAAGAGCAGTCTGCCAAGATCTTCGAGTATGCCATCAAGGACGACCGGCTGACCCCGGTGGAAGAGTACAACATTGACGGCAGCGACGCCCTCAGCATCGACCGCAATGGCATCCTGTATGCCCTGGAAACCTTTGATGTCTACTGCTACGATCTGAACAGCAGCGACCCGGAGGAGCCCGGCGACGCACTGGACTACTGGGGCCGCTGCTATTCCTCCAAGGACCGGGATCTGACCGTGCTCTACCGGACCAACTCCGCGCCGGTGCTGGTGCAGGACGGCGAGTACACCGAGCTGACGCTGGAGGGTGATAACGAGATCGGCCCCTTCTACAGCATGTCCTCCCTGAACCTCAGCGGGGACGAGCTGCTGACGGTGGGCGAGCTGGAATCCAACGGTGATGATTACTTTGCTGCCTTTGATCTGGACGGCAATGAGCTGGCCCGCAGCTCGCAGCCGGTGGGCAGCTTTAACGCCGTGATGATGAAGCGCCCCAACGGCTATCTGCTGGACACGGGCTATATGTGGGAGCTGTACGCGCCGGACGGCACTTTTTTGGAAAAGTCCTTTCCCGTGGGCGAGCGCGAGACCCTGTGCCAGCTGTGCGGCGACTTCTGCATCTTTGATGTTTTCCTGCCGCTGGAGGAAAACGCTTTCCTGGCAGTGGGCCACCACGGCAAAGCCACCGAGCCGGACGAACCGGTGGTGTTCCGCATCACCACCGATTTCTGAGTCGACCGCTTCGGCGGGGGAGACCAACGCAAAAACAGCGGGGCCGGGGAAGAGCCCCCGGCCCCCTTTGAAACAACAGGAGGAAACGCTATGGCAGGAATGCTGGAATACAAGTGCCCCTGCTGCGATGGCGCCATTCAGTTTGACAGCGCCACCCAGAAGATGAAATGCCCCTACTGCGACACCGAGTTCGACGTGGATACCCTCAAGGGCTATGACGAGGAGCTGAAGGACGAAAAGCCCAGCGAGATGGAGTGGGCGACCCCCGGCGGCAGCTGGGCAGAAGGGGAGACCGCCGGTCTGCATACTTACAGCTGCAAGAGCTGCGGCGGCGAGATCGTGGGCGACGACACCATGGGTGCGTCCGCCTGCCCCTTCTGCGGCAACCCCATCGTCCTCACCGGACAGTTTGCCGGAGACCTGCGCCCCGACCTCATCATCCCCTTCAAACTGGACAAAAAGGCCGCAAAGGAAAAGCTGCAGGAGCACCTCAAGGGCAAGACCCTGCTGCCCCGGGTGTTCCGCAGCCAGAACCACATCGATGAGATCAAGGGCGTGTATGTGCCCTTCTGGCTCTTTGACAGCGATGCCGACGCTCAGCTGCGGTTCACCGCCACCCGGACCCGCTGCTGGTCGGACAGCAAATACGACTATACCGAGACCAACTACTACTCCGTCCGGCGGGACGGCACCTTGGGTTTTGATGCCGTGCCGGTGGACGGCTCGTCCAAGATCGAGGACGACCTGATGGAATCCATCGAGCCCTTTGCCATGCAGGACGCCATCCCGTTCCAGACGGCCTATCTGGCGGGCTATGTGGCGGATAAATACGATGTGAGCGCCGAGGACAGCATCGAGCGGGCCAACAAGCGCATCCGCCGCTCCACTGAGGAGACATTCCAGCAGACCGTTACCGGCTACGATTCGGTCAAGGTGGATAACAGCAGCATCCAGCTGCACGGCGGCAAGGCAAAGTACGCTCTGTTCCCGGTCTGGCTGCTGAGCACCAGCTGGCGGGGTGAAAACTACCTGTTTGCCATGAACGGTCAGACCGGCAAATTCGTGGGTGACCTGCCCGTGGACAAGGGCGCTGCCCGCAAGTGGATGCTGGGCCTTACGGCTGCCCTTTCCGCCGCGTCCTACGGCGTGATGTGGCTGCTGTGGCTGGCACGGATCCTGTAAAGGAGGGACGAACGATGAAAAAGACTTCCAACCGACTGCACTCCCTCTTTGCGGCGCTGGCAGCACTGATTCTTGCGGCGGCGCTGGCAGTTCCGGCCTTTGCGGTGGAGGGCGGCTTTGCCGACCTGTACTACCGCATCTTCGACGACGCTGAGGTGCTGACCGAGGACGAGGACAACGAGCTGGAGGACGCACTGGAAGAGCTGAGCCTGCGCCAGAGCTTCGATGTGACCATTGCCACCATCGAGTCGATGGAAAGCGTTGGTGCCGACAGCATGGAGCAGTTTGCCGATGATCTGTATGACTACTGCCAGTACGGCTACGGCCCCGATATGGACGGCGTGCTGCTGCTGGTGAGCGTGGGCGACCGCAAATGGCACATCTCCACCTGCGGCTACGGCATCACCGCCTTTACGGATGCCGGCATCCAGTACCTTGGCGAGCAGATGACCCCCTTCATGGCCGATGGAGACTACGCCGGTGCCTTCCGCACCTTTGTCCAATGGTCGGATACCTACATCGACGCTGCCCGGGCGGGCCACCCCTATGATGTGAATAACCTGCCCCGGGAGCCGCTGTCTCTCATGTACCTGTTCCTTGCGCTGGGCATCGGCCTGGTGCTGGCATGGGTCGTCGTCAGCGTAATGAAAAGCCAGCTGCGCAGCGTGGCGTTCCAGGAGAATGCCGCCAGCTATGTGCGGGAGGGCAGCATGAATCTGACCAACAGCCGGGAGCTGTTCCTGTACCGTGACGTGCACCGCACCGAGCGGCCGAAGGAGTCCAGCTCCAGCGATTCCGGCGGCAGCTCCACCCACACCTCTTCCAGCGGCACCACCCACGGCGGTGGAGGCGGCTCGTTCTGAAAGGAGTATGTTTATGAACCCTTATCTTTCGGAAAAAGCCCGCGGCGAGATCCCCCGTTTCCTCAAATGGCTGCGGAACGCAGGGCTTGCTTTCTGCGTGTTCTGCTCTGTCGGCGGGCTGTATACCCTCTGCCTGGACCTGCAGGCCAAGGACACCTCCCACGTGGGAGGCTATGTGCTCTGGATCGTGGTGGGGGCCGTGCCCCTGGCGCGGTTTGCCCGCGGGGAGGCCCGCCGCTACCACGCAAGGACCATCGCCCGGCGGGTGGAAAGCTACTCCGGGGCAGAGGTGCCCCTGCGGTGGCTGTACAACAGCGTCGGCATGGATGCAAAGGACCTTGCATGGTATTTTGAAAACGGCTATTTCGCAAACCTCAGTCTGGACTTGGACCAAAAGGTGGTCCGCAAACGGATCGTGCCCCGCTACGACCCGAACCGGGGCTGAACCCTCACAGCTGAAACAGAAAGGAGCATTCTCATGGGACTTTTTGATAAGATGAAGCAGGCCGCGGCTGCCACCGGCGGCAACCAGACCGTCACCTTTACCTTTCAGGCTCTGCCGGAAAGCCTCGCCCAGATGCAGGCGCTGCCGGAGGCCAGCTTGGACACCCCCTTCAAGGCCGCAGCCCTCACCGTCTGCGCTCTGTGCGCCTACGGTGCCGACAAGACCATTGGGCAGGAGATGCTCAACTGGCTGCGGGGCCCCCGGCCGCTGAACGGGCAGGACATCTCCTTTTTGAACGACCGCTTCCGGGACGGCAAGAGCTACATCCCCTTCTCCTACTTTGTGGGGGCCTCGCCGGAAAACGGCTATACCCCCCGCCAGCCCTTCACCCTGCTGGTGGGCAGCAACCACACCTCCTATGTGGAGGAGGGCTACTGCAAGCTGTTCATCCCCTGCGGCGGTGCCGATAGCCCCCGGCCCATCAAGCTGCGGCGCAAGGGCAACGGCCAGTGGTTCTTGTGGGAGCAGTACCTGATGACCGGTATCCGCATCCCGACATCGGCCGACCCGTGGGCATAAAACAAAGGGGCTGACATGAAAGCCATGAAAACTTTTGCAGCACTACTTGCACTGGCTTTCAGTCTGGCAGGGTGCGGTGCGGTGGACGGCGACCCCGTCCGCCCCGCCCCCGGCAGCGCCGGGCAGGGCAGCAGCACAGCGGCTTCCGGTGCCGATTCCGCTGAGCCGGAGCAGCTTGCCGCAATGCGGCAGCTGGCCGGGGAAAATGGAGACCTTGCCGGGGTGCTCTATCTGGGCAGCGTCCCGGAGCGCACCACCGATGTGCACGCCGTGCTGGACAGCTTACCGGAACAGCCGTGGCAGTTTGTTGCGGACATCCCGGCAGACCGCTGGGTCACAGCGCCGGGCGGCGGGCGGGAGCTGTACTGCATCTTTGCCGTGCGCAAGGAGGATACGCTTTTTGTCTATGAAAAACAGGACCCTCAATACCCGAACGAGACGGGCAAAGAGCTTTACGGCAGGCAGGGCGGCCAGCCCATTCTGCTGCTGTGCAACGGCAGCAGGGAGGACACCGACACCATGGTAACGGTCTATTGCAGCACCGGTCGCCCGCTGGACTGGAACCCGCAACTTTCCGCCGAGACCGGCCGCCCTGTGCCGGTGGAGGGCGTAGACGATTTTTCACAACACCCAACGCCCGGCGCTGCCCCCTGAGGTGCGCCCCGGCAGGGCATGAGAAAGGAGAACCTATGAAAAACCTGAAACTTCTGGCAGCCCTGCTGGCGCTGACCATCGGCCTTGCAGGCTGCGGCGGGTCGTCCAAGGGCGGCAGCAGACCCGCCAGCTCAGCGTCCAAAAATAAGCTGGACGGCGACAATATGACCGCACCCAGCACCCAAGAGCAGGAATACGAAGAGCCGGAGGACGTGGCCTATATGCGCCTTCTGGCAGGGGAGGACGAATACCGCGCCTGTGTGCTGTATCTGGGCGGCTCCTACGAGGTGACCACCGATGTGCAGAAGGTGCTGGACAGCCAGTCGGACTTACGCCAGCTGTGGGGCTTCGTCTATGACATCCCACAGGATCACTGGGTCGTGGCACCGGATGGCGGGTGCGACCTGTACTGCATCTTCCCGCAGGACCCGGATGCCACCCTGTTCGTCTACGAGACGAGCCTGACAGACGATGCCGAACACCCGCTCCAGCGCGGCAAACAGCTTTATTACAGCGAGGACGGTCAGCCCATCCTGCTGCTGTGCAACATCAGCGATATCGCCCCCAACACCGAGGTGGAGCTGTACCCCAGCACCGGCGAAGAGCTGGTATTCAGCCCCTTCCTTTCCGGCGAGAACGGCCATGTGGTGGAAGCCGAGGGCGTGTGCGATTTTACCATCTACCCGGAGGGAGACGACTGGGAGACCACTACCAGTCCGTGGTCGTTGGAAGGCAACTGGCTGGAGACCGGCCGCGACACCGACGAGGGCTATTTTGACACCGACCCCGCAGACGCCGACCGGATGTGCTTTTTGCCCACAGACGCCGACACCGAGGGCAGCCAGCTGCCCCTGACCGCCAGCTACATCACCCCCTACCCGGAGCTGAACGTGGAGGAAGCCGACCTGTTCTATCAGGAGGGCACCCCGGAGGTACCCTTCCGCTCCAATCAGGAGTGGTACGCTACCTTTACCGGAGAGGACGGCTCCCGCTACGCCGTCACGCTGGAGGACGAGGACACCCTTGCCCTGAAGGTCTATCTGGACGGTCAGGAGAGCTACCTGAGCCTTGTCAACACGGTCTACTTTGCACGGCAGGAGGCCATGGGCTGACCGGCGCGTACACCAACACCGGGAGGAATGCACCATGAAACACACCAAAAAGATCACCATCCTCCACTCCAATGATCTGCACGGAGATTTTCTGGCAGAGCAGGTGGACGAAAAACTGGTGGGCGGCGTTTCCATGCTGTCCGGCTACATCGAAAAGGTGCGGGCAGAACAGCCCAACACCATCTACGTCATTGCAGGCGATATGTTCCGGGGCTCGGTCATTGATTCCGAATACAAGGGGCTTTCCACCATCGAGATCATGAACGCCCTTGCCCCGGACGTGGTCACCATAGGCAACCACGAGGTGGACTACGGCATCGCGCATCTGCTGTTCATCGAAAAATGCGCGCGCTTTCCCATCATCAACGCAAACCTCTACATCAAAAACACCCCCACACGGCTGTTCACCCCCTACAAGATCCTGCGGATGGACGGCATGAACATCCTGTTCATCGGCATCATCACGCAGGACGTGATCAACCAGACCAAATCCGAATCTCTGGTAGGCTCCTTTGTGGACACCGCCGCCGCTGCCGCCGAGGTGGGCAAGATCTGCAACGCCCACAACAGCATCGATATTGATTTTACCGTGCTGCTGACCCACATCGGCTTTGAGGAGGACCGCCATCTGGCGCGCCAGCTGGACCCGGCGTGGGGAGTGGATCTGATCATCGGCGGGCACAGCCACACCCTGCCGGAGCACGCGGTGGAGGAAAACGGCGTGGTCATTGCGCAGGCGGGCACCGGCACCGACCAGATCGGGCGCTTTGACATCATCGTGGACACGGACAACAACTGCATCGATTCCTACACATGGCGCACCGTGCCCATCTGCGCCGAGACCTGCCCCCGCAACCCCGCCATGGAGCAGGTGCTGCACCGCTTCACCAGTCAGGTGGACGAAAAGTACAGCCACATCGTAGGGCGCTTCCGCCGGGAGCTTACCCACCCCCAGCGCACGCAGGAGACCGAGCTGGGCAACCTGTTTGCCGATATTTTTACCCGCAGCCTTGGGGTGGATGTGATGCTGATCGGCTCCGGCAGCATCCGGGCCGAAAAGCTGGGCCCCATCGTTACCTACGGCGACCTTATCGAGGGCTTCCCCTACGATGATGGCGTATTCATGTTCAAGGTGACCGGCCAGCAGCTGCGCCAGATGCTCCATTACATGCTGCGGGAGGAAGCCTACACCGGCCATACGGAGTTCTACCAGCTGCCCTCCACCCTGCGCCTGCGGTACGACCGCCGCAAGGGCGATTTTGATTACTTTACCTACTGCGGCAGGGAGGTGGGCAAGGAGATCGGCGATGACGCCCTGTTCACCGTAGGCTTGCAGAACTACCACTTTAAAAACATCGAAAGCTTTTTCAATATCTCCTACGACACCCTTTGCAAGCTCCAGAAGCCCCGCAGCGTGGCAACCTCCTGTCAGGATATCCTGATGGAGTATTTCCGGGAGCACGAGATGCTGGATGCGGTGGTGGACGGCAGAATGACCATTCTGCCCTCTACCGCGCAGACCGGCTGAAACCCCTTTACCGCACAGCAATAACAACACAAAAAACGAAAGGAGCACCACATGAAACAGCGATTCTCAAAACGAACGCGTCTTGTCAGCGCCTTGTTGACGCTGGCAATGGTGTTTACCTTTTTGCCCTTTAGTGCCTTTGCGGCGAACACAGAAATTGATTTTAATTCGCCGGATTTTAAGCTTAATTTCCCGGATGAGGAATTTCGGCGCTTTCTCAAAGAATGCTGTGACAAAAACGGCGATGGCAAGCTCGATGTGGATATCAAGAATATGACGATTCCAACCAGTTATGCAATCAAAAGTCTTGAAGGAATCCGTTTCTTTGAAGATCTCGAAAAGCTGGATTGCCACGGTATCGGCTTGACAACACTTAATGTTGGCAAAAATTTCAAACTGAAGGAGCTGGATTGTTCCGGGAATCAACTGAAAGAGTATTATCCTATTCTTTCAAGCGGACTGAAAAAACTGAATTGCTCCAATAATAAACTGACCTACATGAATCTGGGCATTCTCTATGGGCTGAATCTTGAAGAGGTGAATTGCTCCAATAACAAAATAACGAATATCGTAATGGATAGCGTGGGGGAACTGGTCAAATTTGATTGTTCCAACAACGACCTGATGACGTTGGATGTCAGCCAATGCTTCAAGCTGAAAGAACTGAATTGCTCTGGAAATCAATTGATGGAGTTGGATGTCAGTAGCCAGACGCAGCTGAAACAGCTGGATTGTAGCAAAAATAAATTGACGGAACTGAACGTGAAACAGAATGGCGGCTTGACATCTTTGATATGCAATGATAATCAGCTGAAAACGCTGGACCTGAGCCAAAATCTCAGTTTGAGTCATCTGAATTGTGCAAAGAATCGGTTGGCTTGTTTGGACGTTACTGGAATCAGCGGCACGATAATAGCTGATGGCAACAGGTGTCCCATTGCTGTCCGTACAGACGGAACGTTTGACTTGACCACACTGCCCGGCTTTGACGTGAGCAAGGCAATCTTCTGGAACGGCGGCTCTGTTTCTGGCACGATTCTGACAGTGGAAAATGGCAAGGATGAGGTGAGCTACCAATACGATTGCGGCAATGGAGTAAACCCCAAATTCATCTTTGAAACCAGTCTGCCCATCAATGAGAAAAATTTCCCCGACGCTAACTTTAGAAAGTACATCAAGGGCAACATAGCAGGTGGCAGAGATGTCCTCACGGTGGAAGAACGAAGCAAAGTCAAAATAATCAATATCAATAAAAAGGATATCAGTGACTTAAAAGGCATTGAGGCGTTCCCTAACCTGACCGAATTGGATTGCGGAAACAATTCTATCCAGAAATTAGACCTGAGACAGAATCCAATGCTGATAACGTTGAAATGCAATAAGAATCAACTGACCCAGCTGGACCTGAGCAAGAACCCGGATATCGACTATCTGAATTGTTCCGAGAACCAGTTGGAACAGCTGGACGTGTCGCATCTGAAGTTGGAGTATCTCTATTGCTCGCACAATGATCTGGAGCAACTGGATGTCAAAAATAGTAAGTGGCTGAGAGAACTCGACTGTTCCAAGAATGAGTTGACAGTGCTGGACGTAGATGTGACCCATAAACCCAATCTGGTAAGGGTAGAATGCCAAAACAACCAGCTGACATCGCTGATTCTGGGCGAGAACAAAATGCTGAGGAAACTGAATTGTGCCAACAACCAGCTGACTCAGCTAAACCTGAACAATATGATTTCCTTGACGGAACTGAACTGCGCCAACAACCAGCTGACCGTGTTGGATGTCAGCAGCAGTCCAAACTTGACTACATTGTGGCTTAAGAATAACCAGCTTACCAGCCTGAATCTGGACAACAATCCGAACCTCAATTTCACTTATACGGATTTTTACAATTCCGATTTTAATAATGTTTACACCGTTACCCTGAACCCTGACCGTACGTTTGACCTGAGCACTCTGCCCGGGGACTTTGATATAAACCGGGTTACAGAATGGGTCAATGGCACAGTCAAAGGGAACATTCTGACGGTCAATGACGGCACAAACGTAGTGTACTATGGTTATCAGTGCATAACTGGTGGTATGATGGATGCAAGTTTCACACTGGATGTGACTGGCACCGGCGGCACGGTTCCCCCGGTAACGCCTCCCTCCGGCGGCGATAACCCGGGCGGCGGTTCTACCCCGAGTGGTTCTACCCCGGGCGGCGGCTCTACCGGCGGCGGTGACAGCGGCGGTGCGGTCGTCATCGTGGCGGCGGCTGGCGCAGTGGCGGCTGGCGTTGTGGGCTACGGCGTGTACAATTATGTTTCCGGCCGCAAGCTGCAAGCCCTGCTGCCGGAAGGCGTGGCTGCACCCGAGAACCGCGCCCAGACCGCGCTGCTGCTGTGGAACACCGCAGGCCGTCCCGAGCCTGCCGAGGCCCCGGCCTTTGCAGACGTGGCAGACCCGGATACCGCTAAGGCAGCCCAGTGGTGCGTGGAGCAGGGGCTGATGAAGCGCCGCCTGAACGGCAAATTTGCCCCGGGCAGCAGCATCCCGGCCTATCAGGTGCTGAACGCCTACCGCAAGCTGGCAGGATAAAACCTCTCAGTCTCGCTTCGCCCGGCAGCTCCCCTGACCGGGGAGCCAAGAACGCGGGCGTGTTCCGGCAAATGACATCAAAACGCAGCCGATGCCCTGACTTTCCCATCAGGAGAGGGGGCGCGGCATAAAAAATAAGCATCCGCAGCGCACTGCGCCTGAGCTGAAGCAGCCCGGCCATGCGCTGCGGATGCTTTTGTTGTGCGGCGGGGCACGCCGCCAAAAACAAAAAATCCGACCCCTTCTCTTTCGAGAAAAGGTTTGGAGCTTCCTTAATTTTCCACCTTGAAATTACCCGAATAGCGTTGAATGAACACAAATGGATTGTGTATAACAAAAATTGCGACAGGCATCTCATTTTCTTCCCATTTACGAGAAAAAGGCCACCTTCCGGTGACCTTTTTCAATAGTCTGAAGTACAGGCAATGGCTGTACTTCTTTTTGGTATTCCTATGCGAAGATTCAGG
>ERZ773170.1350-NODE-1350-length-18993-cov-14.246225_pt1 | contig 18993 bp, 18 predicted proteins | sample MGYA00581002_ERZ773170 | MGnify/ENA primary metagenome ERZ773170 (study PRJEB29015, sample SAMEA2737811) | human gut metagenome | biome: human gut; feature: human-associated habitat; material: faeces | place: China | collected 2012 ... | reverse complement strand
CCGCTGTGCCCGCCATACACGCGCGGGCCGGGCATGCCCGGCCCCTACTGTGCAACGAAGAATAAATGAGGTAATAGAATCATGGACGAAAAAACCACCCCGAAAAAGACACGTCGCGTGGGGACGCTGGCGTTTGCACTGGTGCTGATCCTGGCCGGTGTGCTGCTGATGGTTTATCAGCTTGTGCCGCGATTCAATTTATTGCAAATTGTAAAATTCTCTCCAATTATCCTCGTCGTACTGGGTATTGAAATGCTCGTGTACAGCGCCAAGCCCGATGTGCTGGTCAAGTTTGACTGGCTGGCCATGCTGGGTACGGCGTTCACCCTTTGCGTTGTCGGCGCGGCGGCGCTGCTGCCCCTGGCTGTCAGTGAGTGGGGCCCCGCCCGCAGCAGCGCCATAAGCCGCATCGAGACGGAAAAGGTGGACGCCCTGTACAGTGCCCTGACCGCCGACCCGGAGCTGAAAGCCAAAACGGGCTACTGCGGTGTCAACGTCTGGTTCAACCACGGCGCGGGCGGCAGCTACACGCTGCAAAGCGGCGACGACTGCGTGCTGAACACCACCCTGACCGGCCCCTACGCCGACGCCGAGTCCTTTGCCGCCGACTGCATAGGCATTATGCAGCTGGCCGCGGACAAGGACCTGGGCTTTACGAGCTACCACTTCTCCAGCGGGGAGGACACCGACGACGGCATCAGCTACTACCTGGACTGCGTCGCCTCCTACCCGGCGGGGCTGACCGCTGCCCAGGTGGCCCGGCGCGTGACGGAAAGCTACCACTATGACGGCTCCAGCTTCTCCAGCGAGGCCGACCGCGACGAGTACATCAAGACCCGGCTGCGCGACGATATCGCCGAGGAATACGCCAACGCCCACGACGATGTCTACCCCGACGACGACTATGTAGACGCCGAGGTCGAGCGGCGGTTCAACGAGCAATTTGGCATAGCCACCCCGGAGAGCGCGGCAGAATGATAGAAAAAAAGCAGGTATCCACGGTAAAACGTGGGTACCTGCTTTTTATCATAGAGTTGTAGGGGCCGGGCATGCCCGGCCCGCGGCATAAGGGCAGCTGAGCGGTTATGGCAAGGTGGAGGGCCGGACATGTCCGGCCCCTACGGTGCGATATTGGGAAAGGGGGAAGCCTTTGTATCACACGCTCTCCCCCAAAATAAGCTCAAACGGCACAACCTCATGCACCGCAGGGGCGTTATGCTCGATGCTGGCAAGCAAAATCTGCGCGGCACGCTGGGAGAGCAGCGCGGTGTTCTGGCGGATGGTCGTCAGCCGCGGCACGGTGAACCGCCCCAGCGAAATACCGTCGTACCCGGCCACGCCGATATCCTGCGGCACCCGCAGGCCGTGATCCTGGAAGGCGCGCACGGCCCCCAGCGCCATCAGATCCGACATGGCAAACACGGCGTCCAGATCGGGGCAGTGGGCCAGCAGGTACTCCGCCGCCGCGTAGCTCTCCTCCATGGAAAAGCGGGCGTAACCGTACTGTTTGTCAAAATCAAAGGGCAGGCCAAGCTGCTGCATGGCCTCCAGACAGCCGTCCAGACGCTGTTGGCTCGGGCGGCTGCAATCGGGCCGGTCGCCAATGATGCCGATGCGGCGGCGGCCCTGCTTGTACATATGCTCGATCATGACCTTTGCGGCGGCGCGGTCGTCCACGCTGACGCTGGACAGGTTCGGGATGCCCAGGCCCGCCGCATTGTTCGTCAGCAGCACGCAGGGGATGCCCAGCCCGGCCAGCTCCGGCGTGAAGCAGTGCGGGTGCGAGCCGATGAAAAAGATGCCGTAGGGCTTGCGCTCGGTGCAGATCATCTGGGCGTAGGCCATCTCGTCGCCGGTCTCGTTGATGTAGTAGACCGTGGGCGTGTAGCCGCACTTTTCAACATATGCCTGCAATTTGTCCAGCAAATCCGCAAACAGGGCGTTCTGGGTGCCCTTTACCACCAGGGCAAGGCCATCGTAGGCCTGCTGCTTCAGGTGCTTGGCGTTGGCATTGGGCTGGTAGCCGTACTGCGCCACCACGGCAAGGATCTTCTCCCGTGCCTCGGGGCGGACGCTGGGGTTATGGTTCAACACGCGGGAGACGGTCCCCACCGCGTAGCCCGACTCGCGGGCGATATCCTTAATGGTCAAAAGGATCTGCCTTCTTTCCTCAATCCACCACTTCCACGTCCAGCCCGAACTCCTGCGGGCGGAAGCGGGGGCAGACGTTTTCGGCGGTGCAGATGACCGACGCCGCCAACCGGCTGCCAATTTCGCAGGAATCCGCCAGGCCCTTGCCGTAGGTCAGGCCAATGACCGTGCCCGCAAAGAACGCGTCGCCCGCGCCGGTTGTGTCGATGACATCCACCTTCTTAGCGGGCACAATGCCGCACTCGCCGTTGGCGCGGGCGTAGACAGCGCCCTGGCCGCCCATCGTCACCACCATGCAGGGGATGCGGGCGCTGCGCACATTGTCGGCCAGCACGCGGCACATGGCGGCGGGGCCAAGGTGGTCGTAATCGTCGGAGAAAAGCATTCCCGCCTCCTGCTGGTTGCAGACAAAACAGTCGATCTGCTGTAAAAAGTCGCGGCGTTCCATCGCAATGCTCATGTTGGAAATAACCGCATACACCCGCTTGCCGTACTTTTTGGCCGAGCGCAGCACCTGCTTGACCGTCTCTTTTTCCAGATCCAGCTCAAGGGCGACGCTGTCGCAGTCGGCAAAGATGCCCTCCTCGTTCTCGGCCAGCAGGGCGGTCAGCGGGCGGGTGTCGGGCCGCTTCGAGATGGCGGCGGTCACGTCGCCGTCATTGTCAAACACGGCCAGCCAGGTGCCCATGCCGTCCGGCATGCGCTGGATGTAGCGGGTGTTGACCTTGTGCCGGGCCAGCTTGTCAATGACGTCCTGGCCGGAGCCGGTGTCGTCCACCAGGCTGACGAAGGTGGGGCGCAGCTCCACATTGGCGATATCCTCGGCCACGTTGCGGCTGACGCCGCCGTGGACTTGCTCGACCCGGCCGGCGTTGCGCCCGCCCGGGATATAGGTGGAAAGGGGATACCCCTTGATGTCAACAAAAACTGCGCCGATTACTACGATTCCCATGGTGTGTTTCCTTTCCGTTTGCTATAAAACCAGTGTACCGTATTACGGCAAAAATTGCAAGAATTTTACAATAAACGACACGCAGAGGCCGGACATATCCAGCCCCTGCAAATGCGGCATAAAAAATGTAGGCAGCCACTAACAGCTGCCTACACTTTTTATGAACGGTGTCTGTTTTTCTTATATGCCGTTACTGCCAAACCCGCGCCGCTGCAAAGCAGCAGGGCGGCCCACAAAATGGGGCTGCTGGTATCGCCGGTGGCGGGGATGGTGGATACCGGCTGCACGGTGGGGGCGGCCGTGGGCTGCACCGTGGGCTGTGCGGTCCGGCGGGGCTGCTCCGCAGCCTGCGGCGCGGTGGTGGGCTGCGCCGTGGGGGATGCGGTCGGCGGCGTGGTGGGCTGGGGCAGCTTGGCCGTCACGGTGTCGGCCCGGGTGATTTCCCTGGTTGCTGCGGCATCGGCAAAATACTTACCGCAGCCGCCGCAGTACCAGTATTCCTTATTGCCCTCGGCGTCCGTGGTGGCCGCCACAGCGGGGAAGTGCTGTAAGTCCGCGTGCTTGCCGATGTCCGGGCCGCCGTACTGCTGGCCGCAGACGGCACAGGCCGACCCATCCTTGCAGGTGGCCGGGGTGATGGTGCAGGCTTCCGTCTCCACAACGCCGCAGGCACAGCTGTGGGTGTGGGTCTTGGCCGCAGTGTCGGTCGTGTAGGCGCTCCACACATGGTCGTGGACGGTCAGGTTTTGGCTGGCCAATACCGGCAGGGTCATCCCGGCGGATTCCAGATATTTGCAGGTGGTGTCCCACGGCTGGTCGTTGGCCGGGTGGTTCGCCATCAGCAGGGTTAGCACATCGCCGTTGGCAAAGTCAAAGGCGGATTTTTCGGTGGTGTTGGTGATGACGCCATCGTTCTTGCCGCACGCCTGCCCGGCGGTGCCGGCCAGGTAGTAGCAGTTTGTGATAGTGGCGGTATCATAGGGAGCCGAACCAACAACACCGCCCAAGGTTGCCGCTTCGCTGGCAGCGGTGACCTTGCCGACGTTATAACTGTTGGCAAGGTGTGAAGTCATGCTATTCAAACAGCCGATAATACCGCCAATCTGCGCCTCGGGGTTCACCGTATCGGTTACCGTGCCGGTATTGTAGCAGTCGGATACAGTTGTCGATACGATATGTCCGACAATACCGCCTACATAGGATTTTTTTGATGTTGCATTTTCAAGCCGACCGCCGCTTATGGGACCGAAATTGCTGCAATTTGAGATGAGCGTACAATTTATCGCCTGGCCGAGAATGCCACCGGCAGAGGAATAATCACCTTCCGGGACGATTACCTTTACAGTGCCGGTGTTGATACAGTCGGTTATCTGGTTTTGCTGTTCGCGCTCAGAACAACCAACAATGCCGCCAGCGCTAGGTGAATAACCTCTCGTGTCTCCGGCAATTACCGTAGCAGCGTTGACGCAGTCCGTAATAGAAGTACCTCCGCGTATGTATGCCGCAATACCGCCGGCAAGGCCATAGGTTTTAATATATCCGGTAACTTTTATATCTTTAATGGTTGCGCCGTTCACATACCCAAACAGGCCTGCGCGGCCCTTAATTTGGTCGTTGCAATATATGCCCTGTATGGTATGCCCCGCGCCGTCAAAAGTGCCGGAGTAAGCCTCTTCATAGTCGCGTCCGATAAACGTCCATTCCGTGGGTGTGGCAGCACCGCTGGGGCCGTGGGTGTAATTGCCGTCCTCGTCAAAAGTGCCGTCGTTCAAAACGATATCGGCTGTCAGGGTGGCGCAGGCGGCTGTGTTCTGCGTCTGGCCGTTTTCGTTGTTGACAATATCGTGGAACAGCTTCAGCTGGGCGGCGTTGGAAATCTGATAGGGATAAGCTGCGGTGCCAAGGCCGTCCATGTATACAGTTTCATTGCCGACAGTGTAGAGCATCGTAATGCTGCCATCCACCGTGCCGCCGGTCATGGTAAATTTGCCGCCGTATTCAACAAACACGCTGTTGCCCTTCCGTGCCGTACAGCTTTCGATACTGCCACCGGACATTTCCAGTCTGCCGCCAGCGACAAGCACACCACCGCCGACCATATCCCAGGAAGACATTCCTTCCATTTCGACTGTGCGGCAGTTCTCAATCCTCGCGTTGTCAGAGAGAACCATGGTTCCGCTACTAAGTATGAAATACACTCCGCCGCCATTTACCGCCGTGCAGTCCGTAATGCTACTGCTATCTTCCATGGTGAAAACAGGCGGATCGTTTTCCGTGACATTTCCGTGGACATATACACCGCCACCGCCAATGCTGTTGCAGCCGGTGACGGACGCGTTTCCGGACATGGTAAGAGTGGCGTTATCAAGATAGACACCGCCGCCTCGTTGCGCTGTGCAGTTTTGAATCACGGCATTTCCCGACAGGGCAACTGATGCGCCGGTGTCAGCACCGATACCACCACCACCATAAGCACCGCCTTCTGTACTTACGCAATCCGCGATGAGGGCGCTGCCACCCATGGCAAAGGATGAACTCATGCTTAGGTATACGCCGCCGCCATATTTTGCAACGCAGCCCCGGATGCTGCCGCCGGTCATGGTGAAATAGGCATGATAGCCCGCGAACACACCGCCGCCGGTCGTGGTCGTACTACAACCAACTATGTTGCCGCGCTCCATGATGAGGTGGGCACAGTAGGCTTCGTCAGGCTTCTGCGTCAAAGGCGGATGGTGACCACCGTCCACCAAGATGCCTATGTCTTTCCCGCCGGTGATGACACCGCCGTTGACAGTCTTTGTGCCGTTTTCCTCATCCAGCACCCACAGGCCGTCAGCGTTAGGCGTGAACTTATGTACAGCATCGGGGTCACTGTCGGTCAGTGTCAGGTTGCCAATGGAAGAACCGTTGTCGGCTTTCTTTACTTCTATCACAGGGCTACTATTGCTGCTGGCCATTTGCAGCACATGACCATTTAAGTCTAACTTCACTTCGCGGTCAACCGTCAGCGTAGCGCCAATGTAGATATCCGCCGCCAGCTTGACGGTGGTCACGTTGGTGTCTGCCATTGCATTGAACAAGCCATTTGGGTCTGTGACCGCTCGCACGTTCTCCGTCTCCCCCTCGGCAAAGGCCGCCAGGGGCACAAGGCAGAGCACCATGCACAGGGCAAACAGGATGCTTACAAGCTGCTTTTTCATCATGTCTCCTTCTTCGCGCTGTTGGGCAGCAGTGCCCAAGGTATTTATAAAAATTATAGGGGTAAAAATCGCAAATTGTCAAGCCCTTTTTGAAAAAACATTGCGCAGTATCGAAAAAGCCAAAATGCAGCCGAACACGCGGACTATCTGCGAAAGAAATGCTTGCATGGAGAGATAAAACAAAAGTATGGCAGCAAGTATCCTGTTTTTTTTGCAGCACACGCTGTGCATACAAGTCTTTTGGGGCTGAAATGCGCCTGCTGCGACCCGGCATGGGTACGCAGTATCAGGAAATGGAAAGCATACCGGCAAAGGACATGATACCGAACCAGAGCAGGAACGCGGCAAACATAAAGAAGCACATCCCACCCAAAACAGGCTTTCGCGGCTTGTTTTCGGTAATACGGTCGGGCCGAGTGGGATCGTAATAACCGACCACCTGCCGTCCCAGTTCCCGCTTGCCGGAAACGGTCTGACGGCTTGCGTACCGGTAGGTTTTGCCGTTCACGGTGTACTCATAGGTTGGAAGATAGACTGTCTCCCGGCGCAGCTGTTCGCTGCCGTCCTCCTGCTGCTCCCACCGTTCATTGACCGATTCCTCGATCCATACCACCTTCATCATCGTGGTGCCTGTGTACCGCCGCACAGTATCCTCGTATTCCTTCTGTGCGCCTTTCCGCTGGCGTACCCCGAGCCATGCCACCGACACAGCCCCGAGAATGAAACCGATTCCCGCTGTGATATTCCGCGTAGATTCTATGGGACACGCCACAAACGCTATCGCAAGAACGATACTGATAATGAGGATTCGATTCTTTTTCATACGGCCTCCTTCGCCCCTCTGCCGGTGCCTTTCCTGTCACAATGCGGGCGGCTGGTTTTGCACCGCATCCACAAAGAGAAGGGTCAGACCGATATACAGGATGCAGGCCAACGCCAGCAGCACACAGAGAACGATACCGAGGATGCGCACGGTTTTGTTTCGGCGCAGATATTTACGGCACAGCACGATGCCGATAACCGCCGATGCCAACAGCACCACAGCAAGCCAAAGCGGCATATTGCCCACCTCCTTTACGCGCCGCGGAACACATCGATCATATTCGTAAACCACGTCAGCTCACGGGTAAAGCGCCGGCGCAGCTGTGCCGGATCCTCCCGGCCCTTGCCGAGGTCAAAAAAGCCGTGCCCGCTGTGAACCGCAAGATACAGTCTGCCGTCACTGTTGAGGTTTATGGCAAACTTACCGAAGGAGGAATCTGCCAGCGCCAGAATTTTCTCTTCGCAGTCTGGCGTCAGAATGTGCAGGGCTGCAGCTTCATCATCGCTGCTTACATTAAAACGCTTATCGAAGGTCTCGTTTCCTGTCCGGATGGTTTTGCTGCCGAACAGCTTATCCATCCGTTCTCTTGGCCAGATGGTCAGCCAGGTCGGAAATTCCCGGTTCAGCTCACACAGCATCCACTGCCCGGTATAGACTTCACGCTCGTTTTTCTCCCACTGACCGGTTTCCTCGCGCTGAAACTCGTTCACCTCCGTCAGCCTGACGGTGCACAATTCGGTGGTCAGCCCCTGATAGGTTCCGCGGATATACCCGCTGCCGCTGCAATAGGTGTGGCCGGGCAGGGGGATGTTTGTATCCTTCGCATCCAATATGTGCGGGGCGGGATCCATCTGTATGTTGTCAAAGACTGTGCTTACAATATCCGGTGCCAGGGCATCGAAGGTCTGGCGGCCGGCCTGCTCCCTGGATTTTCCCTTTGCCGTCTGCCCCAGCGCGAGGATGACAACGCCCGCAATGATCAGTACAAGATTGCCGCCCTGCACGATACCTGCAAAGACGATTACGCCGCCCAGCAGGGAAAGGAGCATTCCGCCCCATTTTCCGCCTTTACTCTTACGGAGCTGCTGCGAAAGCTGTTCATCCGTCAATTTTTTATTCTTCTCTTCCATATTCGTCTCCTATTCCGCCTTGCCGGTTACTCTCCGCCGGGAAAAGCATATCGCCGTTCACGCTGTTGATGAGATCGCCGCTGACGCTGCGATCCAGCTGCAGGGTATCGCCGCTGCCGTCAAAGTGCAGCGTCACGCCGTTTTCGTCCGCCCACAGTGTGCCGTACTCAATGACATCTTCCTGATCATTTACAAATTCCCATGTCGCATCCTCATAGATGCGCAGCCAAAGATTTTCGTCCGGGTACTCCCAAAGCCCTGTATAATCGCTTGGACTGCCCTCGTCAGCCGGAATCGCGGACAGATCCTCCCGATAGACATAGCGCGCCTCCGGATCCCAGATCCAGATCAGATCCGTTGCATCCCCATTTTCGTGGAGAAAGCTCACCCATACATCGCTCTCGCCGTCGCCGTCCAGATCGTCAAAGGAGATGCTGTGAAATGCCTGCTCCGCATCGGGAATGTCCATTGGGAAGGCGACACTGTCGAACAGCACCTGCTCCGGGATGTCCCGGTAGAAGGCTGCGCTGCTCTCGCTCACTGTGACCAGAACATCCACACTGTCGCCGTCATGGGTGATGGTTCCGCTGTCGACCACCATGCCGGTCGTGCGCCAATCATCCCCTGCCACATCATCGGAATTGCAGCAGGCGGCAAGGCACAGGCAAAGCACCATCACCTGCGCAAAGAATGCGGTGTTCTTCCACCGTTCTTTCATGATACGCCTCCTTCCGGTCACTCCATCAGGTAATAAAGTGACATTGCGCGGCACCGGCAGCGCACGTTCAGAGCCTGTATCTTACTCATCAAAGTAGTCGCCCCAACCTTCGTCATCGTAAGAGTAATCGTCCCAGCCGTCACCGGGGTCAGACCACGGATCGTAGTCGTCGTAGTACTCATCCGAGTAATCCCAGCCGGCATCGTTGGATTCCATGTATTCGCCAGAATCGTCGTCAATATAGCCGTCCGAGCCGTAGGAGATGAACTCGTTTTCATAGCCGTTCCAGTACCACACGTCGCCGTCTTCATCATACCAGTAGTATGGCGTGCCGTAGTCGCCGGTATCGCCGGAATAGGTTGCCTGAGTGGGTACGGGCTTGGGCGCGGTGCTCCATCCGGCGGTGTAGGAGATGGTTTCGAGCATGTTGTTGCAAATCTCAAAGTAGTTGTGGATTCGACCCTCGAGCGCGATGGTCGTTGCGACAAGCGCGTAGCCGGTCGGACCGTAGTAGCGAACCTCCATACAGCCGCGCACAGGCTGAGACGGACCGTCGGAGAAGATGGATCCGTCGAGCCACATATAACCGGTCAGACTGTAGTAGTCGCCGTTATCCTTGAAATCCGAGCCGAAGGATTGGATGAGCTTGTCGCCGTACATACCCTTCATAAAGTCGTCGAGCATCTTGACCATGTAGGGCTTCGCGCTGGCAGCGCCCTTTTCCATATAGGAATCATAGCCGGAGATAGGCTGGAAGGCAATCACAATATTGGAATAGTAGTCATCCGTTCCGTCTTCCATGACTGCGTTGAAGCTCAGCGAATTGTCAACATTCGGGTGTTCGTGTGCTTCCATCTGGATTGGATACTTGATGGATACATTGGTAAAGCTACCGGGAAAGCAGGCGGTCTGGTTCAGCTCGTCATCCGGTGTCGGCAGGAGCATAATGTACTCAGAGGCGGTAAGTGTGTTGCCGTTGGCGTCGCTCAGGTCGCCGTTAGCGGTCTGCCGGAGGGAAACAAGCTCTGTGTCGTCCTCCATGCAGAGCATGATGCAGTCATCTTCCGACACGACATAGCCGGGGCCGACTTGCTCGCCGTAGAGGTTGACGGCAATCCACTCATAGTTGTCGTTGATGACGAAATAGAACGGCGCGTTTTCAAGCTTCCAGCAGCCGGAGAAGCCTGACATACCGCCAGTCTGCCCAAGCTCTTCGGCCGTGTAGCCTGTCGGGGCGTTCTCGCCATCGCCGGCGTACAGATTGTCATATTCCTCCGATGTGCAGACCACGATGCTGTCGTCGCCGTCCGGAGACAGGAATACAACATAGTCGCCATCGTGGATTGTAAAATCCACTTCGTCAACATCGTTGTCGTACAGGACGTAGCTTTCTTCGTTGTAGACAAGAATGTTGAAGTCCGGAAGCTCAGACGGCTTGTAGGAACCAAGGCTGACTTCCATCATTTCTCCGCTCTGGAAGATACCGTCGACAAGCTCCGTGTCCCATTCATCGCTGGTCGAGGGCGTGATGCTGATAGATGTGATGCCGTGACCGCTGTGGTTTGCAAGCGTTATGTTGACCGGCTCTTCTTTTTCTCCGCAGCCGGTCAGAAGCAGCGCACTCAGCACGCAGCCGAGCGCAGCTGCCAGCATTTTTTGGATACAGTTCATGTCTTTCCTCCTTAAATTTCTCTATTTTGCGTTGCTTTTTTCATTCGTATGCCTGCTCTGCCATGGTCAAAATTTCGTCATGGCTTAGCTCCACATCGCCAAAGCGGACAAAGATGCCGTTGGTCACAGCGCTGTTCCACACCCGCGCATCAGCAAGCGGGCGAAACCGAATCTTATCCAGATGCGGCTTCATATCCAGCAAAAGCCGACTTCCGGACACAAAATCGACCTGCAAAATATAATCAGGCAGCGGCGTGACAGCTGTGAGATACCTTCGGTTCAAGTGTAGGCCCTCCCTTCCGCAAAAATAAAGATCCACCGTACCTACATTGTACGGTGGATCGGGTGGGATAACCATTAACTAAAGGCTAGGGTAATACCGCATAATTCTAAGTGCCGATACGGCGAGCGAGGTGCGGCAGCTGCTAAGCCAAAAGCGCAGATAATACTTTGTGTATTATCGAGCATTTTGGCAACGCAGATGCCGTGCCGCACACCGAGCCGCAGCGAGGCGCTTCGGAGCGCAACCGCCGCTTGCGGCGGCTCTTGGCGCGGAGATCCGCCGGAGCGGTGCTTAAGCCGTAAGGCGGGAATTGTGCGGTGTTGCCCTAGGGCTTTTGCCCAAGCAGCTCGGCAAGCTGCTTTCGCTTGGTTCGGGTATCGCCGTCAATATGGAGTTTTGAATAGATCTGGTTCGCGTACTGCTTGACGCTTCCCTCGGAGAGATAGAGCTTTTCGGCAATCTCGCGGTTGCTGAGCCGCTGCACCATCAGTTCTACGATTTCAAATTCCCGCGCTGTCAGCACATCAAATGCTGCCGGGCGCACGCTTGCGGCGTTTCGTACCATTGCCGCTTCGCCAAGGCCAGTGATCTTCGCAATCAAGCCGTTTTTCATCTCGCGCACAAGAATGGGCTGCAGGCAGTCGTAGTTCTCCACGAACGGCATCACAAAGCCGTCCGGTTCCGCGTCGGCAAGCGCTTTCCGAAGCCATACACGAGCCTCCTCGGTCTTGCCCAATTTCTCATAGGCCGCTGCCGTCTGGATGCGGATATGCAGCGCCACCAGCGCATAGTGCATCGCCTCGCATACCGCCAGCAGTTCCGCGCTGCGTCCCACCACCTTGGCATAGGCGCCTTGGGCAAGATACACCTGATTTTCGATCATTTCCATCATGGGCTTGCCCGGCGCAAGCATATTGACGGTGGAGAGCCTGTGCTGCGAAAAAATCTCCGGGATCTCTTCTGCTTCCCCCCGCAGCGCATGATAATAGGCACTGGTGGCACACCAGATGTTGATCCACGATGCATCGTGATATTGCAGCAGCTCTGCGTATCTTTCCGCAAAAGTATATCGCTGCTCCACATCGGTGTGCAGAGAAAGCCGCCGTGACAGGAAATCACAGCATAGCGCCATGTTGATTTGCCCGTTGTCTCTGACCTGTGCGTAAGCGCGCTCCAGCTCGATGTGCGCATCGGTAAAATGTCCCTGGCAGAACAGCGCCTCTGCGCGCATAATGGTTTCCGCGCCCTGCCCGTGGTTGTTCGTGACCTTATAGTAATGGGGCATACACTCATCCATCTCGGCCAGCTCGCCCTCAAGTTCTCCCGGTGCGCGGTAGAACATCATCAGGACGGACGGTGAGCCAAAGGTCCAGCCGCCGCCGGATTGGATGCTGATGGCCGGGCGGGACATCTGCCTGCTGGCACTGCGGTGCAGGCGGCTCATGGCGCTGATGTCATTATAGCAGAGAAAACTCAGGATAAGGTCGCACTCACCCAGCAGGTTGCCGCGCTCCTCCGCCGACAGTTCCGAGTGTTCCGCAATGGCTGTCAGCAGCAGTTCTTTCAGCTCCAGCATCTTCGGGATCTGCCGCCATGTGAACATCCGCCGCATCAGGACCAGAATGGCAAAGGGATTGGCTTTCAATGTCTCGGCGGGGCATTTGTTCAATGCGTCCAGCACATCCTCCGGCTTCAGCGAGGCCAACAGAATGCCTGCATCACCGCGAATGACCCGCAGCAGTGCGTGGTAGTCCTCACTTTTTCGGTAGGCAGCAATAGCGTGAAGATACTGCCGTTGGTTTTCATACCACAGCCCGAAACGCTCCCAATAGAGCTTTTGCGTTTCCGCCTTCATCTCGTGAAAGCTCCGTTCGGCACATTCCTTCATCATGTGGTGGAAGCGATAGGTCACGCCATCTGGCAAACGCGTGACGAAGGCGTTCTGCTCGGTCAGCATGGCAAGGATCTGCGCCGCGTCCGCATCCCCTGTGATACACTGCGCCATTTCAACGGTAAACTCATCGGCAAGGCCCATTACCGCCAAAAACTCCCGCTGCTTTTCCGGCAGCGGATCGATCATAGCGGCGGTAAAAGTGGCGTAGATATCGGAGTTTCGGCTGGGCATCACGCCGCGCTCGGAGAGGGTGCGCAGGTTCAGATACACGGCAGAGAACCAGCCCTCGCTGGAATAGAGAAGGCTTTCCACCTGCGCATCGGAAAGTTTTGTCCCGCAGCGGTGGGCATAAACCGCAAGCTCCGTATGGTTGAGGCGCAGCTGTTCCATGCCGATTTGATATACCTTGCCCCCCAGCCGCACCGCCTCCGCGGCGGGCAAAAAGCGGTCACGGCTGGCAACGATTATATGCACATTGGCAGGCAGCCGATTTGCCAGCATACAAAGGAACAGGGGGGCACGCTTGTCCGTCAGCAGATGAAAATCGTCAATGAAGATGTAACAGGGGGATTCGCCCGCCAGCATATGGCAGAGATCGTCCACCAGCAGCCCGCCGCCTGCCGCGTCCGTTGGGCAGGGATACTCCCGCAGGAAGGTGAACCCTGCGCGGGCAAACGCCTCCTGCACGCTCTTCCAGAAAATCGCAAGGTTGTCGGAATACACACTGATACGGATGATATGCAGCGCCTCCGCTTTGGCGTGCTCGCCGAGATACCAGTTCACCGCTGTGGTTTTTCCATAGCCCATGGGCGCGACCACTGTCGTCATGGCGCAGCGGGAAATAGGCCGCAGGCTCTCTTGCAGCCGCTCAGATATGTAAATGGTGTTCAGATTCCATTTTGGCTTTGGCATAATGCACACCTCCAACGAATTGGTTTTTGCATCCCCGGCGGATTTTGGATACGGTGTATGGCTGCCTTTATGGAGGGGACTTCTCATTATTTCCATTTTACATCATCTTGTTCGGCACGGCAAGATGATGCTTTCACATTCTTTTGCTATAGGTTATTCACCCCTCGATTTATGAGTCGAGGGGGATTCTGTTTGGCAGATAAAAGCAGACCCCCGCCGCACACCGCTGTTGCCGGCGGTATGGGAGGGGGTCTGCTATTTAGGGAACGATGAGAGAATTACTTTTTGCGCTTTTTGCCCACGATCAGCAGGGCAACCGCGCCGCCGCTGATAGCCAGAATAGCGATCAGCAGCGCCAGCGGGAATGTGTCCGCCGTCTGCGGAATATGCGTCATCGGGGCAGGTGTTGCGGTAGCAACGGGCTTCGGGGTTGCGGTAGGTGCGGGGGTAGCTGTGGGTGCCGGGGCAGCAGAAGGCTCCTGGCTGGGGGTGGGCGCAGGCGTGGCCTTCGGCGTGTAGGTATTTGTAAAGGTCATGCTTGCGGGCACTTACCGTACCCCATGGGGGCAACTACGCAGGTCATTGCGTATTGGTCGATCTGCTGCAGCTGTGCCTGCAAGCGATCCGACATATAGATGTCATTCAAATTGGTATTTCGATTTTGCATAATCGTGACCTTACAACCGATCAAGTCCATCACTTTTGAACTTACTGTAATTATTATAGTACAAAATCGCCTCAAAAACAAGAAAAAACCGATGTTTTGTGGCAACATTGAACTTCAGGAACAGGTAAGGTATAATAAGCACAGGAAAAAACCAGTATGAAAGCGCAAACCGTTCCAGTTAAAAAGGAAAGTGATCGACTATGGACTATATCCGCATCACGAAAGAAAACATCGACAAGGAGCACATCTGCTGTGCCATGTCCGGCAAGCAGTGCCTGACAAAAAAGGAATGGCTCAAACAGCGCTTTGACGAAGGGCTGGTTTTCTGCCGCAGCGTGGAGCGCGGCAAATGCTTTATTGAATACATCCCGGCGGAAAACGCCTGGCTGCCCATTGAGGCGGAGGGCTGTCTGCACATCAACTGCCTCTGGGTCTCCGGGGCGCTGAAAGGCCACGGCTACGCGAAAGAACTGCTGGCCCGATGCGTCAACGATGCCCGGGCGCAGGGGCGTAAGGGCGTGTGTATTCTGTCTGCCGAGGGACGCAAGCGCGAATTTCTGGCTGATGCCAGGTTTCTGGCACATGAGGGCTTTTCCACGGCGGATGTGTCCGACTGCGGCATCACGCTGATGTACCTGCCGCTTTCCCCTGACGCTGCGCCGCCCAAGTTCAAGCCCTGTGCCAAGCACCCGCAGGCCGCAGAACCCGGCTTTGCGCTCTACTATACCGACCAATGCCCTTTTACCTATTATTGGGTGCCGCGCGTGGCAGAGACTGCCCGGGCCCACGGCATCCCGCTGACCGTACACCACATCACCGACCGCGAGACTGCGCAGAACACGCCCGCCCCGGTCACGACCTATGCCCTGTTCCGGGATGGGAAGTTTTTGACACAGGGTATCCAGTCCGATAAGAAGTTTTTGGCACTGGCAGGCAAGGCTGATTCCTGACCGCGCTGGTGAGCGCATTCGGACGAGCATATACAACAGCCCCTCTTTACTTGTTCCGTTACACATACGACCAACTGTAAAGTATAGAAGCATTTTCATAAACCTTGTCGTTATGGGCTTGTTCTATGGTTTACAGTGTAAATAAATCGACACCAGCGTGTACCTACTGGACTGTTACGTTCAACGAAAACTTCTACTTGTTTTCATACAGAAATTATGATATAATTTCTGTATGAAAGAGAGGTGCTATCTATGCCGAACATTCGTTCCAGCGCAGATTTAAGGAACAACTACAATGACATTTCCTCTTACTGCCATGCCTACAACGAGCCGGTCTTTATTACCAAAAACGGTAAGGGCGACCTTGCCGTTATGAGCATGGAAACATACGAGGAAATGGCGGGCCGCATTGAACTGTACAGCAAGCTACAAGAGGGCCTTGCCGACATTGACGCTGGGAACACACGCCCCTTTGCCGATGTTATGGCTGATTTGCGCCACCGCAGGGAGCGCAGATGAAATACAACATTCATGTCACCCAAGCCGCCGAGCGTGATATGACGAACGCCTACGACTATATCGACCTTGTACTGAAAAATCCAACTGCCGCCGACAAGCTGTTGGATGTGGCCGACGAAAAAATCGGAGCACTGGCAGAATTCCCGCACAAATTTGAAGTCGTTTCCGACAAACTGCTTTCCCTATGGGGAATCCGCTTCACCATCGTTATGAACTACCTTGCGTTTTACACGGTGGACGATGCCACGCAAACCGTGCATATCGTGCGGTTTCTCTACGGCAAAAGCAACTGGATCACCATTCTGAAAACAGATGCAGCAAACGGCAGTTTACCGATGTTCTCATAACCGAATATTTTATCTGGGCGCTCACTTTTGTGGGCGCTTTTTCTATTGGAGAAAAACATGATTTATGACGAACTTATTGAAGAATTAGCGTTGACCCTGCTTACAAAGGCAAGGTATGAGGGCTGTATTAGCGTTATAGACGGTTTCTCACAGTGCGAGGAGGATAAAACTCGCATAGAGTATCCTGTTGACGCTGTTATGCGCATCATGCCGGTGGGCAGCGAAATCTGGCCGGAAGAGTGCGAACCATTGTTGAAAAAAATCGGTGCTGAAACGATCGGAGACGTTGCCGATTATCTGAACAAAAACGAATCCGAAAATTCAAGTGCCGATGATGTTCTTTCTACTGCATTGCTCAAAATCTGCTATGAAAATATGGACATGGACGGCAAGATGGTATTTTGGGAAGATATGCTTGAAAACAACTCCTTGGAATGGAGAGATGTTGAATGATTTGCATACACGAAGTGATTTATTCAGTATGCAGTCGTAATTTTTGTGGAATCTTATCTGCTTCGGAGGATTTTATGACGCACGATGAAATGATGAGTCTGTTAGCCAACACATTGGCAGATGCAGCCGGACACGCTGGCTGTTTACCTATTTTGGACTGTTTCAGCCCGCATCCGGGAGAGGAAGTAACCGTAAGCATTCCTATGTGTGACGACACGGTGGATATTGTGCTGGAAGATCTCGATTTTCCGCACGAGTGGGAAGAATTGTTGGAGAACAGCGGTGCAGATACTATGGGCGACCTTGTTGATTACCTGTGTTATTGTTCGCAAAACAATATTTCTCTTTCCATTTCCCCTGAAGATGAGGAAAAGCTGTATGCAACGCTGATTGATGTCTGCTATGAAAATATGTCTTATGACAGGCAGGTCGATTTTTGGCGTCATGTGTTGGAAACCAATTCTTTGGTGTGCGAGGTAAAAGAATGACCCCGCAGGAGCAGCTCTGCGAAAAAATGCGGGTGGAGCAGAGCGCCTATTGCCTATGGCTGACCGCACAGCCGCCCGAAGAAATTTTGAACCACGCCTACGAGTACAGCGTCCGTGAGGACATTATTCTGGCAACGGAAGAAATGAACCTCACCCCTGCACGGGTGCGGGCGCTGCTGAAATCTCCCGCGCCGCTGGCGGATGTGTATAAGGATTTTTCCAAGCTGGAAACCGATTATATGAGCATTGTGGCTCAGTGCGTGGAGGATCGCGCAGATGACTTGCTGAAAAAGGAACAGCAGCAGAACCCGCCCAAAGTATATCGACAGTCCGTCACTTATGCCCGCGAACACGGCGAATTGCAGCAGTACCATGCGTCTTGCCACTTGAATGAAAGGTGTCGGGACGAGATTGACGCAGCGCTTGCACAGCGCTTTGATGGTATGCGGCTGGGCGCTGGCGCTGTTGAACAGGTAGTGGCGGAATATGGTTTGGAACGCACAAAATATGTGTTGGCAGCGGCCATTCAAACCCGTGATGGAGATGGTCGTATTTCTCGCACAAATAGAGAATGGGCAGATTCCATTCGCACGATCAAAGATATGGATCGCCGTGGATTTGACCGTTCCTGTTACTACGCTGACCTACAAGCGCATACCTGCCTATTGGACGGTTTTGTAAACCAAGTGCGAAAATTTGAAAAAGCCAAAGCCCAGCCCGCTCAGGATACCCCCGAAAGATAACCGCAGCGTCTGCATTTTGCAGGCGCTTTTTTTCGTGAAAAAATCTCTGTTTTGAAAGGATTTCACAATGAAAGAAACACATTATAAATTAAAGCACCGCGTTACCGCTCTGTTTGCGGCGGTGGTAATGCTCTGCTCCATGCTGCCCGGTGCAGCGTTTGCGGAGGAACCCACACCGCAGCCCACCGAGGAAACCGTGCAGATGGAGCAGCAGACCGAGCCGTCTGAAACAGACAACGGCCAGACCGACGAGAGCAGCCCCGACCCCGGCGAGGATGTAACCGAAGCCACCCCGGAAACGGCAGAAGAGCAGCCCGCTGAAGAAGAAATCCCTGCTGCCGTTGTCGGCGCGGAACTGTACACCGACCTCCCCAACGCACCCATTGGTTCCTATATCGGCAGCGAGGGTCTGCCGGTTGCCACCGGTGAAACCAAAATCGGCATTTGCGAGTGGCCCGAAAGCCAACTGGAAGAAACCAGCGACAGCTATCTGACCGCCGCTGCACTGGACAATGACGGTCTTACAATGGCCGCGCCCCTGTTGGACGGCGCAGACTATGCCATTGTTCCCATTATGGCGCAGGTGGAGTACCCCGCCAACGGCAGCACGCTCGATCTGGTTCTGCCGGACAGCGTGACCCTGCTGGACTACTACGGCGCGCCCGCCGAGGATGCTGAAAGCCTGCTGCACAACGAATACAGCGAAACCTCCGCTGCCGTGCTGGGTGTATATGTACAGGCGGATGCAGATTTTACCGCGCAGTTGGTTTATACCGCGCCGGACGGCAGCGCCCTGACTAAGACATTAAATGTAGCCATCGACCGCAATGCGACTGCCGAGTATCCCTTCCCCGACAGTGAAATTGCCGCCTTTGCTGAGCGTCCCACCCCTGCGGTGACAAGTGGCAAGATCACCAAGGTTGCCAAAGTCAACGGCACTTGGCTGATTTGGTTCAACGGCGAACCCGCCTACTGCTGTACCCACGGTGCCAACGGTCAACCTGCAGGATGCCCGACATATGCCTATGTGAACACTTCCACGGTTGGTGCAGACCAGTGCATCCCCGGTGACCACTACGGCAACCAGATTCG
>ERZ773170.1344-NODE-1344-length-19019-cov-247.028897_pt1 | contig 19019 bp, 16 predicted proteins | sample MGYA00581002_ERZ773170 | MGnify/ENA primary metagenome ERZ773170 (study PRJEB29015, sample SAMEA2737811) | human gut metagenome | biome: human gut; feature: human-associated habitat; material: faeces | place: China | collected 2012 ... | reverse complement strand
ATTTACATCTTTTACACTATACGTAATACGGGAGGAAAAAGATTTTTTTTCAACAAATCAGCTATTAAAATGCATTTTTTCTCTTCAAAAATTTGCATAAGTCTGAAATAAATATTATTTTTGCATCATGAAAGCGCGGAGAATGCGATTCTCCTCCCGATGAAGGACACCGGGAATTGCTTTCGGTTAAGGATTAGAACATAGCTCATTGAGTAGGAATCGGCCCCAAAAGATGAGTGACCAAATAGTAATCCTTACAAGGCATTCTATGCCTGATAAATTTGATGAAAATTTATCGGCATGGATGCGAAGTAAGGTTATTTGGTAATAAGAAGAAATGGCCGATTTACAATCCTTTATGGATGTAACATTTCAACTTATCATGTCATCCTTACTCCAATTCCATGCCGGTTTTCAATAAACTATAACCAAGACTTGCCCCAATCGGTAGGCCTCTAACGATTTTAACAGTAAACGGAAATGGAACAAGTTAATCAACAGCCTCCGGGCGGGCAGCAGGCCTTCCCTCAGACAAATCAACAAGAGAAACAACTGATGACTATCCTTGGCGTACAGGGATTGTCTTACCAGAACTATTCTGTGGTAGAACTCAAAATCGTTCTACAGATTATCAAGCATGCCCAGAAAGCCATCTTGGGCTATGTTATCCCTTATCACGTAACTCCCCAGACCTTTAGTAATTTCACGGTAGAACAGAGAGTTGCAGGCCACACGGATGTCACCATGAAACTGTCTGAGTTTTCTTATGGAGCTCCCCATTATGCGCAATTGCGCGATGCCATCCAGCGTATAGAATCCAAGCCCATCCAGCTGCCGTTCAAGCAGGGCGACCAGACATACTACCGGAAATTTGCATGCCTGTTTAAGAGTGAGATATACCAAGACCGGCACAAGAACTGGTTGGTAAAATTCCGCTTCGACAACAACGTGATGCGGTTTTTCTACAATTACGACAAGGGAGTCAGCCGTATCGACCTCAATGCCATCAACCAATGCCGCAGTGCATCGAGCATCAAGTTATATCTCATCATGAACTGCTGGGCTGTAAAGGGATTCACCATCAGCAAAACGGCGCATATCCAGCAACTGATGCATGGCAGGGAAGATTACTACAAGACCTGGTCGGAACTGGACAGAAAATGTCTGGCTTTCGCCTGCAAAGACCTCAAGCGCCTTTACCGGAACCACGTCATCGACCAGTATCTTACCTATAAGCCTTTCTTTCTGGAGGAGGGTGAAAAAGAGAAGCATCACCTGCCCGAACACATCACCTTTACCCTACACGACCGTCGCACTTCAGGCGAAACTGCGGAAGGTGCAGAAGTGAGCAGCGAACTGAGAGGGCAGCGGAGCAAACTGAAACTCCGGCTGCAATGCAATTATGATGTGAGCGAGAAGAAGGCTGAGCAGTTGAGCGGCTATCTCAGGTTAGATATGATTGGCGACCTGGAAGACTTCTTCCTGCGAAAGGATTATTACATAGCCAACTGCAGGCGTTCGAACAAGAAGATGAACACGGGTGGCTATATGACCACAGCCATGGTAGGTTTCTTTAAGGATCATGGTGTAGAAGGATTGTAAAAAATATAAAGCTTATGAATTATCCCCAACGTATGTACAGCAAGACCGAACTCGGTCTGCTCTACTTTCCCGACACAACCGACGGGGCAACAGCGCGCCGTCATATCATGGTATGGATTAAGCGTTGTGTGCCCCTCTGGACCGAGCTGCAACGTTTAGGCTACCAGGAGCGTAGCCAGTATTTCCCTCCCCGCCAGGTATCCACCATCTTCGAATACCTGGGCGAGCCAGGGGCATAAAGAAAAAAGGGTGTGCCATAAGTCCTTATGACACACCCTCTCTGCCCTTTACCTTTCCCTTCGGCCGGTGACCGTTGGTTCAGGGCGTATTGGTAATTTCCTTCCAATCTGATTGCACGGAAAGCTCAATAGGCTAATCAGATACAGGAATAGCATCCTCCACCTGATTGGTACAGGCTGCACCCATCAAGACAAAGAAAAGCATCCATATTCCCGATTATCCTTATAAAAACATTATTCATTATTCATTGTTCACCACATCCACATCCCAATTCTTGACATTAGTCGTTACCCTGGAATGGCTAGAATTAGGTGAAAGTATCAAATGAAAGTCATACCTTTTTTCTCTTTCAAATTTAAAAGGATTACGAACATCTAGCAGATTTTTCGTTACCGTCACCTTTTGCGAAGATTGTCCCGGCCTTTCTACCGTATAAGTTATCTCTAGATAAACCGGTTCGTTCTTCTCCTGAGGGATTATAAAGATATAAGAATGGGGAGAATTTGTTATTATTTTATGTTCTTGGTCTAACTGAGCTCCACTTATCTGTAATTCGGGACCTTTTCCTACGTCAGGTGCTTCGCCATCTGGGTTAGTTGGTGTCCAACTATAATACCATCTAGTACCATTATCGGCGAGAATCCAATCTCCATTTTCAAGATTCAGATAGCCCGCCATAACAAAGACGCCTATATGTTCTTTGGTTGGATTGTTTGAGACGCAATATAGTTTCACCTCTTGAACTGTTATAGATTCACCATCATTTAGATTATTGGCTGTGATATCAAAGCCAATACGAGCCAATGCATGACTGAAAGTAAATTTAACACGTTCATTAGTCTTTGTCCGACCCTTAGCATTAGCCCACACCAAATCTACAGGAGACATATTAGAAGGAAAATATATATAAGTTGAATTAGGTTCTTCTATAGCATAATTACCATTGTCTTTAGGACTTACCAGTTTTGGTTCTGTACTATGAGGCGCAAAGGCATAGAAATCCACAGATCCTTCATTTGGCCAATATCGGGTATTTTCATATCCCCAATCCGAATAATCTCCTTTCCAGTTTTTCCAATATACGTGTTCATTATTCATCAGCATCAGAGGTGAGATTGTCTCATCAGTATGCTTGTATCTTGCAAAGACACCAAATCCAGCGTTAAATGTCTCCCCTTGGAGAAAAGTATTATCGGTTACTCCAGAACGGCTTGAAGCATTCCGATCCACATAAGCATCAAAGTTGATTTCTGAAGATGAAGAAGATGAAGTTTCTTCCACAGCTTCGCCGGCACAACCAGATAATACCAGCTGTGCTATCAAAACATAAAAAGCTAAACGAAGAAACTTCATCTTATGATAATTTTAAATTCATTATTTTTATCTGATACGATTAATTCCAGGTAACAGGGATATCGTTGATCGGATTCTTAGCATCTACCCAATCTGTAACAGCAGCATTGAATTCGATTGGAGTCAGACCAATGGTCAAGTTGATTGTATATGCCTTGCCCTTCTCGAAGTTATTTGTAAGTTGCTGAGAAACCTTATATGGCACTGTAGCCTTTACACCACCATTATAGCTTACAGTGTACTCTACGATAACATAAAGTTGATCAGCATTTGCATTTCCTGTAGAGAAATCCTGTGGAATTACAAACAAATATTCATTGTCAGGATTTTTAATTACTTCATTATTACTTAACGTTTTATCACCAGACGTCTTATTATCGAACCATTCAAAATTTTGCTTAGCATCATTAGAAGATGCTGTTGACCAATTACCTGTAGACAAATCTATGGTACCCTTTATGTAGAAAGCATTTTGTGTTGGTTCTGTAGTAGATCCTGCCAATGTGATCTTATTCAATGTTATAGTTGCTACAGATTCATAACTAGCATCCTTTAACTTTACAGAATAACCAAGTCTAGACAAAGCATGAGCAAAATTAAATGTCACTGTACCATTTGTCTTATTCGTAGCATTAGCCCACAACAAATCTTTCTGGTCAGCAGCCTTATCTTTTACAGTAAAATCAACAATAGATGTACTTGTAAACTTTGTTCCAGCATCATAAGGAGCATACGCCCAGAAATCAATATAGCCTTGTGTTGGCCAAAACTTAACAGGATCATATTTCCACTTATCTGCAGCATCTCCTGTTACTTTCTGATTGTTGAACAAATTAGAAGGCTCCCCCCTCAGTAGGGCTATAGTTACCAAACACACCAAAGCCATCAGCAGATTTATGAAGCTGCGTCTTATCCAGCACGCTACCACGTGAACCATTTACAGCAACTGCACTTCTTCCCAAATAGCCATCAAAGCTGATAGCCTCATTCTTAGAAGAATTGTCTGAAAGACTATTCAAGTCATCGCTTGAACAACTTACCAATGTCAACGCTGCCATTGCAGCAATACCCATAAAAAAATTCTTATCCATATCTATTTTAATTTTTAAATTATACTAATCTATTATTACTCTTTTACTATTTTTATCTGATTCTTATCACTTTTACTACAGTTCTATATCAATATCCTCAGGTTTACCCCAATCCTTGATCGTGACGTCAAAACCGCCAGAACTTCCTTCCGAAGGCTTCACATCAGGTAAAGGTTTCGGCAACTCAACATCAACATGGAGAGAAGCAAAATAACCTAACTCCGATGAATTTTCATCTTTCTTAAACTTATCTCCTACCGCAAACTGATAATCTACCTGCGTCTTTTTGTCTATCAACAAAGCTGAAAAAGACAGCTTATTGTTTTTTGCATCAAGATGGGCAGTTTCTGGTAGGCCAAAACATTTAAACGATGTCTTCAACGTTCCTAGTGTTGCGTCATTTTTATCTATCGCTTTCGTCCAGGACTCCAGAAGATAAGTCACCTTACTCTGAAGCGGCTTCCCCTGTCCCAGCAGAAATCCTTCTGAAATACCAGTTAAGGATCCTCTCGCAGAATACAGGTTTCCTATACCTGGAACTTTCACGTTGACCTGGATATGCGAAAGCACATTCCTTGGCGTTAAAGTAGCCTCAGAATAGTCTCCAGAAACATCGAATTCATCGAGTTTATCAGAGGCAAGCCACTCGGGCTCAACCCCTATCAATTCACCATCTCCACGCGAGTACCAGCGCGATGTTGTATGCAGTACCACAGCTCGCGCTGTCTCGTAAGAGTCCATTCCCAGAAATTCGAGTGTACCAAACTCGGTCGTACTCTGGTTGAATACCAGTACACGATATTTTCCAGGTTCCAAGGAAAAGTCGGCATGAGTTATCTCATTAGTCAAGACAGTATGCGGAGCACCACCTGACCAGGGAAACACCATGACCGTCATACCTGTAGGCACCTCTTTATCAAACAAACGCCAATCTACATTAATCCGCACCAATCTACGGCCATCCGTTGGCGGACAACCGGAATAGTCATCATAAATGCAAGAAGTAAGCGAAATGATAAGGAGCCAACAGTACAAGAATAGTTCTATACATCTTTTACATCTTTTCATGAACGCTTCATATTTTATAAATCTTCTTTTCTAGTTATTATATTCATTTCAAAATTCCTGGTGCAAAAGTACAATATAAAATTGAATTAGGTCTTAAGCAATATTTAATAAAAATTAAATGATACATAAGATAACATTTTTGTTACATCACAAAAAAATGCCAGTAGCCACCTCTTTAGCAAACAATTAAAAACCTCCAATCGAACCAATCGATTGGAGGTTTCATTTCTATCATTTACAGCAACCAGGCAGTAAAAACACTACCGGCTGCAACTATTCATACATTATCTGCTCAGCCAAGCCTCCGGATTGAGTTTGGCAGTCTCCTTGCGAAGCTGGAACTGGAGGATGTTATCAGAGCCAACACTACCCAAAGCCTGACGGGTACTTACCTTCTGACCTTTATGAACGCTGACCGATTTCAGATTACAGTAAACAGAGATGTAGGCACCATGACGGACCAGCACATTCCACATGCCACCATAACCGAAGACGGCACTCACCTCACCATCGTAGATGCTGCGAGCCACACAACCCGGCTTGCCCTGGATATTGATACCCTTATTGTCGAGCGTTACACCCTTCAAACCTTCTACATGATACTGACCGAAATGACTCACCACACGGTAACTGCCGCTGATAGGCATCGGCAATCGGCCACGGTTAGCCTCGAATCCACCGCTCAGCATGCGGTCTACCGAACTCAAGGTAGAAGCCTCCTGTGCCTCCTTCCTGGCAGCGGCAATCTCACGGGTACTGCGTTCCGCATCCATCTTCGCCTTCAACTCGGCAGCCCGTCTTTCAGCCTCCGCCTTTCTTGCAGCCTGTTCGGCAGCAGCCTCACGGGCAGCCTGTTCTGCGGCGGCACGCTTGGCAGCCTCGGCAGCAGCACGCGCCCTAGCCTGCGCTTTTGCCTTCGCCTTAGCCTCAGCCTGGGCAGCAGCCTCCTCCTGAGCCTTTCTTGCAGCCTCGGCAGCCAGTCTTGCTTCTTCGGCAGCCTTTCTGCGGGCAGCTTCGGCAGCAGCCTCACGCGCCTTGGCTTCGGCTATACGACGGGCATTCTCTCTGGCAGCAGCCTCGGCAGCAGCTTTCTTGCGAGCCAGTTCCTCGGCACGCTTCTTGGCGGCAGCAGCGGCAGCAGCCTTTCGCTTAGCCTCGGCAGCAGCACGGGCTCTCGCCTTGGCAACTTCCCGAGCAATCAGACGGTCAATCTGTGCGTTGATTGCCGCATCTTTCTGACGCTGGTCGGCAATCACAGCCTGAATGGTCTTCTGCTGTTTCTGCAGTCCCTGCACCATTTCCTGCTGCTGGGTCTGCTTACCTTCCAATGCCGTCTTCTCCTGCTTACCCTTATATAATAAGGTGTTCTTATGTCCCTTTACATGCTGCAACTGCTGGTGCTTCTCGTTCACCTGCTTCTGCTTAGCCTTTACAGCCTCGCCCTGCACCTTCTGATAGGAAGAATACTGGCGGATGAAGGAAAGGCGGCGATACATCTGTGTCAGATTCTTGGCACTGAAGATGAACATCAGCTTGTCCTGAACCGTATGATGACGGCTCATATAGCGCATGGAACGGATATACTTGTTCTTACGGTCCTGCAACTGTTGCTGAAGCGTTTTCAACTGTGCCTGCAGAATGCCGATATTGCCGTCAATATGATGGATATCCTTCTGGATACCGTCAATCTTCTTCTGACGCTGGTCTATTTCTCCGTTCAGCGCCATCAGGTCTTCAAGACGTTTCTTCACATCCGCCTTATTTCTCTGCAAAGCCTGCTCCTGTTCTCTGATCTTCTTCCGGATAGAAGCGCGCTGTCCCTGCAAACCTCGGATAGAGGCATTACTATAGGTTGCCGCCTTGCGTTCTGCTCTGGTTGACGCAGTTGATTTGGATGTTTTTCTGGACACATGCCTTCTGCTGTTCTTCTTTCTGGCAGGAGTAGCAGCCTTCTTTTTCGCAGTTACGGCAGTCTTCCTCACCGGCTTCTTCTGGGCAGTATGGTTCTGCGCAAAAGGTGCGAGAGAGAAGGTGATTGCCATGATGAATAATAAGATTCGCTTCATTTCTTATATTAAAAACCCATGTTCTATAATTTCAAACTCTTGATGAGTATTTACATACTCAATATCTTGCTGAGCACATCAGTTGGAGAAATCTGCTTGTATTTGCCCGAAATCTCGGTCTGAGTGCTCCATTTGCTGTCGATCTTCACCTGATTCAATTCCAGATTGATCTTAGCCTCCTGCTTTTTCCTGGTAGCAGTAGTAGTCATCGACAGATTCAGGGAGGCAGGGAACATCTTGACGCCTACACTCTTGAAGTTGCCGTAGTCGACGTGGAGATTGGAGGTGCCGTTCTGCGCACTCTTATAGACAACATCTGCTGCTGTGATACGGCCGGTAGTGCGGTTGGCTGTCCAGGCATAGGTCATATTGCCGTTCCTGAAACTAACCGGCACAGCATCTCCTGCCACATCCAGTCTGGCATCAAACTTCTTCAGGTCTGATTCCTTCACAGTTCTTTCGCCCGGCAGGAGCAGCTGGTTCCAGAAGAGAGCCTGCAGAGAATAGAAGGAGATGCCCTGCTTCTTGAGGAAGTCTACCTGGGTATAATCTGCCTTGATATATTCCTTGTGCAGACGGTCGATGATAAGTACATGGTCGGGAGTAAACTCCAGACGGCCCACCTCTGTACCTAAGATAGGAATAAAGAGCTGGATGCGGATGATTTCATCCTTACGCATGCTCAGTTTGCCCGGCACAGTAATGTCCTTATCACCAGCCTGGAGAGTAAACGACATGTTGCCTACAATATTCTTGGTATACACCTGATTGTCTGAAACCTTCTGTACGAAAGCCAACTTCTTGAGCGTCTCACTCTGACGAGAGTCAGAACCCTTGGTGGCATTCTCTTTCTGATGACTGGCTGATGATGAGCCAGAGCCCTGTACATTCTTGCTGGTTCCGCAAGAACCGAGGAGCAGGATGCTGCAGGCTGCGGCAAGCAGCATCATCTTATTCTTCTTCATTATATATTTCATCTTTCTTGATTTTTCTACTTTCCGTTTATTTCTTCTTACCTTTTCTAACTGACTTCTTCGTAGCGGCAGGTTTCTGCTTTGGCGCATTACGCTTCTTCAGTTCTTCTCCGGTAATATATTGTCTGTTCTTAATCTTCCATGCCAGCACCTCAGTCTGGTTCTCGCCGGTATAGGCTTTCTTCCAGAAATCTACGGATTCATCGGCCATACCATTCATATAATAGATATCGCCGGCATGTTCCAGAACCGTACTGTTATCCGCGGTGGAATCGCGGTTTTTGAGTGCCTGGTCTATATAGGTCTTGGCATCAGCATAGCGTTCTTCCATAAAGAGAATCCAGGCATAGGTATCCAGATAAGTACCGTTGTTCGGCTCTGCCTTGATGGTCTTGTAGCTCATCGCCTCAGCCTTATGCAGGTCAACGCCCTTCTCGCTCAGATAGTAGGCATAGTTGTTCAGCGCCATCACGTTGTCATCTTTCCATTGCAGGCAGGAGTCGTAAGCCGCAAAGGCTTCCTGCTCTTCACCTTTCTTATGAAGGATATCGCCGGTTACGGCATAGAGGTCAGAAACCAGGTCAGCCGGCGACTGCGCATTCACCTGCGCCAATCCGAGACGGAACTCACGGAGCGCCTCTTCTTCCTTATCCTTCTGATAATATGCCATTCCACCGAAGTAATAGAACACCATTTCTTCGGGATTATACTCCTGAGCCGCCTTACATTGCTGGGAAACCAGGTCATATTTCTTCTCGTTCCAGAGCATCTGTACGAGTTGCATTCTGGCATTCACGTTATCCGGAGCTATGGTAAGCACCTTTTCGAAGGCACGGCAAACAGAGTCGGCCGGCATCTTCTTCAAACTCATATAAGCAGCTCTCATCTCTGCCACTTCGGCTGACGGATGAGCCACGTTGAGCGCCTTGTCAAACAGCGCAATCACCTTGGTAGAATCGCCCCCTTCGCTCTCGTTCTTCTGAATGAAAGAGCGGTACATCATCACCTTGGTTTCCAGATCCGATTTCGGACTCATCAATATTTTATCGAGCATCTGCTCGGCAAGCTGCTCCTGATGGGTGGCATTATAATAGTCGTAAAGCGACATCTGGGCATAGGAATTGTCAGGCTCTTCCTTCAGCACATCGGTAAAGCACTTGTAAGCTTCCTTCTGGCGGTCGTGCTGTACGAGCCAGTTGCCCAGCATTGTCTTGTACTGCATATCCAGCGGATGCTGGTCTACCAGCGACTTCAGTTCCTGATAGGCAGCCTTCTTGTCGTTCATCAGTTCATAAACTCTCATTTTAGAGAGGGTGAACTGTTCGCTTTCACCTTCTTCCACCTCAAGACGCGAAATGGTTTTGAGTACTGATTTATAATCCTTATTCTGGGAATAAAGCTGAACCAGGATGCGGAGGGCATCGGTATTACCGTGGTTTTTGGCATACAAATCCTCATAGGCATTGATGGCAAGATCGTATTTCTGGCTACCTATATAATATCTGCCCAACTGCTCTGCATAGGTCTGGTTTTCCGGATTCAGTTCTATTGCCTTCTGCATATAGGCAAGTGCCAGGGAATCCTGCTTGAGCTGAGAATAGAAAAGCGACTCATAGAAATAGGTTTCAGCCGCCTTCGGGTCAATCTTCCGGGCATGCTCAAAGAGGTCGAAAGCTGCCGAATAATTGCCGGCAGCCTGCTGGCGCGCTCCCTCCAGGAAGAAATAGTTGTAGCGCTGGCGGTCGTTTGGAGAGAGATGATCCTCCTGAACCGCCGGCTTCTGAACCGGCTGCACCTTCTTCTTACGGGCAAACGACGGCATGGCTACCGAACCCAGCAAGACCAGCCCCATTGCCCAACTGATATTTCTAAGATTCATCTTCACGATTCTAATCCTTTCTATTCTATCTTTAATAATCTGTTATTTTACACCCGTATGACCGTATCCGCCGGCTCCACGTTCGGTTTCATCGAGCTCATTAACCTCGATGAAATCGCATTGTTCGTGCTTGGCCAGCACCATCTGGGCTATACGTTCGCCATCGTTGATAACGAAATCCTCTGTAGAGAAATTGATGAGCAGAACCATGATTTCACCGCGATAATCGGCATCGATGGTTCCCGGCGTATTCAGTACAGTAATGCCATGCTTCAAAGCCAGACCGCTGCGAGGACGGATCTGCGCTTCATAACCTGCAGGCAAAGCCATATAAAGACCGGTTGGCACCAGTCGCCGCTCCATAGGATGAAGCACGATTGTCTCATCGATGTTTGCACGCAAATCCATGCCGGCACTCTGAGGTGTGGCAAACGCAGGTAGAGGCTGATGCCCCTTGTTGATAATCTGTACTTTTATCATGACTTTTTCTTTTTTATCTGTGTCTGAGTTTAATAATCTGCAAAAATAAGCAATTTTGATGGAATAAATGAATTTTTGAGGATAAAAACATGTAATTTATCATATTTTATTTTGATTTGTGCTTACTTTAGTGTATTTTTGCGCTACAGAATCAAGTAATACAATAATATGGAATGGAAACAACTGATATCCAACAAGCGTTTCGGACAGGAGCATAAGCATGCCGAGCGCCATGATGATCGCTCTGAATTCAAGCGCGATTACGACCGTCTTATCTTTTCATCGGCATTCCGCCGCCTGCAGAACAAGACGCAGGTTTTCCCTTTGCCGGGCAGCATCTTCGTTCACAACCGCCTCACCCACAGTCTGGAGGTGGCGAGTGTGGGCATGTCGATAGGTAACGACATTTCCCGACGTGTCATCCAGAAGCGGTCTGAACTGAAGGATACGCTCGTTGAGGAGATAGGTACCATAGTAAGTGCAGCCTGTCTGGCACATGATTTGGGCAATCCGCCTTTCGGTCATTCCGGCGAGAAAGCCATCCAGACTTTCTTCTCAGAAGGACCGGGTCAGAAAATAAAATCAATGGTTTCATCGGAGTTTTGGGATGATATTACGCATTTCGAAGGCAACGCAAATGCCTTCAGAATCCTGACCCACCGGTTCAAGGGGCGCCGTCAGGGAGGCTTCGTGATGACCTATTCCATGCTTGCTTCCATCGTAAAATACCCGTTTGCAAGCAGTCTTGCCGGCAACCACGGCAAATTCGGTTTCTTTGCTTCCGAAGCGGAGTCTTACAGGAAAATTGCCGATGAATTGGGCATTTTTTGCAAATCTGCACCGGGTGAGCCTCTCAAATACGCCCGCCATCCACTTGTATATATGGTAGAAGCTGCCGACGATATCTGCTACGAAATCATGGACATTGAAGACTCCCATAAGCTCAAGATTCTTTCCTTTGCCGAGACGGAGCACTTGCTGCTGAGTTTCTTCGATGAAGATATCCAGCAGAAGATACGCCAGCGCATCATCGACGAAGAAATGACTGACGAAAACGAGAAAGTGGTTTACATGAGAGCCAGCGTCATCGGCAAACTGGAGAACGAATGTGTGGCAGCCTTCCTGGCGCACGAGGAAGAAATCCTTGCCGGAACTTTCGAGGGCAGTCTCATCGACCACATTTCCGAGCGCCAGAAAAAGGCATACAAGGAATGTGAGAAGATCTCCTACTCTAAGATTTACCAAAGCAAGCCGGTACTCGACATAGAACTTTCGGGTTATAAAATCATGGCAACTCTGATGGAGGTTTTCATAGAGGCAGCCGTCAACCCATCGCGTTTCTACTCCAAGCAGCTCTTGCGCCGGGTAAGCAGCCAGTATGATATAGAGAACGAGAATCTGGAGGAGCGCATCATGGCGGTAATTGATTATATCAGCGGCATGACCGACATCTATGCGCTCGACATCTATCAGAAGATCAACGGAATCAGTCTGCCTATTGTATAAGAGAAGCGCCCTCTTTTTAGCTTACTGAACTTTCGCAAGTCCGCTAGGCGGTAGGGAGATACACAGGTTACGGTTTCATGGCATGAAATATTTTGTTTCATACCACGAAACTGTTTGGTTCAAGCGGAGAAACACTTTGTTTCATCCTGTGAAACAAACCGAAACGTCTCAATCCAACTTCCGCCCCATCGGCAAGAAGTTTTGGTTTACTCGTAAACAAATCCAGTTACTTCTGCATAATGATTAGCAGAAAAACGTGATAGATAACCCCAAATCGTGAGGGATAGCGTGATGGATTTCGTAAACATTTCGTCAATCTATCACGCTTAACAAAAGAGATAACAACCTCATTATCAAACAATTAAAGTTTCAAAAAAGGGGAAACGTGAGGGATGTGAGGGATAAAACAGATCTTAAACTAAAAAATAGCACGGACAATTTGATTTGTCCGTGTTATTTTTTTCTTCTTATTTTAAAAACACCCCGTATAACGGCATGTTGGTGATATATCTTTACACTTTTAGACACATGAAAATGCCAGAACGATACACTTTTCGACACATGAAACCATGCTATCATTACACTTTCTGACACATAAAACCTGCGCAAAGATACACTTTTCGACACATAAAACCAAAATTCCGCTGCCTTTTCCGAGATTCATTAAGACTATTTAACCCAAGTTGTTTTGCCCCATACGCCCTGGGCTAGGAGCTTCTGCTCTTTCAGGGCGTGTGGGGACATGATGGTGTTCTGAAGCCTGGGGCGTGTGAAGCTTACATGCGAAACTTGAATTAAATACCTTTTTCCTTATAAATCAAATTATTGGCTCCGCTCGTAATCTTCAGAGCCTCAGGATGTTCCTTAATAAAACTGTTGATGTGGCGAACTCGCTTCTCTTCGAGAATCTCATCGATGGCGATGAGGATACCGGTCTCCTCCACATCACCAAAACCATAGTTGATGGCGGTACCGAAAAGCTTCATCGTAGGACTCAGACTCATGTAGGCATTAACAAGAGGAGGAATATTATAACCCAACTTGCGAACTTCACGGTTCAGGATGCGATAGTCTGCCTTGAAGTCATCTTCTGTAAAGATGGCAGCCAAATCACTCTCTGGAGTATCCAATTTCAGCGGTTTCATCGGGAGTACGAGGTTCTCCTTGTCATCGAAATGCTTCTTGAGGAAATAGAGAATCATGTCGCGGCCACGACGGATGTAAGACGGATACATCGTCATCTTGCCGAAGAAATATTTTACTTCCGGATAGAGAACCGTCAAAGCGCCCAAACCATCCCAGAGATTGTCGAGAGCAAAGATGCTCTTGGTGTTGGTACGCACATTCTGATATTCGAGCGAAACGAAGGAACGGCCCAACTCTACGGTATAAGGCATATACTCCTTGAGGAACTTGTCGGAGAAATGGAACATGTGGCTGGTTGCCAGCTTAGGCTGTCCCTTCTCATCGAGCTGCCAGTCCCTACCCAGGAGATAACGGTAACCGCCGATAATCTCATCGGCTTCAGGATTCCAGACTATCAGCTGCTTGTAACAGTTGTCACCAAAGTCGAACTCATCAAGATCCATAGATTTGCCCGTTCCGCCTCCCGCTTCGCGGAAAGCGATTTCACGAAGTCGACCAATCTCTTTCAGCACATTAGGCGAATCATTTGCCGTAACGATGTAAATCTCGTTATGGCTCTTATTGGTCATTCTCAGTTGCTTGTCGGGTGTAAGCTCGCTCTTCAGGAGCTCACGGTCAATCGGTTGGATGATTTCTTCTTCCATATTACTCTTCTTCTATGCTATGATTCTACGATTTCGTTAATATAAAATAAAACAATGTTCCCGGGTTTTGCAAACCATTAAAGTTCATAAACCCTGTCTTCAACATACTGCGCCCACTCGGTAGCCGACTTGCTCTTATCAAAAGTCTGCCAAGGAATCGGTTTGCCGATGGAGATGCGGAAATGCTTGCCCACATTCCTGTACATCTCGTCAACCAGAAACAGCATGGCGAGATTGAACGGCAGATACTTGTCGCTAAATCGGGCGATGCGGTAGAAACGTTCAGAGTTGCGCCCTCCGAAATGGATAGGCACCACATCGCGCTGATATTCTACACTCTTAGAGATAAACGTCTTCTTCCAAGGCAGGTCGTGGATAGTTCCATCCTTGCGCTTGCGGCTGTTCAAGCCTGCCGGAAACATCAGCATGTGGTTATCACTCTTGAAGCCCGCCTCCACCATACGTGGGAAATCGCGACTCTGGCGCCCCGTCTTGTTGATGCCGATACTTACAGGTTTCAAACCCGGCAAGTTGAGCAGAAGATCATTCACCAGATAGCGGAACTTGCCATCATAGTGCTTGCCGATGATGGAACCGAGACATACGCCGTCCTGTCCGCCCAGAGGATGATTGGAAACAAAGGTATAGAGTTTGCCGTCGTTCTTGTCAGGCAGGTTTTCCAAGCCTACGATTTCAACATCCATCTTCAGATAGCGCACACATTCGGTGAGCCATTCAGTACCTGAAAGGCCACGGCTCTCCCACAAGAACCTGTTCACCTCGTCCTCGTGAATAATCTTCTTGAGCCAGGAAACCAGGAAGCGCGGTACGAATTTCACCTTGCTTCCCATCTTGCTCTTAAGAATCTTATCTATGTCTATCGTTTTCTCTATTGATTCACTCATGTTTGCTAAAACTTATATAAGTTAGTGCAAAAGTAACTCAACTTTTTCAAATACGTGCCATTTTTTCCAAAAAAATAGCAAAAAAGCGAAAATTTATTAGTTTTTTAAAACTATCACGACAAATCGAGCCCATTTTGCACGTATTTTTGCAAAAACATCACACTTGATGAGAACAAAAAGGCGATGCCCGAAACTGGAAGGTGAAGTTGACCAAAAACAACTTTTTCATTAAGTTTTATAAATTTTGTGGGAAAATGTAAGGCTATATGGAGATTTTTATGTACCTTTGAACCCAAATTTATACACTAATAAGTACGCACGCAATATTATAACGCGATAAGACAGCAAAAAGATATATGATAAAGACAGCAGAAACATATCACGTACCGGTGCTCCTCAAGGAGAGCGTTGACGGGTTGAACATACAGCCAGGAGGTATCTATGTAGACGTAACCTTCGGTGGCGGCGGACATTCCAGAGAGATTCTGTCGCGCCTGACGGAGGGAGCGCACCTGTACAGCTTCGACCAGGACGCCGATGCAGAACGCAACGTGGTGGCAAACGAGAACTTCACCTTCGTATGCTCCAACTTCAGATTCCTGAAAAACTGGATGCGCTACTATGGGGTAGACGGACTCGACGGACTGTTAGCCGACCTGGGCGTATCGAGCCATCACTTCGATGACGAGACCCGTGGTTTCTCCTTCCGTTTCGACTCCCCACTCGACATGCGCATGAACAAACGTGCGGGCAAGACTGCTGCCGACATCGTAAACGAATATGACGAAGGTGCCCTTGCCGACATCTTCTACCTATACGGTGAGCTGAAGAACTCGCGCCGCATCGCCTCGGCACTCGTCAAGGCAAGAGCCGAGAAGCCCATCCTCACCACCAAAGACTTCATGGCAGCCGTAGAGCCCCTCTTCAAGCGGGAACGCGAGAAGAAAGACATGGCAAAACTCTTCCAGGCGCTGCGCATAGAAGTGAACCACGAGATGGACGCCCTGAAAGAGATGCTCCGCTCAGCCACGGAACTTCTGAAACCGGGAGGCCGACTCAGCGTCATCACCTATCACTCGCTGGAAGACAGAATCGTAAAGAACATGATGAAAGCGGGCAATGCAGAAGGCAAGATAGAGCAGGACTTCTTCGGAAGAATAGAAACCCCTTTCAAACTCGTGAACAACAAGGTTATCGTTCCCGATGCCGACGAGCAGGAAAGAAACCCTAGGAGCAGAAGCGCCAAACTAAGAATAGCAGAAAAGAAATGATAAACGATAAAGACATAAACATCAGCGAGAAGCCTATAGCCGAAGAAAAGGCACAGGCATCACAGGAACCGCCGAAGCAGGAAACTCCGCAGCAGGAGCCACAGCAGCAGGAGGCTCCACAGGCTTCGCTCAAGGAAGTGATTGCCAAGCAAGCCATTGAGGAAGAGGCTTCAGGATCATCGAGCTTTACGCTGCGAAAGATTCTGGGTGGAGACATTCTTACCGCACAGATCATACGCCGGCAGATATGGCTCGTTATCCTCATCGTGTTTTTTGTCATTATCTACATATCCAACCGATACAATATCCAGAACGATATCATTGAGTTGGACAAACTGCAGAAAGAACTGCAAGACACCAAATACAAAGCGCTGTCTACAAGCAGCCTGATAACAGAGAAGAGTCGTGAAAGTAATGTGCTCGACATGCTGAAAAACAACAAAGACAGCGTGCTGCACATCGCTACCCAACCTCCATACATCATAAACGTACCCGAAGAATGAGCAGCAAATTTGATCATAAGAAAGTAATGCCCCGCTACAGCGCCATCGCCATCATCATGACGATTTTCGCCATAGCCGTAGTGGGTAAAGCGCTCTACATCATGACCGCCAAGCATGATTACTGGATGAAGGTGGCAGAACGGCAGAAGAAGGATTCCGTGACCGTAAAGCCAAACCGAGGCAACATCTTGAGCTGCACAGGACAGCTGATGGCAAGTTCGCTGCCGGAGTTTAAGGTTTTCATGGACTTCAAGGCGCTGAAAGATGCAGAAAACGACTCGCTGTGGGATGCCAAGCAAGACTCCATCTGTCTTTGCCTGCACCAGATATTTCCGAATCTGAGCGAGTCTGATTTCAAGAAGCACCTCACCGAAGGTCGCGCCAAGATGAGCCGCCACTGGCCGGTTTATCCGAAGCGTGTAGACTATAACACCTTCACCGAGATAAAGGACATCCCTGTATTCCGCCTGAAACCCTACCAGAGCGGTTTCCACTGGGAAGAATATAATGCCCGAACCAGAACTTACGGTTCGCTGGCAGGCCGTACCATCGGAGCCATGTATGGCGCCAAGGATACCGCCCGCTTCGGTCTGGAGCTGAGTTACGACTCCATCCTGCGAGGCACCAACGGTATCGTGCATCGCCGCAAGGTGCGCAACAAGTTCCTCGACATTACCGATACCCCTCCTATTGACGGAGCCGATATCATGACCACCATCGATGTGAGCATACAAGACCTTGCCGAACGCTCACTCATCGACGAGCTGAAGGAAATCAACGCCAATGTGGGTGTAGCCATCGTGATGGATGTACCTACGGGCGACATCAAGGCCATCGTAAACATGGAGAAATGTTTCGACGGCGAATACAGAGAAATCCACAACCATGCCGTGAGCGACCTTCTGGAGCCAGGTTCGGTGTTCAAGCCAGCCTCTATCCTCGTAGCGCTGGACGACGGAGTGGTAGACACGACCTATCACGTAGAAACCGGTGGCGGTATATGGCCGATGTACGGCAGAGAAATGAAAGACCACAACTGGCGAAAAGGCGGATACGGAATGCTGACACTCGCACAGACTCTGTGGTACAGTTCGAACATCGGTGTGAGCCGCATCATAGACGACCATTACCGCAACAACCCGGAGAAATTCGTAAAGGGTATCTACCGTACCGGTCTGCACGACGACCTGAAGATTCCACTGGTGGGAGCAACACCAGCCAGAATCCGCATGCCGCACAGAAACAAGAACGGACAATATGACAACTGGGCAAAGACCAGTTTGCCATGGATGAGTATCGGATATGAGACCCAGATACCGCCTATCTCTACCCTCACCTTCTACAACACCATCGCCAACAACGGCAAGATGATGCGACCAAGATTCGTGAGCAAGGTAATGAAGAACGGAGAAACCATCATGGAATTTCCTCCTGAAGTGATGCGCCAGCAGATAGCCAAGGAGAAGAGCATCAAGGAGCTGCAAACCATCCTGGAACAGGTGGTAAGCGTGGGGCTGGGAAAGAAAGCCGGTTCGCCTAACTTCAAAGTGGCAGGAAAGACCGGTACAGCCCAGATTTCAAAAGGTGCCGGTGGATATAAGAGTGGCGGAACCAGCTATCTCATCAGTTTCGCAGGCTACTTCCCTGCCGATGCGCCACGCTACAGCTGTATCGTCTGCATACAGAAATCCGGTTTGCCTGCTTCGGGCGGTACGATGTGCGGTAAGGTCTTCCATCAGATTTCAGAAGGCATCATGGCGCAGAGTCTGAAAGTTGACGTAAAGGACGCCCGCGACTCAGCATCCGTCTTCGTTCCTGACGTAAAGGCAGGCAATATCCTTGCTGCCAACTATGTGCTCAGCCACCTCGGCATCAAGACCAATGCCAACTGGAGTGGCAGCTATGCCGACGGCAACCCTATCTGGGGCAAGGCAGAGCGCGTGGGTAACCACAGCATCAAGCTCATCAGGGAGAAGCAATACGGCAAGACGATCGTACCCGACATTACCGGAATGGGAGCCCGAGACGCTATCTACAATATGGAGAGCCGGGGCATCAAGACCCAGATTATAGGTAGAGGAAAGGTAGTAAAGCAGAGTCTGATGCCGGGAACGGTCATCAAGAAAGGTGCCGTGTGCAGCATTGTGCTCGAATAAAACTCAGAAACAGTTATCTGAAACCCTATATATAATAAGGTGTAGATAAAGAAATATATAGAATATAAAACAGAAACAGGATATGAAGTTACAAGAATTACTCAAAAACATCGAGCCGGTTCAGATAATCGGCGA